>Ga0315270_10001208_pt1 | contig 13740 bp, 14 predicted proteins | sample C1_bottom_MG_FD_204932 | JGI IMG/M metagenome (GOLD analysis project Ga0315270, IMG submission 204932) | Sediment microbial communities from Yellowstone Lake, YNP, Wyoming, USA - C1_bottom | ecosystem: Environmental > Aquatic > Freshwater > Lake > Sediment | place: USA: Wyoming | collected... | reverse complement strand
GCTTTGGGTCATGTCGGTATCTATAAAGCCTGGGGCAACGCAATTGACGGTGATGTTGCGGCTGCCGATTTCCTGGGCTAGGGACTTGGTGAAACCCATCATGCCTGCCTTGGAGGCGGCGTAGTTGGACTGTCCCGCGTTACCCATGCTGCCTATGACCGAGGAGATGCTGATAATGCGCCCATGGCGTGCCTTCATCATGCCGCGCATTACCGCGCGGCTGAGGCGAAACACCGATTTAAGATTGGTCGCCAGCACATCGTCCCATTCTTCGTCCGTCATGCGTGCCAGCAAGTTGTCGCGGGCGATACCGGCGTTGTTTACCAGTATGGAAATTTCGCCAAACTGCTTGCGTATCTCTCCCAGTACCTGCTCGATTTGCGCGCCGTCATTGACATTCAATGCTATGCCTGTGCCTTTGACGCCCGCCGCATCCAGATAGCCGCTGATGGCTTGCGCGCCTTTTTCGCTGGTAGCGGTGCCAATCACAGTGGCACCGAGCTTACCCAGCTCCAGCGCGATTCCCTGACCTATGCCACGGCTGGCACCGGTAACCAATGCAATTTGTCCTTGCAAGCTCATACCCCCTCCCCCTTGTTTACTTATGCCAATGCAGTCAGCGCAGTTTGCAATGCAGCGCCATCATTGATGGCCAATGCCTGCTGGTTGGTGTCTATACGTTTGTTCAGGCCCGCCAGTACCTTGCCTGGAGCACACTCCACGTTGTGCGTGATGCCCTGCTTGCCGAATTCCTGGACGGTTTCGACCCAGCGCACTGGTGAATAAAGTTGGCGCACCAGCGCGTCTTTAATCGAAGCGGCATCCGCATAGCCTTTCACGTCGGCATTATGCAGCACCGGGATCGCGGGGGCTTGCACTGCCACGCCGCCCAAATATGTCCGTAACTGCTCTGCAGCCCCCTTTAACAAGCTGCAATGCGACGGTACGCTCATCGGCAACATGATCGCACGCTTCGCGCCCTTGGACTTGGCCAGCTCCATGCCGCGCTCGACTGCTGCGCGATTGCCTGCAATCACCACCTGCCCCGGGGAGTTGAAGTTGACCGCCTCCAGCACTTCGCCCTGCGCGCCTTCGGCACATACGGCGCGCACCACATCATCATCCAACCCCAGTATCGCTGCGATGCCGCCCACGCCTTCCGGTACGGCCTGTTGCATACATTGTGCACGATAACGTACCAGCGGCAGCGCATCGGCAAAACGCAATGCGCCAGCAGAAACCAAGGCAGTGTATTCTCCCAAGCTGTGTCCCGCCATGACGGATGGAGCGGCACCTTGCTGTGATTGCCATGCTCGGTACACCGCAATACCGGCGGTCAGCATAATGGGTTGCGTGTTGACGGTTGAATTCAATTCGGCATCGCTGCCTTCGGCAACCAGTTGCCACAGGTCTTGTTTCAGGACATCCGAGGCCTCGACGAAGGTATCGCGCACCACGGGGAAATCGGCGTAGCCATTCATCATGCCGCGCGATTGCGAACCTTGACCGGGAAATACGAAAGCGAATTTAGTCATAAGAAAAACAGTTATTAGTTAAGGCCTGTTGTTAGTGATTTACCAGCGCAGCAATACAGCACCCCAGGCAAATCCACCGCCAACACCTTCCAACATCAAATGCTGGCCGGGCTTGATGCGACCGTCGCGCACCGCGGTGTCCAGCGCCAGCGGAATTGATGCGGCAGAGGTATTGCCATGAGTGCCCACGGTGACGACGACATGGTCCATGCCCAACCCCAGTTTCTTCGCTGTGGCTTCAATAATGCGGATGTTGGCCTGATGCGGCACTAACCAGTCTATGTTCGAGGCGGGCAGGCCGGTTTCTTCCAGAACTTCATCAACCACATCGCTCAATACTTTGACTGCGAATTTGAATACTGCCTGGCCATCCATCTTGATGTAGGGATCGCCTTGCACCACGCCCTGGCCTATGTGCGCGCGCGCCTCCAGCATGCAGCGCTGGCTGCCATCGGCATGCAATTTTGTTTTGATGATGCCCGGAGTGTCGGAGGCTTGCAGCACTACAGCACCGGCACCGTCCCCGAACAACACACAGGTGCTGCGATCATTCCAATCCAGCAGGCGCGACAAAACTTCCGCCCCCACCACCAGAACGGTGCGTGCCTGGCCACAACGTATATACATGTCAGCCGTGGTCAACGCATAAATGAATCCGGCGCATACCGCCTGCACATCGAAGGCCGCGCCTTGTTTGATACCCAGCTTGTCTTGCAGGATGCAGGCGGTGCTGGGGAAAATCTGATCCGGAGTGGTAGTGGCGAGAATGACCATGTCTATCTCACTCACGCTTATGCCTGCCGCCGCAATCGCGTTGCGACTAGCCTGAGCCGCGAGATCGCTGGTCAATTCGCCTTCTGCGGCGATATGGCGCTCGGAAATGCCGCTACGGGTAACAATCCACTCGTGCGTGGTATCGACCATTTTTTCCAGGTCGAAATTGGTCAGCACTTTTGATGGCAGGTAACTGCCAGTACCGATTATTTTTGAATATTTCAAGGGGTCACCATCTTCTGCTGGTTTGCGTGATGCCATTTTTCGATATGTTCGCTAATGTGATGCAACATTCCGCCGCGCGCTTCTTCAGCGGCACGCTCGATTGCGCAGAGGAAAGCAAAAGAATCCGCTGAGCCGTGGCTTTTTACCACGATACCTTTTAGTCCAAGCAGGCTGGCTCCGTTGTAGCGGCGATGGTCAACACGCTTCTTGAATGCATTGATTACTGGCAAGGCTACTAATCCCGCCAGCTTGGTGAATGCATTGCGGCCAAATTCCTCGCGCAGGAAGCCGCCCAGCATCTGCGCCAGCCCTTCTGTGGTTTTCAGCGAAACGTTACCAACAAACCCGTCGCAGACAACCACATCGGTTACCCCCTTGAAAATATCATTGCCCTCAACATTGCCGTAAAAATTCAGGTCGCTTTGCTGCAACAATTCGGATGCCTGCTTGACGACTTCGTTACCCTTGATTTCTTCGCTGCCGATATTAAGCAGGCCCACGGTGGGATTGTCTTTGTGCTCAATGGCACTAACCAGGACAGAACCCATCAGTGCAAATTGCAGCAGATGCTCGGCATTGCAATCCACGTTCGCCCCCAAGTCCAGCATGCAGACCTGCCCTTTGATTGTAGGCAGGAAGGAAGCAATGGCGGGGCGATCAATGCCGGGAATAGTTTTCAGGACATAGCGTGCAGTCGCCATAAGTGCGCCGGTATTACCTGCGCTGACGCAAGCCCCAGCCTCACCGCTCTTGACCAGATTGATGGCGACACGCATGGAGGAATCTTTTTTGCCGCGCAACGCCGATTGCGGCGCTTCGTCCATGCCCACCACTTCGCTGGCGTGATGGATACGCAGGTTTGGTCCGGTAGCCACCTTGAGTGTGCTTAACTCGGCCTCAATGGCATCGGACAGGCCGACCAGTACGATAGTATCTCCCGGATGCTGCCGCAAATACTCGACTGCAGCGGGGACGGTAACATGCGCACCATGATCGCCACCCATGGCATCAATGGTTATCGTGACATCCATCAGATGGCTCTCGTGAAGCGGAGTTCGGAAAGTTGCGGAGGCAAATAGAAACCCGGCAATTCAGTATTCACCGAATTGCCAAGCAGCTTTATTCGCTTTTGGCTTTGGCTACTTTTTTGCCGCGATAGTAGCCGCTGGGGCTAATGTGGTGACGCAGATGAGCTTCGCCAGTGGATGGTTCCACTGCCAGCGCCGGACTGGTCAAAAAGTCATGCGCGCGATGCATCCCGCGTTTGGACGGGGATTTTTTGTTCTGTTGAACGGCCATAATGAACTACTCCTTAAGCAAAAACCAAAATAGACTACTCTTTTTTCAGCCCGCGCAAAATCGCAAACGGGTTCTTTTCATCGTTGGATGGGCTTTCCATCGCAGCCTTGCAGACACCAAGCTCATGTCTGGGCGCTAATGGCAACCCAAGCAAAATCTCATCTTCAATCAGGTTCAACACATCCATGTGAGCGTCGGCGGGGACATAATCCATCTCGTCCTCATCCTCCAACTCGCCACTTTCCGGTAATTCGCTTTCCGGTACTGGCACCAGATGTGAAACTGTGCTTATCGGGTACAACAAACCCTGCAAACACCGCTGGCAGCACAACTGGCAGCTGCCCTCCAGCTTCAACTCCAGCATGGGCTTGCCATTCTTGCTGGGCAAACCGCGCAAAACATAGCCAACCTGCCCTTCCGGAGAGGCCAGCACATCCTGCAATCTGGGCATCTCCGCAACAGCCACTTGGCCATGCAACTCCATGCCATTGCGGGCAAAATCCAAGCTGTCTATGAAATGCCGTGCAAACATGAGCCGCGCATGATATATATTTCAGGTTCACCTGTCAAAAAAACAAAGGATTGCCCTTGAATTCCCTGCTGTCGGTTAATTCCCAACCCATTATCCTCGCCTCGACCTCTGTGTACCGCAAAGAATTGCTAATGCGGCTGGGAATCCCTTTTCAAGCCGCCGCGCCCGGCGTGGATGAATCGCCGCTTCCCGGCGAAACGGCGCAACAGACTTCCATGCGCCTTGCCGAGGAAAAAGCCCGCGCAGTGGCAGTCCAATATCCCGACGCGCTGATTATCGGCTCGGATCAGGTTGCACTGCTGGACAAGCAACAACTGGGCAAACCGCTCACCCACGACAACGCCGTGCGCCAACTACGCGCCCTGCGCGGCAAATGCGCCACCTTCTACACCGCGCTAACCCTGCTGAACGCGCGCACTGGCGCAAGGCAAACCGCCGTAGCGGAAAACCGCGTTTGTTTCCGCGAATACAGCGACGACGAAATCGAATCCTATTTGCGCAAAGAACAACCCTACGACTGCGCAGGCAGCGCCAAATCCGAAGGGCTGGGCATCGTGCTAATCAGCCGCATGGAAGGCGACGACCCCAACGCCCTGGTCGGACTCCCGCTTATACAATTGGTGACCATGCTGAAAAATGAAGGGGTGAAGGTCGGCTGATAGTCCGTACATAAATGAACATACGACGCGTATTTGCCTCTGAAAGGAAGGTGCAGCATGACAACGACTCACAATGAAAACAACCGCCAGGAAGCCGCTTGCCCACGTTGTGGTGCAATGCGGGATATCACTACAACAGCCGCAGAAGACAGCCATCCGCCCGGGGTGCGGGGCTGGTCGTGGGGTGCATTTTTGTTAAATGTAATCTGGGCTATTGGCAACCGCACCTGGATTGGCCTGCTGATGTTCGTGCCCTACCTCTGGTTTGTGATGCCTTTTGTATTGGGCTTCAAGGGACGCGAATGGGCATGGCAGAACCGTCGCTGGGAAAGTGTCGAACAGTTCAATCGCGTGCAGCGTGAATGGTCAAGAGATGGCCTCATTTCAGCTGCCATTATCGCCGTGTTACTGGCGCTCGTCTGGCCTCTAAGTGCTCCAGATGGCCTAGGGGTAAAAGCCAAACTTTCCAAGGTGATGTCTACACTGGATCCGATCAAGACTGCGGTGGTGCAGACGTATCAGGACAAGGGGCATATCCCGTCCATGCGTACCATTGTCACTGCTGCCAATCAGGGACAACCGGCAAGCAAAGATTGGGCCGCACTGGGTTTCGAGCGAATGCCAAGCCTGCCACCGGAGGTAAAACGTCTGGAATTCTCTGCGCAAGAACTTCCTGAAATCTTGGTTGAGTTGGATAACATCCATGAAACCATAAATGGCAGCACAGTGCGCGCCAAGTTGATCGTTGATAAAAATAAACTGTCCTGGCAATATGAAAGCACCTCGGTCAATCCAGTAGCCCAAAGATACTTTCGCGCGCACGCACCCCCTGAATAATCCAAGGCCATCTTCCCTCCCTCGCACAAATAGGGGGCTGTAGCAAGACGAAACCAGCACGCGCAGACTCCGGTGTCACTACTCCGTCGCGCCGATTGCACGGCAAGCTGTGATCTCTCGCTCGCTCGTGGCGGCATCCCAGCCCATCACGGGTGCAACCCGGCAGACAATGCGTCGCAAGGTACTGTCGTCCAACCGGGATAAAATCAATAAGGGTATGCGGCGGCGCAGCAGGTCATCCAGATGGACGACCATTTCTTCGCGGGCGCAGAAGAGTAAATCTGCGTAGGTGAACGGCAGGTCTGGCACGATGCGGTATGCCAGTTTTGGATCGTCCGCGATGCTGTGGAGTATTTCTTCCGCCCGCTTGCCGTGGCGGCGGATAAGCCAGCTTGCGCATTCCTTATCTATACCGAGTTGTTGCGCTTGCGCTTCCAGTGCGGTAACGGGTTTCCAGGGGAATGGCTTGCCATTGGTTGGACACGGCACATTTATGCCCAGCCGCTTGCATACAGAATTTACGATGACCGCTGAGTCTTCCCGCGCTGAGGTGAGTTTCCCGCCGACGGAATAATGTACGCCGTTTTTGGCAATTTCCAGTTCCCAATCCCGGCTGGCGGCTGAGGGTGAGGCTGCGTCGCTGTATTTCAGCGCGCGCAGTCCGGCATAGCTGCCGATGACATCGTTCGCGTTCCAGCCGGTGTTGAGGTAGTGATTGGCTTCGGCCAGCAGATAGGCGATGTCTTCAGTTTCAACGGTCACGTTGTTGAGGTCGCCCGTGTAATCGGTGTCGGTGGTGCCGATGAGGGTGCGTCCATACCACGGGATGATGAAAAACACGCGACCATCCGATTTGGCGGTCAGCAACAATGCTTCATTAACCCCGCACGCGGGCAATACCAGGTGCACGCCCTTGGTCAACCGGCATCGAGTGCCGCTCTCTTCCACCATCCAGTAGCCCGTGGTGTTGACGATTTGCCTGGCGGAAACTTTTTGCTCTGTGTTGCCGAGACGATCTTGCACGATGGCACCAACAGCTTGTCCTTTTTTTTCAATGAGGCTTTCCATGCGGCAATAATTTACGCATACCGCGCCGTGGGATATGGCTCCGTCTATGATCTCCAGTACCAACCGCGCATCATCGGTCTGCGCATCGGCGTAAGTGAAGCCCCCCTTCAGTCCTTTGGTATTCAGGAATGGAAAGCGTCCTGAAAAATTCTCGCGGCTGTAGTGGTGGTGAGACATGGCTGCGCCAGAATTTCCGGCGAGGAAGTCATACAGAGCCAGCCCTGCTTTCAAGCGCAGCGTACCTATGCGGCTGTCGTCATACACCGGCACGCCGAAGCGCAACGGCCACACGCGATGCGGCGCGGCCTCCAGCAGCATTTGCCGCTCCGCCAGCGCTTTTCTGACCAACCTGAAATCGTATGTCTCCAGGTAGCGCAAACCGCCGTGGATCAGCTTGCTTGAGGCAGAAGAGGTTGCGCTGGCCCAGTCGCCCTGTTCGACGACGGCGACCTTCAGGCCGCGCAAGGCCGCATCATAAGCCGTCCATGCACCGTATATCCCGCCGCCGCAGACCAGCAGGTCGAATTCGCGGTCGCACAGCAACGAGAAGTCGCGTCTCATTTATCCCTCATCACCAACGCATTCTTCGGTACATCGCTGATGAGTATATCCACGCCCAACGCCAGCGCCCTGCCGATTTCATCGTCGCTGTTGCAGGTGTAAACGGTGATGCTTTTGCCGTGATCGCGCAGCAGCTTGACCATGGCCTCATTGAGCGATTCTATCGGCAGGCACAGCCCATGCAGGAATGGTTGCACGAATAGCACTCGCTGTGCATCAGCATACGATTGCTCGGGTTCAAAGTTATATATCAGCGGAAAATCAGGCCGGTATTGGTTCGCATAGATCAGGCTGTCCAGATTGAACGAAGACACCAGAATCGCACCATCATCCGTCGTCCCTGCCATATCCAGCGTCTGCCGGACTTTGATTTCATGGCGCGAGGTTTGCTCCCATTCGCGATTCTTGATCTCAACCAGCAAGCGGCTGCGTTTGCGGTAGGCATCCAGGAAGTCACGCAAGCTCATGATGCCTTCCGGTTTCGCATTTGAAGAAAAATGCGCCGCGAAATTCATTGCTTGCAACTGGCTGTAATCGAAATCGTCCACATGCTTATTCGGCAGGCCAAGCTTGTTCAGGAGGCGGTCATGCCACAGCACGGCGATCTCATCGCGGCTGAGTTGCACATCCGTCTCCATGCCGTCTATAGCATACGTTAACGCACAATCAAAAGCGGTGCGGGTATTTTCTGCCGCTTCACGGTTGGCACCGCGATGCGCAAAGATTAACGTTTGTTTAGGTAGTGTCATGGCAGGTTTTCGATGAATTGTTGCATGGAAGTCTTGAGCGCTGCGAAGTGGGGGTTGTATATCAGGCGGCGCATGACACCTGCGCGGAGGTTCTGCTCAGTGACTTCGCCCTGCAATATTTGCGGCGAGTTTGTGAGGCAGGCCGCATATTTTTTCATGTCGTCGGGATAGTAATGCAGGCAGTTGGAATACTCCCCTTGCACGCCGTAGTGCGCATCTTCCGGCGGCAGCACGATGGATAGATGGGAGAAGCTGATAACGTTCTGAGCGGGAATTACACTGCTTACCAATTCAATCTTGAATTGCGGAATGCCAATAGGATATATCAATGGATTAGTAGTGTAATACACCAATCTGCTGCAAGGATGAGGCGCGTGATGCGCCATAAATTCCAGTGTTGCCGAACTATCAACGGTCGCATCGTCCGCGCTCGCGGCGACAAATACTGGAATTTTCAGATGACGTGCCTGCAATTGTCTGTACAGGTCTTGCAGCAGCCCGTACATCTGGGCTGCTGCATTTTTCGGGAATGATTCGTACTTGTATAGATCCCGGTCTGGCTTGATATTCACCCATTTCGCCAGCGGTATTAACCAGCTATAAAGCTTATGCAGATTGGCCCAAGCCGCTCGCGACGTGATTCTGAACGCGGGGGAAAACAACATCAAGCCGCGCACCCGGTCGTCCATCAGGCTCTGACGGACGCTTAATGCAGCACCAGTGGAAAGCCCGCCCAGATAAACCTCATCAACTTCCTCGGCTAGCCGGTCCGTTCCATAACGCACCGTATCGGCCCATTCCTGCCAGTGGACATTCAGCAAATCTCCGGGTTGTGTGCCGTGTCCAGGCAACAGCACCGCCATGACGCGAAATCCGTTCTGCTGAAAGAAGGCGGCCAAGTGCCGCATGAAATAAGGCGAATCAGACAGGCCGTGGACAAGCAAAATACCGCGCCGATAGGGCTTTGCCTGCCCTGCCTGAAAATTTGCAGACGGCCTCAATTCGAATGGTGCATTACCTGCCACCCTCTTTTCCATTTGATCTGCCATTCCGCGGGCAAATACCTTGGCAAGCATCTGCTGGCAGTTCATCACGTAATCGGAAAAAATTAACCGCTCACCATTAAATCCAGCGTTAAGACCGGATGGTTGGTGACGCAGCTCAATCATCGGTCTTGTTTTTTTCGAAGTCTTCTGAGTTTGTGACATTAACTCTTTCTCATGGGGGCAGTCATAGCCCAATATCTAGATATTTGTAAGTATGGCATGAGGTGGCTTTTGATGGTAAATTGCGCCGGTTGGTTTTGGGCAAGTCAGCATTACATTTTTTGACGATAGCTGATGACTTCCGGCCATGTCACCTACACAGAGGTCAGTAATTATAGCCACATAAATGATGCCGAAACCCACATTAAATAGTGTAGTGTTTCCTTAATTACTGACTGCTGAGTAATATATAAAGCGGTGACGTGTCTGGCTACCGCATTTTATTCAAGGGAGCAATATGGCTGTTTCATATGATGACGTAAGCTCAGACTTGCGCCGAATTATTATAACTGGGCGCTTGGACATTCAGGGTACAGAGGAAATTGCTCCACAATTCTCGGCACTTTCCACCGACATCAAACGTAATATAGTGGTTGATCTTGCCGGAGTTACCTTTCTTGCTTCAATCGGTATACGCGCATTAATCTCGAACGCAAAAGCGCAACACAAGCTGGGCGGACGCATGGCGCTGGTAGTAGGCGACAATGCCTCGGTATCGAAGACGCTGGAGGCTACTGGAATTGACGTTCTGCTGCAAATGTTCAAAAATTTCAACGCGGCTGAGGAAGCCATAAGCAGTTCGTTGACGCTGTAGAAAAACTCAATTTCAAAAAATGCAATTGTCATGAACAAAAACAAGCTTCCCGGAACGCGCTATATTCGAGCATCATCATGCCGGGCTGGGACGCGCCCCCGGAAATCGGGGTAATCGAACCCTCAAGTGGTTTTCCTACAGCCTAGTTAGCCTGATTGGCCGTCTCGTGTTTTTTGCTGCATTACTATAATTTGATAGGGAAGTGAATATCGCATGGCTATTTCACATGAAGATTTAAGCGAAGACTTGCGCCGCATTGTCTTATCAGGACGCCTAGACTTCCATGGTGTGGAGGAAATTATCGAGCAACTTGCTGCGCTGCTAGCCTCATCTGGGATGAACGTGGTTATTGATCTTACCGCAGCTACCCTGATCTGCTCGATGGGCATACGTGCACTGATTTTGAATGCCAAAAACATTCAGCAACGGGGAGGGCGTATGGCACTGGTGGTAGGCGGCGGCACGATGGTTTCCTCTACACTGAAATCGGTCGGCATTGATACGCTGTTGCCCGTATTCATGAGCCTATCCGATGCCCAAAACGCCATGCACAGCCGAGCGGACTGAATAGTTATGACCGTGCGTGTTACCGAACTCAGCCTGGAGCTATGCACGCCTCATGATGCCCGCGAATTGCGGCAGGCGTCGGCATGGCTGAATGATCATGGCAGCAAGCACGACATCCCCGCCGAACAACTTGATCGTCTTGACCTCTTCCTGAACGAAGCACTGGCCAATGTCATGGAACATGGCGGCGCTACCGCGCTTGCCTCATCAATACGCCTGCATTTTGACCTTGCGCAATTGGCGGACGCTAATGAAGCGACCGTTACAATTTCAGATGCCGGCATTCCATTCGATCCGCTCGCGCATATACCGCGGCCTGCAGCGCAATCTCTCGACGAAGCGAAACCTGGTGGATTGGGTATCCCGATGATGCGCAGCCTTGCCGACAATTTGCGCTATCAATACCACGGCAATCATAATCACTTGGCGTTTACCGTGCGCTGGCGCTCTCTTGCCGCCGAACGGTCCGAGACGGGCGGAATACAAATCCAAAATTTCGAACGTGGCAATGGCCAGCAGTGTGAAATTGGAGAAGAGCGGCACTATCACGATATAGGCTGGCTTCCGTTGTTTCAGGGTACTGACCGAACCGCCGTTACCAAAATTCTGAACGAATGCGAGGTTCTGCTTTTGCCTGCTGGCACCCCGCTGCTGAAACCCGGCACGGCCAACGAAGCGGTTTTTGTCCTGCTTTCCGGCAATCTTGCCGCCTACCTCGATAGCGACCTGAATCCAGATGCTGCAATTTCGATAGCTCCCGGCGAATGCATAGGCGAAATTTCCGCTATTGATGGCAAGCCTGTGACTGCGCTGGTGTTGGCTGTCACTGAAGCACGCGTCCTGAAATTCACTCCAGACTTGTTCCTGAACCAACTGCTGACCATTCCCGGTGTGGCGCGCAACCTGCTTCTTGCCCTCACCGAACGGATGCGCCGCACCAACGATTCCATGATGGAAGCACAACGCAAGCAACTTGCCTTGCAGCATTTGCACAAAGAACTCGAAGTCGCGCGCCAGTTGCAATCCAGCATGTTGCCGTTGCGCCGCCCTATGTTTCCGGATCGCACCGATCTGGAAATTTCCGCCCTGATGGAACCCGCATCCGAAGTTGGCGGCGATCTTTTCGATGCTTTTTTTGTGGACGACCACCATTTATTCATCTGCATCGGCGATGTGTCCGGGCACGGCATTCCTGCCGCCCTGTTCATGGCCCGCTCCATAGGATTGATGCGCATCGCCGCCATGGGCACGCATAAACCTGAGGAAGTGATCGAAAAAATCAACGATCAATTATGCGCGGGAAATGACACCAACTTGTTCGTTACCGTGTTCTGCGGATTCCTCAATGTTTCAACCGGGCGATTGGTGTATTCAAACGGAGGACATTGCGCGCCGGTACTCCTCAGCGGGAGCAATGCATCAAGCATTCCCATCCCCAAAGGCACGCTAGTAGGCGCAATCCCCGGTCTCCGCTATTCGTCGCTCGAAATAATGCTCGATACCGAAGACACCTTGGTCTGCTTTACCGATGGCGTCACCGAAGCCCAACCCCCTTCCGGCGAAGAGTTCTCAGAGGAGCGCCTGATCGAAACCCTGCAAAGGGCCAGCAGCCAGTCCACTGATGCCATGATGGACACCGTTCATCGCGAGGTCACCGGCTTCACCGGAAACAAGGCATTGGACGATGATTACACTCTCTTGGCGATCCGCAGGCTCGTCACGAATGAACAACCTAACTAAAGGACGCGCATGATAAGCCTGCAATTCTGGAAAAAAACCAAGGATGCCGCCAAACATAAACCTGGCGGGATGCATAAAACGCTGGGCACGTTTGAGGTAACCAAAGAGATTGGCCGCGGTTCCATGGGCATAGTTTATTTAGGCAGGGATCCCGTCTCTGCCCGCGATGTGGCAATCAAGACCATGACCTTGGCGAACGAATTTAATGCCAATGCGCTGGAAGACGCCAAGGATCGGTTCATGCGCGAAGCGAAAATCCTTACTTGGCTGGATCACCCCGACATTGTGACCATCTACGATGTGGGTGAAGAGCATGGCTTGGCCTATATCGCCATGGAATTCCTGAAGGGCGTGGAGTTAACGGAGCACACCAAGCCCGATAATTTGCTGCCACTCGCCAAGACGCTGGAGATCATCGCGCGCGCCGCAGATGCGCTGGCTTACGCGCACGAACAGCACATCGTGCATCGCGATATCAAGCCGGGCAATATCATGTATGACGCCTCCATTAACTCGGTCAAAGTGACCGACTTCGGCATTTCGCGGCTGACTAAACTTTCCACAACCCGGATCGGTGTCGTGCTGGGTACCCCGCTCTATATGTCTCCCGAGCAAGTGATGGGCAAGCAGATAGATGGCTTGTCGGATATATTTTCCCTCGGCTCCACCTTGTATCAGATGGTCAGCGGGCATCTGCCGTTCGAGGGAGATTCTGAATTCGACGTCATGTACAAAGTTGCCAAAGATCCGCATACCGATATTCTATCCGTCAAATCGGATATTCCCGCTTGCGTATGCGAAGTCATCAACCGGGCGCTGGCCAAAGAAAAGGCAGATCGCTACCAGAGCGGCAGCGAAATGGCGGAAGCCATTCGACTATGCGCTGCAACGCTTTAACTGTTTACGCCATCAAAAAGTGATGGTCAGCGTGCGCACATTAGAACCTGTGCATGTCGCGGTTGCGCAGGTTCCTGATTGCCCCGCAGCCGCGCTGCCGTTAATTGAATAAGTTTGCGCCAAACCCGTGCCAGTTCCGCTGCCCGCACTCAGTCCCACCGTATAGCTCACTCCATTGATCGTGCCGCTGGTGGCATCAAGTGCCATCGTATAGGGCAGTGCAGTGGTACACGTGGCCGCGAAAGTCGTACTGGCCGCCGCTGCGGCTCCCTGAAACGAGGTATAGCTGAGCACGACATTTCCCGGTGCCGTACTGATCATGCATTGCGGAACGGTGCTGATCGAAACCGAATGTGTGGCAGTTGCCGTCGCGACACCGTAGGTCAAGGTCATGGTGACCGTATCGGAGTAATTGGCTGCTGCTACTGCTTGCAGGG
>Ga0315270_10001206_pt1 | contig 13746 bp, 7 predicted proteins | sample C1_bottom_MG_FD_204932 | JGI IMG/M metagenome (GOLD analysis project Ga0315270, IMG submission 204932) | Sediment microbial communities from Yellowstone Lake, YNP, Wyoming, USA - C1_bottom | ecosystem: Environmental > Aquatic > Freshwater > Lake > Sediment | place: USA: Wyoming | collected... | reverse complement strand
AATATCCGGCGGAAAGTGTCTCGGGCGATCCCTTGCATAAACCACTAGTGTCCCCTGTGTCTCACCTTACCCTCCTATACCACAACTCATCTGTTTTTATTCAATAAAATGCAAATTCCTATGCTATTGAATTACATACGGGTGACCCACTTGCACCATTCCCCCAGATTAACCCCAAAAACCATTATAAACTGTAGCAAATTTATGAGCAAAAAGGCTGCCAGCGTTGGGACGCCGGTTTGTCCTGGATCCACTTCGACCTGTTGAAAACCTGTTTCCTTATGTTGGGAGCTCAGGCCTTTATGTTGGGAGCTTGAATCCTTGTGTTGGGAGCTCTGGTCATAGTGGAGGGTTAAAAAGCTGGATGGGACTGAGGGTCGTCTATACGACAGGTGGCTTTGTTCGAACCCTTATTTCATTGTCAGTAATCATTAGGAGTAGTTTGTCGATTTCTCTTGGAGTTAATTCTGTTCCGAGAGTCTTCTGGATATTGTCGCGAAGCCAGACACAGCGTCTGACGAAGTCACGGTACTCGGGATCGAATTCGTCTGTTTTCAGTTCCGGAATTTCTTTGAGTCGTGGAACAACCTTGGTAATCGACTGTCGAGCCCTGCTGTCATAAATGAAAAAAGCATCAGGTTTGTGGAAGTGCAGGTATTTGGAGGCCAATGATCGCTTTTCCAGGCCGGTAATTGAATAAAACAGGTCCGTGAGTTTCTTGTGTATTGCAATCGTTTTCGCACTGCCCGATTTGTCGGTCTGCTGTATTGAGCCAAGCCACAAATCAATCGGCTGATTCCGCATTGTTGGTGCCACTACCGCCTCATAAAAATCGTCGCCAATGTGCTTTGCATTTCGGCGTCGTTCAATTGAGGCTGCATATGAGCGGCCTATGAGCCAAACCTTGGCCACGATCTCCCCATCTTGGCTGTGTCCGGGGTGATTCCGGCACATATCGTAGAGAATATGATTTCCAAGGTCCCAGACCCAGGGTGTGCGGATTGTGTCGATATCTTCTTTGGTGACCTGTCTCATGTTTTTCTTACTCGAAAGTTCAAAGACAATATCAGATCCCCGGCACTCCGGATGCGTCATTCATCACCTACCGAAGGAAACCGAATGACCAACCAACAAGCTATAACACACAACCAAGTTGATAATAATGGACTTGACTTCAACCCGCCCTGTGATGTGACGCACATGGCCGCTTCTCCCCTCTCATTCTTACTCACTGAGCGCCTTGAGCAGGGCGTCTTTTGCATCTGCGTAATACACGACCGTAACCCGGGTGGCCAGCTCATCGGGAAGTTCGAAAAGTTGCTTGCGCGCGGAGACGGGCATGAGGATTGTCTGCGCACCTTTGTCGGCAGCCAGTTCGATGATGCTGACGGCGTTGTAAATGGGTTCGATCGATCCCCCGAGATTGAGTCCGCCGACAATAACAAGTCCGCCTTCGAGACTGCGCTCCACCAGCGCGGAACTCATGGCGATCAAGATGGGAATCCCCGTTGCCGCGGCACTCTTGCAGGCATCAAAGGCGCGGAACTGGATGGTGAATTCATGGGAACGCGGGTCGCGGTCTCCGACCAGTTCCTTTGATCTGGTATACAGGTTCTGTTCGGCGCAGCGAACGCTTTCCTTGAGCGGTCCCGGTGGGCTTTGGTTGAGAATTTTCACGCCGCTGCCCGGCCCTTCGGATACTTCTATGCGGAAAAGTCCGGGATTCTCATCCGTGCCGCCGGGTGACATCGCCCACACCTGGCCAGCCGGAAGCGGATCGCTGCTGATGCTGTTTTCGTTGTGAAGTTCCGGTGTGGATACGAATTGCTCCATCCCATCCGGGATCATGGTGAAGCTGAAATGCGTGTTCCGGAATTCAGCGGCCCCGATGCGCTTTTGTTGCTCCTTCACCCTTCGTCGGCATTCCAGAGCGAGCTTTGCGGCCCACTCGATAGCGTCGTCCGGGATGTCGGCTTCAGGATCGGGGAACATCAGCTTGAGCAGCCCGCTCATCGTTTTTTGCGTAGCGGACGTGTCGCGTCCACTCAATGCCCCGCCGAAGATGATTCGTCCCTGGAGTTTATTGACCCGGCTCTGGGAGCGCAGATGGTTCCAGCATGAAGACAGGAAATCGCTGACCAAACCAAAGTGTTCGGTCAACTGATCCCGGTTTACTTTGGGAACGCTCCAGCCGGGAATATAGGCATGGATGCGATCCATAAAGGCCGTGTCATCGCGCATCTCCCGCGGGAGCGGACCAAGCAGATGGCCGATTCGCTGCTGGTGCTCCACATCGACTTCAAAGTTCCCCACCATGACCATACCACCGAACCCGCGAATGCTTTCCTGGCCCCGGCTGAATTCCCCCGACTCCATGTATCCCTTCATGATGTTGATTCCATCCTTCTGGTCAAAGGATATGCCGGAGACCTCATCGAAGCAGACCACATCGTATTGGCAGACCAGGCCGCGCTGGCCATTGGCGTTGTTGACGAACATCTTGGCCACGGTGGCCTTGCCGCCTGAAACCAGATGCGCGTAGGGAGACACCTGCTGGTAAAGATGGCTCTTGCCGGTTCCGCGCGGACCCAGTTCCACCGCATTGTAATTGTTTTCAACAAACGGGACCATGCGAAGTAGCATGACATCGCACGTGCGGTCGCCGAGCACCGACGGCTCCAGCCCCACACTGCGAAGGAGCAGGTCCCGCCATTCCTTGAACGTGAACAGCGTTCTGCCCTTGCACAGGGTTTCGAGCACATCGCGCTTCGAGAGCTGGATTTCGCGCAGGGATTCGATGCCGAAAGGCCGCCCGCTTTTTTCTTCAGCGATGCTGGGATCGTAGGTAAGATCCAGCTCCGCGTAAAAACCACCTGTCAGCATGCGGTCGTGGGTGTGAACCAGATCGTCTGCGATACGCACATCATTAAGCCGGACGCTGGGGAGTTCAGCCACAAAACAATCGTTCTTTGCATCCAGCCGCGCCTTGATAAGATCGATGAGTTTTACGCGGCCCTGCTCCTTGGCGCGGGCTTTGAACAGCTCCTCCTCGCCTGCCCGGACCGTTCGGCTTGCCAATTGCCGTTGGACGATGGCCAGACCTTCCTGGATTTCGGTCTCATCCACACTGGCGCAATATCGCCCGAGAAGAAATTCGGCCACATAGGTGGGCACCGGATACTGTCCCTTGAACTGGCGAACCAGATCTTTTCGAACGAGGTATCCCTCAAAAGCCTTGGCAGCGATCTGGTCCAGCGCGTCAAGCATCATATCAGTTTTCTCCAATAACTACCGGGTGTTTAAAAATGGATTGGCCGTTTTGATCAATGACCACAAGGAAAGCGTTCGTACCCAGAGCCTCGTCATCCGCCACCAGAAGGCTGATCTTAATGCCATCGGCCACACCGGTCATCGGCTTTGCGGCAAGGCTGCCGGCGGCATCCGAAACGTTTCTGCGGACATCAACGGTAAGGCCCTGCGCCCCCTCCAGCACCACGTTCAGCCGCATTCCCAACCACTTCGTCTCTTTCAGTACAACAGTCCTGGCGCTGCCCGTTTGCCTGGCGGATACTGTCAAGGAGGGAATCAACGCTTCCTGCAAGGTCAGCCCCCCATGGGCATATTCCATCCCGTCCACGAAACACGATACGCCGGGGGCCAGAACGACAGCTTCGGCGGCATCCCAGAACCATGAGGTCATCGGATAGCCATGCTGGGCGCCTGGACTTGGGATGGCGCAGCGGCCCCAGCGGGACTGGGTGAGATGCTTGGGCAGTTCGACTTTGGGCAACCCACCGGGAAGAAGAAGCCAGCCGTGGTCCGTGATGACTTTCACTCTGGCCCACCCGGCCTGAAGGAGTTCAGCGATCCGTTGCTGCAAACCGGACAACTCTTCTTTCACTCTCCATGCCAACTTTGCGCCCTGGTCATGGCCATAGGTGTCGAGAGAACCAAGCTCGGTCCAGGCACACCCGGCGGGCGATCCAAGATCGTTTGATTCCAGAAAGGAGATCCCGTTCTCTGCCAAAAGCTGCTTGAAGCGGGCATGAACCAGTGTCTTGCCACTGCTTTGTTCCTTGGACTGAAATCCTGTTCCTTCCAATGGTCCGCCCAGTTTTCCGGCCAACGGCATCCAGGCGGGTTTTGCGGTTGCCGTAACGGTAGGGATTGCCGACCAATCGAAGCTGAACGCAACTTCAGCCAAAAGACCGGATTCAAGAAGCCTTTCTTCGAGACTCCTTGCCAGATCCATACGCAGGCCGTCGGCAAAAACATAGACCGTGCCTTCCTCGGCGGAAAGGGTCCGACAGTTCTTTGGCCCCGTGACAGGATAAGTCTCTGCCAGCCCCTGAGCGAGCATGGAAAACTTTTCGAGCCACGGAAGATAAACCGCCCGGATAGCTGCGGACACCGCAATGGTGGCGGCAGTGGACCGTGCGGCGTCCAGCGCACGCAACACGCTGCGGTCGGCTTTCCAGCCATGCATCGTGTAGTACTCAGCCAGCGCATCCCATGTGGTAGGATTTCCGGACGATTGGACAACCTCCGCCAATTCCTGCAAGTGACCGATGGCAATCGACAGCGCGGATTCCCCAAGGGTTGCCCAGACCCAGGTAGCGCGTTCGGCATGCTCGGCAGCCAGAACCTGGATTTTTTCAATGGCATCCTTGGGCGAGGCTGCAGAAAGCTTGATCAAGTCTTTTTCCAGGCGGTCTTCCTCGTTGCGATTCCAGCCAGGCTTGTATTCACTCCGTTTTTCAAAAAGGGGCATCTGTCCCCTGGTATGCAACAGCTCTTTTATCCCCGGATAGGTCCGCGGCGCTTCCTTATAGCGTCTCCAGACCAATACCCACGCAGGCTTGCCACTGGCCAGTTTTTCGGCTGCGGTGATCGCACCATCCTTTTCCGGATCAAAGCCATAGGCTCCCCGGCAGACCGCCCGGAAACTGGCCCAATCCGATCCGGATTTCTCCATCTCCAGTTTGATTTTGCCTGGATTGCCCATCCATCGCAAAAGCGTCCGAACCGGGTCTGGGTTGATGACTGCCCGGAAGTCCGCCGCTTCCAGCCTGCGCCCTTTGAGTGCATCCAGTTCGACGTTCAACAACTTGGGCAGGCTTTCCTGGATTGCCTTCTTCGTGTCCTGATCACCGGCAACATCCAGCCCGAGCCCGCCGTCCGCAGAGGAAAAGAAGGCGAACGGCGTCCAGTTCTTCCCGTTTTTCTGGGTCCAGAATTGCCCCTGGAATTGCAGGGCGAACAAATGCCTTGCCTGATTCGGGCACTGGTCGGCACTGCGGAAGGCGGAGCGGTCAATGCCAGGAAGATAAATTACCGGCATATCCTCGCCATCTTGCCTTTCCAACTGGTAACGGAGCCAAACCGCCGGACCGGCTGCGTGTTCGGGACAATAATCCCCCAAAGACCACAGGACCGGATAGTTTGCCCGCAACGGCGAGATGCACGGGCTCCACAATCTTTCTTCATCCGGCCATAGGATCATGCGGGGTGCCGCCAGTTCGTGCTTGTTGTAGGCGGCTGCGTTATAAATGGATTGGAGGATGGCTTTAAGAACGGTCATGATGGAAACTCACCTGATTTCAATTGTCCGGCCGCTGACCGGACAATCTCGGATTTCTGGACGATTTGAGAATGGAACCCACAATTATGCGTCATGCAGCACGGGGAAAGGGATGAACTTCTTTTTCAAGCCTGTCCTGAAATGCTTCAAGCGCCGCCTCTTCAGCTATGACTGGCAATATCCGCCAAACGCTTGCCCCACTTTTTTGGGTCCTGGGACATATGGAAAACGCTGTAGACGATCACTTTTCCACCGGTATACTCGTAAAAAATGGCGTACGGGAATCGCCTCACAAACGCCCGACGATACTCATCGTGGACTTTCGCGTAGAGTTCTGGCATGCGACAAATTGACTGAATACAGGCATCCGCACAGTCGAGAAACTCTTCTCCTAAGCCAGATCTTTGAATTTCATACCAGCGATATGCATCATCGACGTCTTGTTGAGCCTCCGGCGCGATTATTAATTCAGCGGCCATAGCGACTTCGAACCCTGCGTTTAACATCGGTCCACGAAAGACCCGAAGTCGGCTTGCTCATCAAGTTGGCTTTTCGACGAGCAAGCTCCTCTTTCTGCCATTCATGCACAGGAACCTCTGACGGAGTAGCTGCCAGATCATCCCAAAGGTCTTCCACCAATTGTAACTTCTCCGGTGGACTTAGGTCGAATATGGAAACATTATTTAAAATCATTGTTACCTCGAATAAAAAATAGTCGTTAAACATCTCTGCTACTGCCGAACCAATGGAGTGAAATTCCTCCGTATCTTAATCCCTTCAGATGCATACTACTGACATAAAGACAATCCAAATGCAAGGCCAGGTTGCGACCGCCATTTCGGCAGTGTAGTGGGCCAAACCGGCGAGCATTTCTTTGTCCACGAATCAGTTACAAATTCGGAAATTATCGATTTCCGAATTGACGGTATGATGCTCATGAGCTTGCCTCTTTTTTCCGGGCCAGTGTCAGATGGACATCATTCCAGCGGCTGCCAACGAAATCCTTGCCGCCGATGGGATCGGTGCCCGGCGATTCTTCGCACCAGAACCAGGGATAATCGGCTTTGGGGCGATGGGGTTCGGTGCCGCGGTCCTTGTCCTTGAGTTTCAGGGGAACCGTTCGGAAAAGGCCGGCACCGCGTTTGCCAACGTCTCCTGCCAGAAGGAAGGGGCGGATATTCTGGCGGACGCCGTCGTTGATGTTGGGGTGCCAGCCCTGGGCTTGTTCCTTTATCGACTTCCAGCGGACGAAGATGTCGAGCGGCACTTCGCCTTCAAGGATGGCGGCAAGCTTGTTCTGAAGTGCACGGGCAGCTCCAAGGCGCCCGGCGGCTCCGGGTTTGTCGGCCTTGGCGTCGTCGGACTGTTGCTGAATCCAGTTGCCTAGGTAGCTGTAGGTCAGTTTTTGCAGGGCGGCGTGATCCAGCTTGTGGTAGTTGACCAGAGCGTGGAAGCCATCAGACCTGCCGTCCCAGAGGTGCCAGATAAACGGACGGTCGTGGAAGAGCTTGGCGTGCTGCTCAAAAAACTCATCACGAAGCCAATCTTCCAGAGTTTTCGATTTGCTGCCCTTGAGCCCGACAGCATCGATGAGGGTACGTTCGTCAAATGCACCGAGGGCGGCGGTAAGAAGCCTGCGCAGTCTGGCTGCGGCCGGTTGTTCGCGGCTGAGCGGCGGCAGACAGACGACACCGTCTTCGTCGGCGAAGGATTCAAGCCCATCGGGACCGAGGGCTGGGCAATCGGGAAAGCTGCTACCGGTCTGACGTGGCCAGCGGTAACCGAGGAGTCGTGCGACAGCAACATGGAGCGGCAGGGTGGAGCCCGAAGGATGCCCGTTAAAGAGCCACTGCGTCGGGTCGTCGCTGTGCGGCTTGGGTAGACCATCGGGGTATATCTCAGCGGCGATTTTTTGCCAATGAACAAGATCGAATGGGACTTTCCCGAAAGTCGCATTCGTTACATTGAGCTTCTGATCAATTTCCCGAACTCTTTGATTAAAGACATCAGAAGTACAAAAACACCAAATTGCAGCGAGGTGGTCTGGATTTTTGGGAACAATGGTTGCCACATTGGAATCGTATTTGTTCCCGAAATAATATGACGCAGGGAGAAACGACATCTGACTTACAGCTACTCCCCTCCGCCCCCACACAGCGTTTCCTCTTTCATCAGCATTATGCAATTTCAACCGGCGAATGGTAGCTTCCTCTCTCAAGTGTCCCTCTTCCTCATCAAAAAATATGACGGACTCGAATCCTCCTAACCAAACCCCAGCGGCGACTGTAGATTGAAGGAATGCCCATAGATTGCTCTTGGTTTTGAACTCCCAAAAATTCCTGATGAACTTTGGAGTGTCTCCATTCATTATCCCAGCGAGGCTTTCTGCAAACTTGGACAAACGAGGCAGGTCAGCGCCCTCAGCAAAGCCGATGCGAGCATCAGGGTTCTCTATTTGACTAATTTGGTTCACTCTTATCGGTGATATACTAAGCAACGCCACCGCTTTCTTGTCTGGTGTGTTCCCACCAGTGACATCAAAGACGGCGAATGAGCTTTTATCCAGAGGGCTGGTTCTTTCGATAGAAAGCATACAAATATTTGTTATATTCCCAGGACCGCAATCAAAAGCCTCCGCCCCTCCTCCGAGTTTTATCAACATCCTCCATAGCATCTCACGAAGCAGATGTTCTCGCTGTCGCTTGTAACTTGAGAGAAACAACCAATTTTGAGGAGTGACAAGCGCCGTTGAACCTGTATTAATATCACAAAAGTCTAAACAGCGTTCAATAAAACAAGTGGCGATGTCGGCTTTGGCTGCCGGGTGGACTCGTTCGCAGTAGTCCTTGAGGATGTCATCCTGCCTTTTTGCACCTAAGTATGGCACGTTAGTGATGACGAGGGTGAATTGCCCGGCAAGCAGTTCAGCCGCTTTGGCAATCCCTTGGGCGATGACAGCCAGCTCGACGTCGTCGTTTTCGAATTTAGCTTTTTGATTTTCGTTGGGCGCGAGCACAGCCGTGAGCAGCGGGGCAAGTTCATGGAATTCAGCATCGAAGAGATCCCCAGCGAGGGCGCGGGGGTTAATCAGGCTGCCGAGAACAGGAGCGTCTTTGAAGAACCTATGCAAGCTGGCCATTCCGTTGCGCGCACGGGAATTATCTCCGGCAAGTGCCACCCACTCTGCTTCCGTCGAACTGGGCGATAGACCGGAACATGCCAGGTTTAGGTTGGGCAGAACTTGATATCCAACCAGTTTCCACGCCGTCAGCGCCACGTTGAATGCGGCAATCTGCGTACAGCGTTCGTCGAGTTCCAGGCCGTGAATATTATCCTTAAGAACCGCAACCACTGCGGCTTGAGCACTAAGATTTTCCTCTTCCATACGCAGTCGGACGAGAAGTGGCAGTGCAAACACCAGGAAGTGGCCGCTGCCCATGCAGGGGTCAAGCAGTCGAATCAGACTTGCAACCTTTGGCCAACCGTCAAAAGTGCCGGCAGCAGGGAGCCAAGTCTTTGTTGTTTCGACCTGCACGAACCGCAAATAGGTCCATGAGATAGCTGGTACGCTATCGCGGGCAGGAAGTGCAGCATGTGCACGGGCTTCCTCCTCGGTAGCCGCCGTGATGGGTCCAATCTTGCCTGCCCACCATGCGCCAAGGGTGTTGTGGAGTAGAAACTCCACCATGTAATCCTCGGTAAAAAGTTGGGTGACAGGAGCAATTTCATCGGCGCCGATCTTTTTACCGGACCTGTTGACCTCATCTTTTCGCTGGGCTTGCCAGAACTGGTAGGTCCAGCCGAGGCCGTCGTCGGCAAGGAAAGCTTCCGACGGAAGGGCTGTGAGGAGTTTTCTCAGCTCCACCTGATCGTTGATCGCTATTGGGAGATCAAGCACCGGGTCTTCTTGCCGGAAGACACCGGGAAGTGCGAGGCTGGCGAATCGGCAGGCGAGGTCCAGACCATCGCGGGCACCGAGTTCCGGAGCCAGCTCTTCACATTCCTCCAACGTAACGGGGACAAATCCGTTGGCCTCATCCGTGATGAGAAGGTGATTCTCAGTAAGAAAATGGGTAAAGAGCAGGCGGTGCCAGTGCTCGTAAGCAGCCAGTTCGGTCAGATGACGAATATCCTGAATACCGGAACGTTCGTCACGCTTATCCCCGAGGCCGCGGCCCCTGGCGCGCAGGCGATTACGGAGCAGGCGTTGCTCCACGCTCATGTGGGTACGGTATTCCTTTTCATGAACGGCAAGGTTTTCTAGCGCAGCCCGGCAAGCCGACTCCGCCAGAACACGGGCGTCGGCAGTTGTCTTTTCGAGAAGTCTGCGATGTTCTTTGGATAGTGATGTCGGCATAAAGCGTTCAGTCCTTAAAGGATTACCGGGCCGTCTTTCAAGGCGGCTTCAATGGCTGTTCTGGATTGATTCAGCCAGGCATCGAGTTCTGCCTGGTTGTGAATGGTGGCAGCGGCAAGCGAAACTCGCCGGGCTTTGGGTTCTGCTTCGATGATAGCGGCGGCAAGGGCCTTGTCGAACTGGGTGGACAAGGCATCTGTCCGTGACCTCCAGTTGGCCAGGGAACAGGATTGGAGCGCGGAGAGGAGCTGTTCATCCGAGCCCGCAGCCGGAGCGGTTCGTGGCACTGCCCCGGCACTGGAAAGCAGGGATTGACGTTTTTCTACTGGGAGTTTCTGCCATGCCGCATGACTGGCAATCCGCGCGGTCTGTGTCACAAATTTGTCTGTATGCGCTTTATGAGCGCAGGCAAGAGCTGCCCGAAGCACGTTGGCTGACGCTTTGAGTACGTGAGAAACCGGATCAGGATCATCCAGCAGGGAGCGATTGGCCCGAATGGAGACAAGGGTTGCAGACCATTCAGCCTGCTCGGCCAGGTCTTTGGCCTGGGAGACGAGTTTTTCGGCCAGGCTAAAGGCGGGAAGGCGTTTGTTGATCTCTTCTCCGGTGGCTTTCCATGTTTTGATCTTTGTCAGAAGGGTCTCACGTTGATCGTGCAGTTCCATGAGAAGCTCATTGCCGGAGAGTGATTCCAGGGCGGTGATCTCCGGAGCGGCAGGCGCCATGGGAGCCGGCGCGTCCCCTCCCGCCTTCGATGCAATTGCTTTGGCATAATCCACAAACCGGGCGGCATCGGCGGGTTCATTGCCAGGGATAATTCTGGGAAGCCCGGCGTCCTGGAAGAGTTTGCGGATAGCGAGCTTTTGAACAGCGGTAAGAACCGGACTCTCAGTGCGAAAGGTTGCCTGCCCGATCTTTTTCTGATCGACTTCGGCCAATGAAAGCGGATTGGTATTGATGCGGGCGCTCAGGTGGTTGCTGGCAAGTAATGTTGTCAGGACGGCATCAATGGCGTCCTGAGGCCAACCGTAATCGGCGCCCGTGAACTTCTTCCGAATCTCCAGACCCGTCTTTCCGGAACCCATAAAAGCGATGATCGAAGCCGCCACCGGATGGGTCTGCGGATCGCCGGCAAAGCCGACTTGCTCCAGTGCAGCGGGAGATCCGTCCTTGGCTTTCTTGAGGACCTGGGGCCACTTCGCGGAGTCGCCGTCATGAAACTTGGGATAAAGCCGATTCAGGACTTGTTTGGCGGCATCTTCAACGCCAGTTTTGAGACCATCAACTGACTGCTCCTGACCACCGGAAAGGAAGAGACGTGCACCGCCTATGATCTGGCCGATGAGATCGTTGATGCGCAAGCTTTCAGCGCTCTGCTTGGTCGCCATGGACTGGCGGCATTCCTTGCCTTCCTGGGATGTGGGATTGCCTTTGAAATGCAGCGTTTCTTCGGCGGCCTGAGCGGATGCGATGGCGTTTTTAAGTTCGTCCGCATGTGCTTTTGGCAGGAACAGGTGGAGCGTGGGGTCATCGGTACTGAGTTTGCGGATGTCGGCCATCACGGAGGCTTCCGTGGCCGAGAATCCGTCGCGCACCCAAAGGCTGATTGCATCGGTCGCCACCGGCTTACTCTCGCCGATGACTTTGCGGCGTTCCTTTGCATCACCGTGAAGAACGGAAGGATTGCCGAGAATATCCGCAAGGGATTTATCGAGACACTGGGTCAGCCGGGAGGCGATCAAGGGTTGATCATTCAGCACCGCGGCGCGGCGTTTGCGGAACTCCGCCTCCCATGCGGCCCCTTCGGTGGTTTGCAGGCGGTATTCGCTGTCCACTTTCATGAGCACGCCGTCCTGCTCCATGGCTTCCAGCAATCCTGGGAGTTGCTGGCGAAGTTGCGTACTACCTGTGACGAGATCGTCGCTGAGAAGGTCTGCCAGATGTTCCGGTTCAGCGCGGACACCCTGATCGGTACCATGTTCCCTGGGGAGTTTATTGATCAGAAAAACCAGCGCGCAGATGCGGCTACGCAGGGCGCCATCGGGCATGGTCTTTTGCAGCTCGATGATTTCCTGGAAACGTTTCTGCATTTCCCCGGTGCTCACCAGGTCATTGGATATCTGGTCGTAAAGAAAGTCGCCTGGTACGACCGCACCGATTTCGGCATCGGCGTACGCGCGGCAAGCTTCATGAACAACGCGGAGCTGGGTGCGCATCTGGGCTGCGGTTCCGGTAGCGTCCACGGAATGCAGCACGCGCTCCCAGAACCGGCGGCGGACCGGAAGCAGCGGATAATCCGGGAGGTAGGCAAGGTCATCCTCTGATTGTGTGGCCAGCTTGGTGACCTTAAGCTGACGGGTGATCTCGCCTTCGTTTTTGGCAATCAACTGCTTGATGTCGGGTTTTTTGTCCTCCCGCTTCTGCAGGACGACCGTTCGCACGACTTTTTCGACGTCGTTGTCCTTAAGGTGGATCTTGATGGTAAATCGGCCCATCAGGCGCTGGAGATTCGGCATATCGTTGAGGGCGCTCTGGCCGGTGCCGACGATCATCAGTCGTCCATCCATGTCTTTACTCAGTGCCTCGGTAACTTCCTGGACGTCAAGGGAAGCTTGTGCGTCCTGGCCGATGAATTGCTGGATTTCGTCGAGCACCAGGAGGGTGCAGGGCAACTTGCCGCTCGGTGATATCGCTTCGCGGACGGTATTGCGCATCTCGTCCATGCTGACGTCATCCACGTTGGGGTATTCGGCCCGGAGCAGCGCGCCCACCTGCGAGACGTCCTTCAGGTGGTCGTAGCACTGGACATAAGCTTTGGCAACCGCACCGGAGGTATAAAGCCTGCCGAGTTCTTTATCAAAATCCTTGCCCTGATCTTCGATGGCTTTCTTGAAGGCATCCAACATGCCATCCCTTTTCAAGTGGATCAGGAACTTGGCGTAGGGATAGCCTTCAGGAAGACCGACCGATTTGAAAAACAGGCTCATGATGCGCAGGCGGACGCTGCCCGTCCCGGCTTTGAGAGTACCTCCGGCCATGTGGAGGCCGTCATGTCGCTTGCCAAGAGTAGTGATCTCAGTAAGTAGATCGGTGATTTCAACAGGGAGATGGGCAAGGGAGCGGGCGGTTGTTCCATCCGGAAAATCAAAATTGACCCAAAGATATCGCAGCACCTTGGCGAGGTGGGATTTCCCGCTCCCATAAAAGCCGCTGATCCAGGCCGCCTTCTGCTCGGGGCTATTGAAGCTGTCGCGATAGCCCTGAAGGATGCGGCGCATCCCGTTGAGGTATTCGCCATCGCAAACGAATGATTCAAGTTCGTATTTCAGCGTGGCGAGATCTTCGGAGTTGTTGCTGGAAACGCCCTCATTGACAAGTTTCCAGGTCAGCGGGTCTTTGAGGAAGAGTTCTTTGGTTTTCATTTTATGGCAGCTCCAGTCGGTTTCATTTTTCTGAAAGAATGGGGACAGACAGGTAATTCCAGCCTGTACGGGCATCCAGAAAACGGTAGCTATTGCCTTCTTTTTCACCCGGAAAAAAAACAAGCAGGTATCCGGGAAAGGTTTTCTCCAGGCTTTCGATCAGTTCAGAGACATGCAGAAAATCGAAGAGATCCATCAAACCGGTCAGGGCAAAGACGGTTCGTTCCGGGGCTGCGGCGCGTGATACCTCATTTTGAAAAAACTCCGCAAGAATGTCTTTCCATTCCGTCTTGGCATACAACTCAATATCACCGGGATTTTTAAACCATTCCGCCAGTTCTTCCGCATCGACTGAAGCAAGCCATCGCGATAGGCTTCCTCTCAGG
>Ga0315270_10001205_pt1 | contig 13750 bp, 11 predicted proteins | sample C1_bottom_MG_FD_204932 | JGI IMG/M metagenome (GOLD analysis project Ga0315270, IMG submission 204932) | Sediment microbial communities from Yellowstone Lake, YNP, Wyoming, USA - C1_bottom | ecosystem: Environmental > Aquatic > Freshwater > Lake > Sediment | place: USA: Wyoming | collected... | reverse complement strand
GTCTACCCGACATGAAAACAATACGCTGTGTCTTTCATGCCACGCCACCAAGGGCTCTTTCCAAGGCATTAGCAAGCAGATGGTGGCGAAGTATGCGGACAACGTGGCCGCCATCGGCGCTGTGGTCAGTGCGCACACCCACCATGCCTATGCCCCGGATCGCGCCATGGGCCTGTCCCGCTGCACCGGCTGTCACATGCCGGCGATTGCCGCAGCGGAACACGAGTCGCCATTGCATACGCACCAGGTCAAGGTCGTGCCGCCCGAGAAGACCATGCGCTATCAGGACAAAGGTGGGATGCCCAACGCCTGCGCTGCCTCGTGTCACGGTGACAAGGTCAATCTGTGGGGCTACGGTTTGAAGGCCAATCCAGTCATTTGGAACCAGCCTACCGACGTAAAAACCGCGACAAAACTGATGGAGTATTACGGTCCCGAAGGCAAGTGGTGGAAGAACGTCATCGGGAAGCCAGGCGAAACGTTGCCTGCAAAATGAGGCTGGCGATTTAGATCGGAAGTCCCTTGATACGCGTCAATATCTCGCTCTGCAAGGGTGATAATTTATCAACATGATTTCATTGGGTTTTTCGTGGGTGAGAAACGTCATCGAATTCGGCGTAGATGACTCATCTAGAGCCTATAGCGCTTTGGCGGCTGCAAACTTATCCCCCTCTGAGAATGGCAATGAACGATCCTCAAACAAATGTTCAAACGGCTCACGACCTTGACCGGGAGGCACATGCCCTTCTGTCGCGCCTTACGCAAGGTCTGTCACCCGATTCCATGGCCAGCACTTTTACGGACTGGTTCACCCATCTTGCGATGTCACCTGGCAAACAGCGCGAGTTGGCGGAAAAGGCAGTGCGCCAACTGATCCGCCTGAGCTTGCATACCATCACAAACGCGAATGTTCATTGTGAACCCTGCATCGAACCTTTGCCGCAGGACAAACGCTTCGATGCACCAGAGTGGAAGCAGTGGCCCTACGATCTGATCTACCAGTCCTTCCTGCTCAATCAGCAATGGTGGCACAACGCCACGACTGGCGTCACGGGCGTCACCGACCACCACGAACAGCTCGCCACCTTTGCCGTACGACAGATGCTGGACATATTTTCACCATCGAACTTTGTGCTGACGAATCCGGAGGTGTTGAGCGCAGTCATCAAAAGTGGCGGCACCAGCTTGCTGCAAGGTGCGCAGAACCGGTTCGAAGACGTGATGCGCCTTGCCACCGGACAGCCCGTGCCGGGCACGGAGAAGTTCCGGCCGGGCCACGAGGTGGCCGTCACGCCCGGTAAAGTGGTGTTCCATAACCACTTGATCGAGCTGATCCAGTACGCGCCGCAGACTACGACAGTGTTCGCCGAACCGGTGCTGATCGTGCCGTCGTGGATATTGAAGTTTTATATTCTTGATCTGTCGCCAAGCAATTCCCTGGTCAGGCATCTTGTCGAAAAGGGCCACACGGTTTTTATGGTGTCGTGGAAGAACCCCGACTCGGATGACCGGAACCTCGGCATGGACGACTACCTGAAGGCCGGTGTCATGGCCGCCATCGACGCGGTCGCGGGCATCGTCCCGAAGCGGAGGATTCAGGCCGTGGGCTATTGCTTGGGCGGTACTTTGCTATCCATTGCGGCGGCGTTCATGGCCCGCTCCCATGATCATCGCCTGAACTCACTTACGTTGCTGGCCTCCGAACTCGACTTCACGGAACCGGGCGAATTGAGTCTGTTCATCGATGAAAGCCAATTGGACTTTCTTGACGACATTATGTCCGGGAAGGGCTATCTCGACGGCAAGCAGATGGCCGGCGCATTTGCGCTGCTCAACTCGCGCGACCTGGTGTGGTCGCGCATGGAGCATGACTATCTGCTGGGTCAGCGCCAGCCGGTCAACGATCTGGCGGCCTGGAATGCCGATGCCACACGCATGCCCTATCGGCAACACAGCGAGTATCTGCACGGCCTTTACCTCAAGAACGATCTTGCCGAGGGGCGCTACATGGTCGATCGCAAGCCCATCGCGCTCTCCGATATTTGCGTGCCGGTTTTTTCGCTCGGTACGCAGCGCGACACGGTGTCGCCGTGGCGCTCGGTCTATAAGGTAAATCTACTGACGAATACGGAAGTGACGTTCTGCCTCACGAGCGGTGGGCACAACGTGGGCATCGTGAATCCGCCGGGTCCGGGTGTCAAACGCAGCTATCAATTGGCCACACGTGGTGGCGGCGATCATTACATCGACCCCGATACCTGGTCCGCTTCAGTACCCTCGCACGAGGGCTCGTGGTGGCCCGCATGGGAGTCTTGGTTGCGGCAGCACGGTAGCAAGCGCGCCGCACCGCCCGCGCTGGGGAAAAAAGCCCATCCGGCGCTTGAAAATGCGCCAGGGCGCTACGTATTGATCAAATGATGTGCTCGAGACGATTCAAATAATTGCGAAACTCAACGGAATAACCGTCTCATTACAGGATAGACAGTCGGACAAAAACAGTCTGGCGCATTCATATCCGCGCGCAAAGTATTGCCCTGCGATCCTCAAAAAACTCACCCGGCCAAGCCGCTGATGGCGCATGGCGGCATAGGCCTTTGAATGAAATCGATGTGAGCTTGTCTTGCATCAATACGACATTTGGCGGGCAGCGCATCATATGCATACGGTCGCCATGAAGCGTCCATTCTCGTCGGTGCCGATTTGCGCATCGCCGCAGGCACAGGCTTGTGTAAGCCTCGTTTGCCACTAACTTCAATTCGCACATTTTTCGCTGGAACGGTGACTGCATCTTTTTTGACCCGGCTACGTCTCCCAAAGTGAGCGCACCGTTCCGCAAGCGCCAACTTTTTGAGATGCCGCTGTATGACCATCATAGACTCGAACCGCATTCACCTTGTCGTTGGCCTCGCGCTCCATGTTCTGGTCTTGCTCGGCGCTGCCGACGCCACGGCGACAGAAACGGTGGATGGGCAGACTACCCTTTCCGGGCGGCAGAACTTGCGGCAGTTGCAGGCTTTTGCGCTGGAACACAATCCCGAGGTTTCGGCAAGCGTCTTCGACGGTCATGCAGCGCGGGCGCGTACCGCAAGTGCGGTGGCCGCCCGCCTGCCGCGTTTGAGCATCGAGGGCGCTTACAACCGTTACGATCCCGATCTTCGTCTCACTGCGGCGCGATTCAACGGCGAACTTGGTGCATTCGGCGACAACGTCCAGACAACCGACCTAGTCCTGCGATTGCCCCTATTTACCGGTGGGCGACTGGTTGCGGAAGTGCGCGCAGCGGAACTTCTCGAAGCTTCTGCCGACCAGCGGCTTGCGCGATCACGCAGTGATCTCATCTACAACGTGGCGAGCCTCTACTTCAGCGTTCTGGCCCAGCAGCGGCTGATCGCTTCGCTGGAGCTTTCCACCCAGGCACTTGCTGCCCATCTCGATCAGGTTCAGGCGCTCATTGCCGCGCGCAAGGCCGCCGCCGTTGAAGCATTGCGTTCCGAAGTAAAACTGGCCGACATTCGCCAGCGCTGGTTGCGCGAACAGAACATCCTGGCCATACAGTGGCAGTCGCTGCTAAATCTGTTGGGCTCGGGCACCGCAGCGGCCAGGTTTTCGTTAGTCGATGCGCTTGTGCCCCCGGCAGTGGAAGAAGCGAGCGTCGATGTACTGGTCGAAGCGGCCCATCGGCAGCGCCCGGACGTCATCGCTACCCGCAATGAACTAGACGCCCAGGCAGCGCGCCTGGATGCGGCGCGGGCCGGTCATTGGCCTACCGTCAATCTGATTGGCGCGATCGGCAATCGGAGCATGAACAATCCGGCGCAACTACCCAGTGGAATCTCGGATAACGACCGGGTTTCCCGGATCGGGATAACCGTTGAGATACCCATTTTCGAAGGTGGCCGCATCGCGGCCAGGATCGACGAGGAGAAGGCCAAATTCAATGCCCAACGCGAGCGACTCGATAAGCTCCTGCTGCAGGTCAGGCTCGATGTGACCGGCGCCGGCGCCAATCTAGCATCGGCGCTGGAGCGGCTGAAGAGCACCGAAAAAGCCGTTGCGCTGGCAAGCAAGGTGACTGAAATAGAACGCGAGAAATACGCTCTTGGCCGCGGCACCCAACTCGACGTGCTCGATGCTCAGAACGCCCTGCTGGATGCCGAGACCAATCACATTCGGGCACTGGCCGACGCCAACACATCGAAGGCCCAGTTGCGTTGGGCCAAGGGAGAAACAACGCAATGAGCGAATCCATGAAACCAAAGTTCGGCCGGATCGGGTTGCTGGCCTTGATGATCGCGATGGCTGCCTGCAGCAAGGAGGCACCAGCACCCATTGCCGCGACAGCCAAGGCCGATGGCAAGGCGGCCGCAGTTCGGGTGGAAACCCTGAAAAAAGCGCCTCTCATCCTCACCCTTTCCCTGACCGGCGCGGTGGAGGCGGGGCGCATTGCGCAATTAGCCTCGCCCGCCGAGGGTCCGGTGCTTGGCATACGGGTGCGCGAGGGCGATATGGTAGCCACCGGACAGGTGCTGCTGACCCTTGGGCGGACCGACGGCGCCGCAGCGTTGGCGACATCCTTGCGTGAGGACGCGAAGAAGGAAGAGGACAACCTCGCACGCACCCGCCGCCTGGTCGAGAGCGGGGCGCTGGCCGACGAGCAGCTCGACATCGCTGCTGCCAGCACGTCACGAATTAAGGCGCAGCTCATCAAGGCCGAGGAGACGACGCGCGACTATGCCGTGCGCGCTCCCTGGGCGGGGGTGGTGTCGAAAATGAAGGTGCGCGATGGCGACTTTGTCGGACCACGCGCGCCACTGGCTGAAATCTATGAGCCGAAAAGCCTGATGGTCCGCGTGGCCGTGCAGGAGCAGGAGGCTGCCGGCCTCATCATCGGCATGAAGGTCGGGGTCGAGCTCGATGCCTATCCCGGCAAGCGTCTTGTCGGCGGTATTTCTCGGCTCTATCCCTACCTCGAACCGCGCACCCGCACGCGTACCGCGGAAATTACGCTGACCGACCCACCCAAATTGCTGCCGGGCATGTTTGCGCGGGTATATCTGGTGCAGTCGACCATCCCCGATGCCATCACCGTGCCTGCCTATAGTCTGGTTGTCATGCCGGGTGGCGGCGCGGCTGTGTTTGTCATGAAGGAAGGCACGGCGGTACGGCGCAAAGTGGAGACCGGTGTGGAAGTCAATGGCCGCATCCGGGTGCTCGCTGGCGTCGAAGCGGGTGAGACGCTCATCATCGGCGGCCAGGAAAACCTCAAGGAAGGCGCGGCGGTACAAGTGGCCCAGGCGGGCGCCAAGATAACGACCGGCGCTCGCGCCAAGCCAGCGTCTGCCAGCGAGCCCAAGACACCGGCCAAGGCCGGGCCGGAGCTGGATGGCAAGTCATGAGAATCACCGAGTACTCGGTCGGCCGCCGTTTGGCAACCAGCGCCATCGTGCTGGCGCTGACCGTGCTTGGGGTCTATGGGCTGTGGCGCCTGCCAGTCAATTTCCTGCCTGACATGACCTACCCGATGGTCAAGCTCAACATCTTCTGGAGCGGCGCCACGCCGGAGGAAATAGAGCGCAGTCTGGCCGACCCGATCGAACGCCAGATGATGACGGTGGATGGCCTCGACTATGTGGAATCTTCGTCCATCGAAGGCATGTACAGCCTGATTGCCAATTTTCGCTACGGCGTCGATATCAACGTCGCCTACCAGGACGCCACGGCCGCCATGGCCCGAGTGGCGCGCAGGTTGCCCAAGGATATCGATCCGCCGGTCATCTTCAAGGCCGATCCATCGCAGATTCCCATCCTGCAACTCGTCGTGCGCTCTGACCGCTGGGACCTGGTGAAACTGCGCACCTGGACCGACGAATGGTTACAGGACCAGATGCTGGCCGTCGCGGGCGTCGCCAGTACCGAAATCGTCGGCGGCCTGCAGCGCGAGATACGCATTCACCTCAAACCCGACGCCGTGGAAAAGTACGGATTGACCGTGGCTGGCGTGGCGAAACGCCTGCGCGACGAAAACATTGACCAGTTTGGCGGCCGGGTGACCAGCGGTCCCCGCGAAATCGTTGCCCGCACCATGGGCGAATACGCGTCACTGGAAGATATCCGCAACATCGTGCTACTGCGCGACAGTACAGGCAAGGTGAGCCTGCGCGACGTGGCCGAGGTGGTGGATGCCCATCGCGAGGCCCGCGTCATCACCCGTGTCGATCGAAAGCCGGCCGTGAAACTGAGCATCCTCAAGCAGGCCGATGCCAATACCGTCGAGGTCGCCCAGTCCGTCGGTAAACGGCTGGCGGAACTCAAAGGCAGCCTGCCGGAAGGGGTCGAGCTGGGTATGTTGGAGAATCAGGCCACCTACGTCGTCGACGCCCTCAAAGGCGTACAGAGCGCCGCCATCGAGGCGGCTATTCTGGTGCTACTGATTGTCTGGCTGTTCCTTGGCTCCTGGCGGCAGGTGGTGGTCATTGCCGTGGCGCTGCCGCTGATCCTGATCCTCAATTTTGGGGTCATGCAGCTCGCCGGCTTCTCGCTCAACATCTTCTCGCTGGGCGGCCTGGTGATAGCGATCGGCGTGCTGGTGGACAACTCGATCCTGGTCATCGAGGCCATTTCCCGGCGGCGTGTGGAGGAGCCGGAGGAAGAAATGAACGCCTTGACAGTGAGCGCCACGGCAGATATCGGGCCGGCGGTGGTGGCATCGACGCTGGCTTTTCTCGCGCTGTTCATTCCCTTCCTGATGGTGCCCGGTCTCGTCAGCCTGCTGTTTCGGGAACTGATTCTGGTGGTTGCCGGTGTTGTGTTGATCAGCCTCGCCACCGCGGTAACCGTCACGCCCATGCTGACCGCCGCCTTGCTGGCAAAGATGCGGGTGGCCGGCAGCAAGAATCGCTTCGAATTGTTGTTCGAACGGATCACGGATGCCTATGGCCGCCTACTGGAAAAGGCGCTCGCCCATCGCTATCCGGTGTTAACTGTTTTCGTGCTGATCGCCGTGGCCGGCGGCTACATGATGAGCCGGCTCGGCAGCGAGTTTCTGCCGCAAATGGATGACGGTCGCATCATGGTCAAGGTGAAGCTGCCGACCGGCGCGGCACTGGCCGAAACCGACCGGGTGCTACAGGAAATCGAGGCGCGCATCGGCGGCGACAAGCGTATCGAGAGCCTCTTTGCCATGGCCGGCGGCCGAGCGGTGGGCACCGTGACCTACGAGGTGGCCAACGAGGGCGAACTGAACCTGCAACTGGTCGCGCCGAAGGCGCGCGGCATCAGCACCATCGGCTATATTGCCGAGCTGCGGCCCGTCGTCGCCAAAATTCCGGCGCCGGGCGGCAAGCTGACGGTTTCTCAGATGAAGGTCAAAGGCATGCGCAAGCTGGGCGATGCCGACATCGAGGTCAAGATCAAGGGGGCGGATATCGAACAATTGTTCGCCATCGCACGCCAGACCGCGCAGACCATGACCGGACTGAAGCATTTCACCAACGTCTATGTGGCGATGGATCTTTCCAAGCCGGAGTTCCAGGTTCGGATAGATCGTGCCCGTGCCGCCGAATTGGGAATTTCGGTCGCTGATGTGGCCGATACCCTGCGCACCCTGATTGCCGGAACGGTCGCCACGCGCTTGCGTGAGGCCGGGCGTGACTATGACATACGGCTTATGGTGCCCGAGGCACGCATCAACCATCGCGGTGATTTGGAAAACCTGCGCATCGCCACCGCCCAGGGCGGCTACGTGCGCATTGCCGACATTGCCAACGTCGAACCCGCCACCGGCCCGGTGGAAATCGTCCGTGAAAATCAGATCAAGATAGTGGTCGTCCGCGGCGATGCCGCCGGGGCAAGCGTCGGCGAAGCGCTCGCCGAACTCCAGGGCGCCATGGCTAAAGAAGCACTCCCTGCCGGTTACCAGATCGCCTATGGTGGCCAGGCGCAGATGATGGGTGAAATGACCCAGACAGCGCTGACGATTCTGGCCTTTGCCTTCTTCTTCTCCTTCATCGTGCTGGCGGTGCAGTTCAACAGTCTCAAACTGCCCGCCCTGATTCTCGGCAGCGTGCCTTTTTGCCTGGCCGGCATGTCCGGTCTCCTACTCGCAACCGGCAAGCCGCTAGGCGCGCCGGTGATTATCGGCGTCCTTGTAGTGATTGCCGCCGTGGTCAATGCCGGCGTGCTGCTATTCACCTATGCCCGTGTCCTGCAGGAGGAACAACGCATACCGCTGCGCGAATCCATACTCCGGGCGGCGAAACTACGTCTGCGCCCGCGGGTCATGGTCACCACCGCGATTCTCATAGGCCTAGTGCCCTTGGCACTTGCGCTTGAGCCCGGTGGCGAAATGCTGCAACCGATGGCCATTGCCGCCATCGGTGGGCTCCTGATGGAAAACTTCGTTTCCCTGTTCCTGATGCCCTGCCTGTACGTGTTGGTCAATCGCGAACATGGCGCCGCTAAGTGAAAAAAGATCGATCAATCCGCGCATACCACGGGAGGATTCGCCGTTTGCCACTTTCATTGTCTTGCTTCGGTAGCTCTTGTCAGAAGCACTGCTGTCTCGCCAGCGCCGACTTGTCTTTACGAGTGACCCCCTTGTTCGACTATTTCCCAATGGAGACCGCATGATCACTCCGACTGTCAAGATGGAATTCCATGTCACGTCGCATCGTGTCGATGCACACGGCAGCCTGGCTCGTTGCAAGGCGGCGTCGATCACGCTGGACACCGATCTGAAGGGTCGCGCGGATGCCTTCAATCCGGCGGAGCTGTTGCTCGCGGCGATCTCGGCCTGCATGCTGAAGGGAATCGAGCGGGTCACGCCCATCCTCGACTTTAAGTTGCGCGGCGTCGAAGTCCGCATTCATGGCGTGCGCCAGGATGTCCCGCCGCGAATGGAGTCCATCGACTATGAAGTGATTGTCGATACCGACGAATGCGAGCGGCGGCTGGAATTGCTGCACGAGAACGTGAAGAGGTACGGCACCGTGTTCAACACGGTCAATGTCGGTTGCGAACTCTCAGGCGCCCTGCGGCGCGGCAAACCGGAATAGGACATGGAATACTGCACTACTGCATCCGCCATCGGTCGTGTCGTCGAAGTACACGGCCCGGTGGTGGATATTGCCTGTGAGACGCTGCCGCCGTTGCATCGGGCGCTGACCGTTGCCATCGATGGGGGCTGTACAGTACTTGAAGTACTGCACCATCTCGATCCGCATCAAGTGCGGGCGATTGCTCTGCATCGCACGGCCGGCTTGCAACGAGGCGCGCCTGTTTTCGATACGGGTGCGCCACTGCGCGTGCCCGTATCGCAGGACTGCTTGGGGCGCTTGCTCGATGTTTTTGGGCACCCATTGGACGGCGGTTTGGCGCTGGCCGGCAATGAATCCCGCGATGTGCTCGCAGCGCCACCGAAGCTCTCGGATACGTTGCCGTCTTCCGGGATTCTGGAAACCGGAATCAAGGTCATCGATCTTCTGTGTCCTTTCATCCGCGGCGGCAAGACCGGTCTGTTCGGTGGCGCGGGCGTCGGCAAGACCGTGCTGATCATGGAATTCATGCAGGCTGTGGCCACGCTCCACGGCGGGGTATCGGTATTTGCCGGCGTCGGCGAGCGAATCCGCGAGGGGCACGAGTTATGGCGTGAGATGGCTGAGAACGGCACCTTGGCCAATACCGTGCTGGTCTTTGGGCAGATGGATGAATCGCCCGGCGTGCGCTTTCGTGTTGGGCTGGCGGCGCTGACCTATGCGGAATATCTGCGCGATACGCTGGGCAAGGAAGTTTTGTTCCTGATGGACAACGTTTTCCGATTCGTCCAGGCTGGATCGGAGGTTTCTGGTCTTCTGGGCCGCATGCCGGCAACAGTGGGCTATCAGCCGACCCTGCCGTCAGAAGTCGCAGAACTGGAAGACCGCATTGTCTCCAGCCGGCTCGGCAATATCACCTCGGTGCAGGCTGTCTATGTGCCCGCCGACGACATGACCGACCCGGCCGTTGGCGCAATTCTCGCCCACCTCGATACGCGTGTAATACTTTCCCGTACCCAGGCTGCCAAGGGCATCTACCCAGCCGTGGATCCGCTAGCCTCGGGTAGCAAGCTGATGGACCGGCACTTCCTTGGCGATCGCCACTACATCGTGGCCCAGGCGGTACGCGAGGCGCTGGCGCGTTACCGCGAACTGGAAGACATCATCACGATGCTGGGACTGGAAGAACTTTCAGAAGCCGACCGGCAGGTGGTACAGCGTGCACGTCGGCTGCAACGCTACCTCACCCAGCCCTTCCACGCCATGACGGCGCAGAATGCCGGTCGCGGCGCGACGGTGCCTTTGGCGCAAACGCTCACCGACTGCGAAGCCTTCCTGCGCGGCAATTACGATGACCTGCCCGAAGAACGCTGCTATATGCGCGGCGCGATGGAGGTCACGCCATGAACGGCTTTACCCTGCATCTACTGGCCGGCGATCGTGGCGAGCGCATCGATGGGGTGACCAGTTTCGTTGGCGAGGACAAGAGCGGCAGTTTCGGTTTGCTGCCGCGCCATGAGCGCTACATGACCGTGCTCAGCTTCGGCCTGGCGCGAGTGCGCTACGCCGATGACCGCTGGGAGTATCTGGGCTTCCCCGGTGGTCTGCTGTACTTCCTCGGCAACGAGTGCCGTATCTCCACCCGGCGTTATTTGCGCGACGCGGATGTCACGCGCATCGCCCAAGCGCTAAGCCGCGAAATGCTGCAGGAAGAAAGGGCGCTCGACGCGACGCGACGCAAGCTGCACCGCCTCGAGGCGGAAATACTGAAACGCCTCGCCGAACTCGGAAGGGAATAGTCACCGTGCAAAATGGCGAACACTTGCGTGTAAACATCGAGAAGCAGGCCAGTCGGCTGGCCCGCGCGGAAATGGAACGACCAACGCTGCTCGCGCAAACAGTATTTCTCGGCACGCTGGCCCTGCTGTTCGTGCTGCCCGTTGTCGGCGGCGCTTATCTCGGGCGCTGGATTGACAGCCAACTCGCGGGATATTCCTACCGCTGGACCATCAGTCTGCTGATCACCGGGGTGATGGTAGGCGGCTGGAACGTATATCTCTACATCCAGAAGCACTAACGTGGGCAAGCCGGAACTCTTCCAACTACTGATATTCCACCTGGGCCAGCTGACCATCGGGCCAACTGTGTTCACCACATGGCTTCTGATGTCCTTGCTGACCGGCGTCGCCTGGCTCGGCACCCGGCAACTCAGCGTGGAAAAACCGTCGAGCCTGCAAACAGCAATGGAAGGCGCACTGCTCGCCCTGCAACAAGCCATCGAGGACGCGGCGCCCGGCCAGGCGCGACCGCTGCTGCCGTTCATCGGCACCCTCTGGTTGTTCATCGCCACCGCAAACCTGGTCGGTCTGGTACCGGGCCTGCGCTCGCCAACCGGCGATCTCTCGCTCACGGTGGCGCTAGCCTTGCTGGTATTTCTTGCGGTGCATTGGTTCGGCATCCGTGGCAATGGTCTCAGGGCCTATCTGCGTCATTATCTCGACCCCAACCCGATTCTGCTGCCCTTCCATTTGCTGGGCGAGATCACGCGCACGCTGGCACTGGCAGTGCGGCTGTTCGGCAACATGATGAGTCTGGAAATGGCGGCGTTGCTGGTGCTGCTGGTGGCGGGTTTTCTGGCGCCCATACCGCTGCTGATGCTGCATATCGTCGAGGCGCTGGTCCAAGCCTATATCTTCGGTACCCTCGCGCTGGTGTATGTGGCCGGCGCCTTGCAATCCCACGAACTTGAACAAAGGAGCAAATGATGGACAAATTGACCTGGTTTTCCATGATATCGACAGGCAGCGCCCTGTTGGCAATTGCCATCGGCATTATCTTTCCGGCGATGGCAATGGGGCGCGCCATTTCTCAGGCCCTCGACGCGCTGGCACGCCAGCCGGAGGCCGAGAAATCGATTACCCGCACGCTGTTCATCGGTTTGGCGATGATCGAGTCGCTGGCGATATATGTCCTGGTCATCGTGCTCATCGTGCTGTTCCGCAATCCCCTGCTTGAATACGTTCTGAAGTAGTCGCACCATGGAATTCGACTGGACCACCGTCATCCTGGAAATGCTCAATTTCCTGGTGCTGATCTGGCTTCTGAAGCGCTTCTTCTATCGCCCAGTGTTGGCAGTGATCGAAAAGCGCCGCGCCGCAAGTGAAAAGATCATCAGCGACGCCGAGGCACAGCGACGTGCGGCTGATATGCTCAAGGGCGAGTATGAGCAGCGACTGACGCAATTCGCCAAAGAGCGCGAAGTTGCTATGGCCCGGCTGAACGAAGAAGTCGCCGCCGAGCGGGAGCAACGGCTGGTGGCCGTGGAGGCGGAAGCGAATGCCGATCGCCGGCGCCGGCAGATGCTGGAGGCGCGGGAGGCCAGCGAACGCGAAGAGGCCATGGCACGCGAGGCCGTAGCGATCGCCGGGCGCTTTGCCAGCCGTTTTCTGGAACGCCTGGCCGGTCCCGAGTTGGAAACAAAACTGGTGGATCTGGCGCTGGCCGAATTGAACGCGACCACCCCGGAAAAACTCGCTGACCTGCGCACCGGCCTGCGCGATCCGGCAACGGGTATCAAGGTTGTCACCGTTTATGCGCTCGACGCTGCGCGCCGTGCTACTTTCGCAGCCGTGCTGGGCAGGCTGGCTGGACGCGAGGTGCTGCCGCAATTTCAGGAAGATGCAGCGCTCAAGTCCGGGCTTTGCCTGATGGCAGGATCCTGGGTATTGATGGCGAACTTGCGCGACGAACTCAACTTCTTCACCAGTGCGGTCGAGCATGGCTGAACCCGGCCTGCTCGAACGGCTGGCGCAACGGGTGGATGACTATCACCTCGGACTGAGGCTGGGCGAGAAGGGCCGGGTTGCGTCAGTCGGCGATGGCATCGCCTGGGTATACGGCCTGCCTTCGGCGGCTGCCGAGGAGATTCTGCACTTCGAGGATGGCAGCCGCGGCATGGTGTTTGAACTGCAAAAGGAACGGCTCGGCGTCATTCTGCTGGGTTCGGCGGCCAGGATCACTTCCGGATCGATGGTGTCCCATGGTGGCGAACGTCTGGAAATAGGGGTTGGTGATGCTTTACTCGGGCGCGTGATCGACCCATTAGGGATGCCACTCGATGGCTTACCAGCGGCAGCCACGAAAGAGTTTGTCAAACTGGAGAGTGCGTCGCCGCCCATCATGGCGCGCGACTTCGTCAATCGTCCGCTGTACACCGGTGCCAAGGTAGTCGATACGCTTATTCCTATCGGACGCGGGCAACGCCAGTTGATCATCGGCGATTCCGGCACTGGCAAGACCTCGCTGGCCCTTGATACGGTAGTGGCGCAGTCCGACCAGCGAGTGAAATGCGTCTATGTGATGATCGGCCAGAAGCGCTCGGAAGCGGCCACCGTCATCGACTTGTTGCGACAACACGGTGCGATGGCCTACACCACGGTGGTGGTCGGCGAAGCCACAGCCACGCCAGGCATGAAATATCTCGCCCCTTTCGCCGGTTGTGCCGTGGCCGAAAGCTGGATGCGAGGCGGCGAAGATACCCTGGTGATCTATGACGACCTCAGCACGCATGCCCGGGCCTATCGCGAGCTATCGCTACTGATGCACCGGCCCCCGGGGCGCGAAGCCTATCCCGGCGACATTTTCTACCTGCACGCGCGCCTGCTTGAACGCGCCACCCGTTTGGGTTCGTCCAATGGTGGCGGCAGTCTGACGGCAAT
>Ga0315270_10001204_pt1 | contig 13752 bp, 16 predicted proteins | sample C1_bottom_MG_FD_204932 | JGI IMG/M metagenome (GOLD analysis project Ga0315270, IMG submission 204932) | Sediment microbial communities from Yellowstone Lake, YNP, Wyoming, USA - C1_bottom | ecosystem: Environmental > Aquatic > Freshwater > Lake > Sediment | place: USA: Wyoming | collected... | reverse complement strand
GCGGCATCGGCATGGCCGGGTTGGCCAGCGGACTGATCTTGATGCTGTCCAGGTTCTTGCGCAGCAATTGCAGGCCATAGAAGGTGAAGAAGATCTGGACCTCCCAGCCCAGCGCTGCGGCGGTTGACGCCAGGATGAACGGCGGATAAGCCATGTCCAGCGTGCCCTTGGTGGCGATAAGCGCCATTTTTTTGGTTGCCATAAGTGTGCTCCGGCGGAGTTTGACCGATAAAGAGATTCAGGCCTTTTTGAGATAGAAAACAAACTTGCTGTTTTCAGTGCTCTGCTCCAACAGCGCGTTGCCGGTCTGCTCCGCAAAGGCGGCCATGTCGCACACAGAACCCGGGTCGGTCGATATCACACGCAGCACCTGCCCGGAGGTCATGTCTGTCAGGGCCTTCTTGGTTTTTACGATGGGCAGCGGGCAGGCCAGGCCGGATGCGTCAAATTCCTTGTTGAATTCCATTTCTTGTCTCCATTGGGTTACTGTTTTCGGTTGCTTGCCTTGGTCGAACAGCAGCGCCCGTTCCTGGAGAACGGGAAATGTGCCCACAAGGTTCATTCTTCAGTAGCTGTCACCCTGCGTCTATCACCGCAAAGGGTAATATCAAGTAGCCCATTTGGATAGCGGGGGATTCCCTGACGAGCCCTGCACTTTCCTCAGGAGATCGCAATTCGGGCGATGAGTTCAATGAGCCTCATGTCTTCACCGATGGCGGGTTTCAGAGTGAACAGCACGTGCGGGTGGCTCATTCGCAGTCCCGCCATCAGCCGCGACAGGTCTTCCCTCGCGTGCTTGCCCACACCCAGCAACAAAGGCACGACCGTGATCGACTTGACGCCGAGGGCGGCCAATTCGGCGGCGCTCGTGGGCAGGTCGGGGGCAGTGAGTTCGAGGTACGCACAGCGCACATGGAGTTCCGAGTCAGTTGCCCGGATTTGGCTGGCGACCGCCTCGACCGGTCCGCGCCACAAAGGGTCGCGTGAACCATGGGCCACGAGAATCTTGCCGTGTACGACTGGGATTGGCATCAAGATATCACTCTCTTCCGGTTTAACTGCAAGCATTTCTTCACATTGACGTGAACCTGTTTCAGCACCGCTCCAAAGTGGAGCGCCCTGGCGAGTCGTCGGCTGTGCAGGCAGTCATTGCCGAGGTCAGATCCTGCGTCAGAAAACAAAAAAAGCGGCCCAATTTTGGAGGTCGCTTTTTTTGTTCAATCGCCGCAAAGCTAATATCCATGCGGGTTTCAAGGTGGTGGCCTGGGGCGGAATCGAACCACCGACACAAGGATTTTCAGCACCTGACACTCGTAGGATCCCCGTAGTCGTAAGTCCAAGAAACGTAACAAGTTTACCTCGTTTTGGGATGGGTGCTGTCGCCTCTACCGAACCGGCTGCCGAACATTTCCGAGCTTGCCGGGCCGATGGGCATACCGTATTCCCATGTGAATCAACGCAATAGCGATACCGACCACCGAACGCGGTCTGCCGAACCTATGGTGGTTTTTTTTTGGACGAGCCAGGCAGCCCCTCGAACTGCCTGGCACCGGGCCCCATAGGTCGCCTATGCGGCTTTGGCCTGCGGTTGCGGCATAGACACCGATCCAGCATTTGCGGCTTCACCGACCGCATTGGTTTGAAATTGCGGCATCGGTATTGACCCGACGTCGGCTGCATTGACCAATGTCTGTGTCGAAAATCTCGAATATCGAGCCTGTGCCATATTCGGATGGTTCCCCAGGATGCGTGCCACGGTCTCGATAGATGCGTTCTTGCCTAATAGCCTTTGAGCTAGGCACGCCCGTGTATCGTGAATGCGCATCTTTGGATCGATGCCACTTTGCTTTCTCAGTCTGTACCACACCCTCGAAATCGAGGTCATCGGCAGCCCGGTCGCCGGGTTCGGGAAAACGTATTCACTCTTTCCCCGGCTATCCAAATTCATCAGAATCTGTACGGCACTTAGACCCAAGGGCAAGGTCTTCGGCTTTTTCGATTTATTGTTCACCGCAGGGACCGTCCACAGGCGGTTTTCCAACTCGATATCTGACCACTTCGCCTTCATGGCTTCCATCTTGCGTGCACCGGTATTCAATAGAAAAAGCAGAATGGAGCACACCAACTTATTGGAATCAGTTGTCAGCACTTGGACCAAGCGACCGGTTTCCTCCTCCGACAAGAACGTGTCCCGAAAATTGTCAACAGGCATTAGCTCGATGCCCTTCAACACATTGCGGGGGAGGAGGTCCCACTGGACGCACAGGGAAAAATATCTGCGCATGAGCACCAAGAAATGGTTAACGTATGCTGCACTAAGACCCTCCGCGTGCAACTCGTTGCCGAACTTCTGGACCTCAAGGCGACCAATGGCCGAGATCGGAAGATGCCCGAAACGCGGCCCGATGCGAAGACGATATAAAGACGCATCTTTCTTGAAAGATCTTTTGTGAATGCGGGCGTGATTTTCATACAGCTGGCTCACAAACTCCGACAACAGCATCTCCTGTTTGGCGACCACAGGAACAACTGCAGCAGCCACTTTCAGGTTTGCCGCATGCTCTGCCTTGATTTGCTGCGCCAGCTTGCGGGCTTGGGCAAGGCTGAGCTCTTTCACCGTGCCAAGCTTGCGATAGGTGTTGGTGCCCTTCGCATTCTTCAAGCGCAGGTACCAGGTGGGTATTGCTTTTTCGGAAGCGCGGCACTCAACGAACAGGTTCGGTTCGTCGGCAACGCCGTACTCGATCTTGGACTTTCCGGGCGGACAGACAAGGCCGCCGGTCGCCATAAAGGATTGGAAGTTAGCAATCACTGTCATGCCAGCCTCCAAGAAGAAGATGGGTTGCCAACGGCAAGGCAGCGCCAACAAACAAATGCGCAGCCGCGTTGGAAGAAATAGGTTTCAAGAGCGTTACTCCATAAGTCAAAAAAGAGAACAAGGCCAGAGCGCGTAAATGCGCATGCCAATGAACTCAAGGGTGAATGTGTCTTCCGGCACCACGTTGCCGCGATGTCGCAGCAAGTCGCGCCAGTGGGGGGCGGGGGCACAAAATCGAATGCAATCAATTTTGAACCTCCAGAGAAGGGGTAGTGATAACTGCCCACTCCTCCCGCCCCCTCCCGTAAGCCCCTGAAAACAAACGAGTTTCCAGAAGCCCGCGAGAGGCAGGCGGGGGAGGCAGGTGGATGGCAGGCGCGATACCCCCGGCGCGAGGCCTGAGCGCAGCGCATCGCCGAGTCCACTTGCCAGTCCATCATCAGTCCTTCGTATAGACCTTGCGGCCATTCTCACGGAACGGCATCCGCCACTTTTGGGTGCCATTGATCCTCTTCGACGGACCCAGCAGTTCCCTCAAAATCTCGGTCATCTCCTTCGCGTCCCCGTTCCTTGGCTTCTCCATCCCGAGGATTTCGAAAAGCTCCGTGGTGGACATGGCCTTGAGACCCACAGCCCCGATCCTGTCCAGATTGAAGATCTCATTCAAACGATCGCGGATCACACTGGTGGTACGATGCTCACTGTTGCAGCTTTCCAGCAGCTGTTCCTCATCCTTTGTCAGCCACCACTCGGCGCCTAGCGCCCAATCGACCGCCAGTTGGGCGAAGAGCTGCTGCATGTCGATGCCGTGCTCAAAGTTGATGGCCACCAGCGGAAGGGTCCACCAGCGCGTGTTGCCCGTGTGATCGACGAGAAAATTCTCATCATTCACGGTGGCGAAGAAAACGGTCCGCCTTCCAAATTCTGACTCGGTGCGCGCGTAGGGACGACGGATCTTGTCGGAATCGCTGGTCAGGAACCCTTTGAGGCGCGCAAAGTCCCTGCGAAACGAGCTGTCGAGTTCGCCGATCTCCACGATCCAGTGAGTGATCGCCCCCAGGATGGAGTCCTTGCTGTTGGCGTCCAGATGATGGTCGACCTTGAGCACGAGATCACGCAACACGGCGTGAGGCACCAATGAGATCCCCCAGGTGGTTTTGCCAATGCCTTGCGGGCCCTGCAAGACCAGCACACCCCGGCCCTTGAAGCGATCCTTCTTCAGAGCGGCGGCAACAGCGCTCAACAGCCATTTGTAGATCAGAGCCCTCTTGAGCTGCTCCGGAAAGTTTTCCCGCACCGTCAGCGTGCCGTACATAGCCTGCAAGCGGTCGATCCCATCCCACGGCTTCTTCAAAATCCACAGTGCCACCGGGTTGTAAGGATTGCGATCGCCCAGCGCCTCAACAATCGCCGGCACCGGAAGCGTAATCATGCCGTTAAGGGTGGCGAGGCTCAGGATCGTCGTCATCGCGGTGTTGTCGCCGTTGTCCGTCAAGCCGCCCTGCTTTGGCATCTTGATCCGCAGCTTCTTCTTGATGACGTCATAGACCACCTTGATGGCATAGCGCGCAAGCATGTGATTGACGTTGGGAATGGTGGGAGGCGGCCCGGAATACTTTGAGCTCGGCGCATTGGGGAAGGTCGAAATATCTATCGCCCTTGCAGCGTCAAGGCTACCCGGCGCGACACCTTTCATGCCAACGCCAGCCAGTAGTACTGCCTCTCGCGCGTCGATCAGCACTTGTGGCTCCACGTACGGCAGAACAGGCGTCAAATCCGCTTCCTGCAACACCGGCGCGACGCATCCGACGGAATCGCTGACCGCGCCAACTGCGACCGCTGCGTTGCCTTCGTGCTTTCCACCCAATCCCCCGCCATCGCCACTGTCACTACCGACCACGCCTGCAAGCGCCAGGCCACCAACATCAAGATTTGCCGCATCAGCTGAAACTTCATCGGCCTCAGAAACGGCAGCCATCGCCCCTATATTATCTTCAATACCAATATCATCATTATCTTGACTTACTATACCATTATCACTATCTTCAGGCTCAAAATCATCCGGCAGTTCAAAAATCAAATTATTATTATCCAATATTATTACCCTCAGTTAATCCACGGTATTACCGGGTGCATTTTGTGCAATTGCGCAAATCGATTAACCCTTTCAAATAATTCGATTGCGGTTGACACTTGACGGCACAAGATGAGACCCGGCAACTGAGCGTACCAAAATGGATAGGTATGTCAATGCCGCGACCTTGCGAATGAGCTGCAGCAAGACACCTTGAGAAACATTATGTACATTGACTCACATATTATTTACACCGGGATTAATATGTTTACGCAAAGCAGTGTCGAAATCTGCTTGGCCAAAGGCACATATATACGGGATTTTTCTGACCGGGGATTTATGGCATATAACTCAAGTGGAGATTAATTTGCTTTGCCAAAGGCACTTCCAGCAAAGAGAGTTCGGACGAAATCCGGGCTGAAGGTCGCCTCCGACTACTGGTGGCGGTCGAGCAGTGGGGAAATTGACCATAAAGCTCCACTGCAAAATATATTCGTGCCCGTTGCCCGTTGACAACGTTTCATAGGCGGCAACCAGAGCGCGGCCAGTGGCGAGGGTGGCCGCCGGGGGCCGGAGGTCGCTCCAGGGAGCACCGAGGGGTGCCCAGCTTGGACCATCGCCAGCCCGCCGGGACTCGCGAGTGGCCGGGTGCTCAGTCCCAGGCCGCGCAGCCTACGCGGTCACTATCGAGGCCGGCCAGCATTGCGGCTTCCGAGACGATCGTGTTGCCCAGCAAACGCGCCGGTATATCCCGATCATGCTCAAAGGCATGGTGGGCAGCTACGGTGATGCAATCAGAGTAAGACATGATGATTTCCTTTCAGGGGGTTTACTTGCGGATGCGGAAGATGAAGAAGGCTGCGGCTGACCCGATCAGGATCGGCAACGCGAGCCAGGGTTGTGCTGCGGCCATGATCGCCACGGCCACAATGGCGATGCCTCTGGTGGTAGGGAACCAAAGGCCTAGGCACGCGGCAGTGATGAGCGCTGCTACGGTGGCGTGGGTCAATCAGCCCTCCTTTGCTTTGCGGCGTGGCGGCTTTGGCAATTGCTCCTTGGACTCGGCAATGCGAGCCATCGCCACTTGCTCGAAGGTCGTCGTGGGGACGTGCTCATGCAGGCGCGTGTTCTCGGCATTGGCGCGAATAAAGCCAAGGTCTTTCAGCGCTGCCAGGACAAAGCCCCCGGTGTTGATCGAACGCCCGCTGTGCAACGGGTGGAAGGACTTCGCTGTCAGTTCAGTGGCACCAATCACAATGGATTGAATGTCGCTGGCGCTGGCCCAGCCCTTGCACCACATACCACCTCCGCTGTTCGAGGTAATGCGCAGATGCAGGGTCCCGTCTACGGTATGACGGCCAACTTCGTAACCAAGGATCGAGCGCTCTGACAGCGACGGGGTCTGGCCTTGGTAGATGGTTTCAATGGGATCGACTTCGGTTTCGACTTCGGTTTGGGTTTCGACTTCAGACATGGTTAGGTTCCTTGCAGTGATGATTGATGATTCAAGAATTGCGCCTGTGTGGTTGTTCCAGGCTTGGGTACTGCCGTGGGTATGGCCAATACCTATCGCGGCGCTGGTGCAAGTCACGTGGCAGGAATGCGGCAGTTACTGTGTGCAGGGTCATGGTGGTTTCCTTTGGTGTAAATGAGTGGAATGGCGAAGCGGGAATCGCTTACCTAATAAGATGAAAGTCGTTGCGCTGCTTGCCGCACTACGAATGCAGTAGCCACCAGAACACAACCCAGATCACGGCCCAGACTGCGCACCAGACGGCCATGTAGATGACGATCATGGTCAGCATCACGCCAAGCCAGATCAATACTGCCGGCGCCGCCAATCCAAGCAAGCCACCAAGGATGACTCCTTTAAGGCCATAGTTCGATGCGCCTATTAGCATGCACACTATTACGCTGATGACGATGACCATTCGCAGCTTGTGCCAGTAGGACTTCAGGTCGGTGATGCCGAACCGCTCCAGAGCGGCAAGGAATACAAGATTGGCAGTTTCGGAATGGTCAGGGGTCCACAGCGGTAACGCATCAGCAACATGAAACTTGCGACCGGATGACCTGCGAGTTGGTCGGTAGGACGATTTCCGAAACGCCATGCTCAGACTGCCCCCGGCACAGCATGCCGCTGACACATCGCAAGCAGATCAGGGTCAACCCCTGCAGTCTTCGGAATGAACACTTCCACGGCATATCCGTCCTGACCCAGCACGAATACGGCGTCGTAGCATCCAGAGAAATCCTCGATGAATTCAAAGGACGGCGTGTACCCCGGTTGGTCGTACCGGATGCCAGTGGCACGGTTGCAGAGAATCTGAAAACCAAGCTGCATGTTGATGCTTTCGATGGTGTCGCCGGGCTCGATCACCAGGAAGAAGCCAAGGGCCTTGAGGTCATACTGCTCCTTGCCAAGTTCGTAAATGCGCAGCTCGACCAAGTGGCGTATGTGTGGATTGGTAATGGCGGCAGCGTCAGTTGGATCACGAATGATTTGCATAGATATTTCTCCTTTGGATAGGCGAGAAAAAGGCGACACCCAAGACGGTTAGGTCAAGGGTGTCGCTTGGGGCCACGGACCGAATGGCCCGAGGCTTTGGGGCCAAATAAGGCATGCCCGCTGTGCCTACGACGTTGTCAGTTTTTTGCCCACACAGACGTCGTCAACTAGGCTTATGGTTTTGGAATAGAAAAAGCCCCGAGGATTTCTCCAGGGGGCTGTGTGCCCGGAATATGGGCGCTTGGCAGGGATGGGTTACAAAGGCTTGATCAGGTCATCGACTTGCAGGAAGTGGCATGAGCTGGCAGGTTGGGGTTATGCCTTGCGGTGACTCCAGATGGCGAACACGGCCATCGCGATGGTGATCAGAGTCATTGCGTACAGCGATCCGGTCAGGACAGCGATGCGTACCGACATGGCACCCAGTTGGGCAACGGCGGCGGCGATGGCTGCGGCGGCGAGGAATGGGAGGAACATGGGTGGGTCCTTTCGGGTTTGGTGGGTGGGGACAAAAGAAAAGTGCCCTGGACCGTGAGGGTCGGAGGGCGCTGTGGTGGCGATAGATATGGTAGAGACTGCCTGTCAGGGGACGGGGCGGTCTATGAAGGGCAGCTTGGATTGGTGGCGGTACCCGGATTGCAGCGGGAGTCGACCGCCACGAACGGCTGGTTCCTGGAAGTTCAATTGCAATTTCATGGCTTGGACTTTTCATCACCTCTCACCGCAGCTGTCAACGACGAGATCGGCGGGGACAAGTGAGCGGGTGGCTCCGGAAGATTGACCACCTGGGTTCGGCATTGGGTCGGGGGTAAGGGTTGACCCTATGCGAAGGGGACACAATCGCCTCTAGACTCCCCAAGCTATGTTATTTATTTTCAAATAAATGGGAGGCTCGTGTACATCATTAAACGATTTCTTAGATTGCTGGCATTTAGCGCACTGGCGCTGTTCGGGATCGGTAGCGCGCAGGCGGTCGTCTTGTTCGACAATGGTTCCCTGACGCAGGATGACTATGACCAGCCTACTGACTTAGAGTGGTTTGCCCAACAATTCACCACCGGTGGGCAGGCTTACACCCTCAACTCTGTCACATTAAGAATGAGCGCAATCGGCACCGGTTCTAATGTCCCCACCCTGGATATCTACAGCGGCAGCAGCGGCCCGACAACCTTTGTTGGAACCCTTACGCCGCCGGGCTCCTACCCCACCACCGGCTTTCCCAATTTAGGTACAGCTGTCTTCACTTCGCCTGCAATTTCCCTTGCTGCCGGTACAACGTACTGGGCGGTGCTCCATGCCTTGAATGGAAGCGCCAACCCGAGAAACGAATGGGCCACCACGAAGACTTCCCTCTATGGCCTTGGGACTGGGCCGGGGTATTCGGAGATCAGTTTCAGAAGTACGAACGCAGGCTCAACGTGGGCTGCCTATGGCAATGGCACTCCCTGTCAGATGACGGTCGATGCCACTTTGAGCGGTGCTGCGCCGCCCCCCACCGTGACAAACGTCCCGACCCTATCTGAATGGGGCATGATTATTATGGCTGGACTCTTGGCACTTGCGGCTTTCGTGACCATGCGACGCCGATCAAATTGATCCTTCATCTTCTATAAAGCAATGCCTGCCCTACCCGGTGGGCATTGTTTTTTGGCAACGCAAACTTCATTGATTTTCGACTCTCGTCATGCAAGAGTCAGCAGTGACAGGCGCAGCGTTGAACGGCAGGTATCGGGAAGGCATTTCAAGAGTCGCTACGACAGCTGAGTGTCTATGACTGACTTTCAACTGGACCGACGACGACGGAGGGTAAAGCGCATTCAGCTCGGAACGGAAATGCTCCCAAGAAGCGAACCGCATGAAACGTTGAAACAAGTTAACATTTTCATCGTTTAGGCGTGCTGTGCGCCCGACTCCCGTACCTCACCTTTGAAGACAGCCCGAAGTGCATCAAGATCTCCCAATCCGCTATATCAATCCTGTCTTTCGCCCGCCAAGTGAAGCCGAGTCGCTGATCCTGCCTGTCACCAACGGCTGTTCCTGGAACCAGTGCACCTATTGCGAGATGTACACCGCTGCGCAAAAGAAGTTTGCCGTCCGCGATGAGCCAGAAACCCTGAATGCCATTCGACAGTGCGGCGAACAGTTCGCCGATCAGGTTCAGCGGGTCTTTCTCGGTGATGGCGATGCAATGGTGCTGTCTACTCGACGACTGATGACCCTCCTCACCGCAATCAAGGATCATTTGCCAAAAGTACGACGCATATCAAGCTACTGCCTGCCACGCAACCTGCGCAGCAAATCGGTTCAGGAATTACTGGAATTGCGCAAAGCGGGTTTGACGCTTACTTATGTCGGTGCCGAGTCGGGCGATGACGAAGTGCTGCAGAGGGTGAACAAAGGGGAGTCTTTGGAGACAACCAGGGACGCCCTGGACAAGTTGGGTGCCGCTGGAATCGACCGCTCGGTCATGCTCCTGAACGGGCTTGGCGGTCAGATTCTGTCCAAGCAGCATGCAGAAAACTCCGCGCGCCTGATTAATCTGACGCAGCCCGAATTCCTCGCAACCCTAGTGGTCAGTTTTCCCCAGGGCGAGGAAAGGTTCCGCCAGGGCTTTCCTGAATGGGAACCGCTCAATCAGCAAGAACTATTTCAAGAAATGGAAATATTTCTTCAAGCTTTGGAGCTCAAACGCACCGTGTTCCGAAGTGACCATGCATCGAACTGGCTGGTTCTCAAAGGCGTATTGGGAGCCGAAAAGGATCGACTGTTGCGGGAAGTCAGAAATGCCATTGGTCGCCCGGAGTCCGCAAGACTTCGAGCTAATTGGCAGCGGGGACTTTAGGTCATTGCCGCATATTCGAGCCGAGGACTTGGGCTTCGCTAAGGCAGCGAGCCTGTGTGAAAACTCAAAATTGAGCGGACTTGCATAGAAATTGGGGGTACCGAAACCATTCCCATGATGACGATCGTCGCTTGTAGGTCGTTCTATGCGGTCGACTATTTGACCGTAGACTTTCGCCAGCGTTTTCACACAGCCTCCAGCGTTAGCTGTCAGCCACCAGTACCCGCTTCCTAGAAGGCTAAATCAAATGGGAGTACCCCGGGCTTTGCCTCGTGTCTGAAGCCGGCATAGGCCGGAGAAACTGCTCGACGCAGCTGCCACCGTCAAGAACAGACACATTGCAGCAGGTCGCCGAAATTCCAAGAAATCCTGCGGATGGTCGGAAGCTGTCTTATGGATTCACCGCAAGCAGGCCTTCGCCGCCGATACCACCGCGCAACCAAGTGATAGCGGATTCTGTGGCGTTCGGTCTGATTGTGTTTCAGAAATTTCCCGTTACTGCAATGGGTTTCTACCCTAGATGTTGCTGAGAACCACACTCAGACGCATCCGATCGAGAAATCCTCGACTAGGACGATTCCGAGTGGTACTCTCCTTTATTGATTACTAGTGGAGGTCAGACCATGAAAATGGTTGTCAATAAGAGCAATCCCGCGCAAGGCCTTCTTCAAGTTACTGGACGAAAGCTATTCGTGAGCCTGCGCAACGTCCTGCTTCAGCTGTTTGCGTTGCTCCTTATCTTGCCCAGCGTGGCGCTTGCTGCCCCTTTCGCTTATGTCGCCAACGATAACGATAGCACCGTTTCTGTGATTGACATAGCCACCAATGCCGTGGTTGCCACTGTGCCGGTGGGGTCGGCCCCTACTAGCGTAGCCGTCAACCCCGGTGGCGCCTTCGCTTATGTGGCAAATTCGGGAAGTAACACAGTCTCGGTAATCAGTACCGCCAACAACACTGTTGTTGCCACTGTGCCGGTGTCCGCTTATCCCATTAGCATTACGCTAAATCCCGCCGGCACCTTTGCCTATATTGCACATAACAACAGCCCTGAAGTCTCAGTACTCGATACGACCAACAACACCGTTGTGACAATAATTACAGTAGGGTTGGGCGCCCACCCGTTTGGTATTGGCATCAACCCAGCGGGTTCATTTGTTTATGTCGCCAACTTCTCTGAGAACACTGTCTCGGTCATCAATACAGCTACCAACACCGTTGTTGCCAGTGTTCCGGTAGGTGGTCACCCGCTTGGTTCAATTGCCGTTCACCCCGCAGGGACTTTTGCCTATGTTTCAAACAACTCGGACAATACCGTCTCTGGTAACTCCATCTCTGTGATCAATACAGCGACGAACGCCGTGGTCGCCACGATACCTGTGCCTCTCAATCCAAGCGGAGCAGCTATCAACCCAGCTGGCACCTATGTCTATGTGACTAGCCAGAATGGTGGTGTTTCGGTAATTAACACCACAACAAATGCAGTCGTCGCGACCGTTACCGTGGGATCTGATGGGGGGGGCATCGCTGTGAATCCGGCAGGGACTTTTGCCTATGCTCTGAATAGCCTTAGTAACAATGTATCAGTGATCAGTACCGCCAATAACACCGTTGTTGCGACAATTCCGGTGGGATCATTTCCGGTCTCATATGGCGGCAACTTCATCGGCGGGCCGCTTCCGCCTCCAGTTCCCGCCGGCCCAGCCAACATACCTACTCTCTCTGAGTGGGGCCTGATCATGTTGTCAGCACTTATGGCACTAGGCACTTTTGCAATATTGCGTCGCAAGCAGCATGGGTAGGAACTGCAAAATCACAATGCCCGCTTCGGTGGGCTTTTTCTTGTGGGCAATCGACGTCAGATTGCCCTTCCAGTTCAAGAACCGCTGCACCGCCGACTGACATGGGAGGCAATTGATGGTGGCCCTGGACTGATCCGATTGAGATCTTGGGGCCAGGGAATAACGATATTGAACCGCGACGGCAATGACCGCCTACGAGAAATCAGTTCATCTCCAGGCTTTGCCGCGATCGTCGGCTTCCGCTGGAGGCTGCGCGAGAACTCAAGATTGCGCGGACTCGCGGAGAATTTGAGAGTACCAAAACCATTCCCGAGATGATGATCGTCGCTCGTTGGCCGTACTATGCGGTCGACTTTCTTGCCGAAGACTTTCGCCAGCGTTTTCACACAGCCTCGCTGCCTCGCCGACCGGCCGACTGCATATGTCAACGTCAGGTTTGGAGCAGACAGTTTTGATTCGGCTACTTCGGCTTCGTGTCTTTACCTGCCCCACAAAGACCAGCTCCATTTCCCTGCCTCCGCCATTCACTCCATCTCAATCAGCCTAGCCACATCCCCACGGCATTCCGAACACAGCCCCTGCTGCACCAAGTCCCCGCCCGCGACTGTCCCCGCAAAGTTCGTGATAGTGACCTCATGGCGGCAGTGAACGCACCAGACGTTGGCCAGTAGCTTCTTGGCGTGAGCTGGAACCTTGGCCCATAGTTTGGCGGCTGGGTCGGTGAATTTCGGTATGGACTCGATGCTCATGGATTAACCGTGTGCTCGCAATCTTCCCAAGGCAGCACGCTGCATCCACAGTGCGGCAATACCACAGCCGGCCCCGTGATGATCCCGTCGGACTGCTCTGCTGCTCCCTTTCCAGTGCTGGAGGGTTGCAATATGGTGCCACGAGCCAAGCCTTCGGTGGAAACCTCCATGATTGGAATCCAGTGCATGAACGGCGTGACGTCTGCTACGTCCTGGATGTACCAAATCTTCTTTGCTGCGTCCCAGCGGGCTCCGAGTGCTTTGGCGGTGTCCTTCTCGGCGAACGGCACCTTCAGATCTATTCTCATCGGGTGAATTATCCGTGCCGGCTGGGAATGGAGATCGCTGGCGAACTATTGGCGACCATCAGCCGAAGCAAGGAGAGCAGTCAGCGCCGAACTCAGGCCCCGCCTATGACCGACGCGGCCATGAAAAAAGCCCCGACCTGCAAAACAAGTGGGGCTCTGGATACTGGTGGCCTGGGGCGGAATCGAACCACCGACACAAGGATTTTCAGTCCTCTGCTCTACCGACTGAGCTACCGGGCCAGAGCGCGGAAGTATAGCAGCATCTTTTCTTCATTGAAGCCCGGAAATCAAATCCCATTGCGTTTGCCACGCGTCAAATCAACCCCCAGTTGTTTGAGCTTGCGATAGAGGTGTGTTCTCTCCAGTCCGGTCTTTTCGGCGACCCTGGTCATGGAACCATTTTCTTTCGCGAGGTGGTACTCAAAGTAAGCCTTCTCAAATTCATCGCGCGTCTCGCGCAGGGGCTTGTCCAGCATGAAGCTCTGTTGCGACAGCGGCCCTGCGTCTGCGGCCACATCCGCGGATTGCCCGGCAACGGGAATATCGAGCACCTGCAAGACGGGTTGCGCCATCAGGGGCGTTGCCGGCTTTCGAATGGCGCCTCGCGTCAGACCCTGTTCAACTGCCTTGAGCAGTTTTTGCAGGGTAATGGG
>Ga0315270_10001203_pt1 | contig 13757 bp, 10 predicted proteins | sample C1_bottom_MG_FD_204932 | JGI IMG/M metagenome (GOLD analysis project Ga0315270, IMG submission 204932) | Sediment microbial communities from Yellowstone Lake, YNP, Wyoming, USA - C1_bottom | ecosystem: Environmental > Aquatic > Freshwater > Lake > Sediment | place: USA: Wyoming | collected... | reverse complement strand
ACTTTGGCAGTTAGTTGCCCGCCAAAAAGTCGGCCCACTTGATAGTCGACTACAGCCGACGCCAAGCGAGCCCGTACCGCGGGGCGCTCAAGGGCTCCCGATTCACGGGCCCAAGCGGCGAACTGCTCACAAAGGAGGCCTAATTCCCCCACCATCGTAGGGTTGCGTTCATAAGCGAGTGCCACTCCCATTACATCCCAGCCCCCATTGATTTCTCCGACGCGACACGAATCGTGGATTCGAACATCGGAATAAAAAGTCATATTCGTGCGCTCGCCACCCAGAGTTTCTATAGGCACTACTTCGAGCCCGGGAGTATTGGTGGGGACTAAAAACATTGTCAAGCCACGGTGTTTAGACAACTCTCTGTTAGTACGCGTTAGAAGAAAAATATAATTAGATTCATGCGCCAAAGTTGTGAACACCTTTTGTCCATTAATTATCCAGTCGTCGCCACATGATTGAGCAAAAGTGATCGTTGCGGCTACGTCAGATCCAGCATCCGGTTCGCTGTAACCCAAAGCACACAGAACTTCACCCCGTAAAATAGACGGAATTATTTCTTTTTTTTGCGCCTCAGTACCAACCCGATTCAAAGTATGGGCTACCAAATTGGATATCCCCCACCCATCTATCGGGGCACCTACTCGAGCCAGTTCTTCGCCGAGTTCAAACATTTCTCCGGGGTTGCGATTTTGCCCACCCATCTCTACTGGCCAATCTGCCGCGAGCAGACCCTGGTGCGCCAACGCGCGATGAAGTTCCCAGTTATGCATAGTTCCCGACGAATGCGCTTTTTCGACAACCCCTGGCGGACAATTAGCCGCTAAGAACTTTCTTACCTCCAAACGGAAAGATGAGGGGTGGAGATCAGGTAATACCCATCCGGTCAGGTCTAATTCGTCGGCGAGGAAATTTAGCTCGCTAGCTGGATCGCCAAGTTCAATGCTCCATGCGGTAGCTAAGCGAAAAAATAATTGGGGGTCGTATTCAAGCATAAAGCCGTAGCCGCCGTGAAAATGCAGGACTGTTTTTGTTATCGCTCGAGCACTTCGTCCGGCGAACCAGTAAGCCATTCGAGCCAACAACGCCCGACGCGAGATATCAGTTTCGGTCGCGGCGGCGGTCACCAACAAGGATGCACCCTGATGATCGGTGGCTAAGTCAGCCAGCTGATGCTGAACGGCTTGAAAAGAACCTACGGGGACATCGAACTGTTTACGCGACTGAACGTATTCAATTCCTAGGGCTAAAGCACCGTTTCCTAAACCCACCAAAGCCGAGGCCCGCAATATGCGCCAGTCGCTGAGTGCTTCACCGAAAGCCGACTGAGCGATTACGCCATTTTCTAATACCTCGTGATCAACGAAAGAGACTTGCCCCATCGAAGAAGGAGCAACCGTGGCAACGTATTTGGATTCAGATTTTGCAATAATAAGATCACCACCCGACAAGGCAACAACTGCATCACTAATTAGCCCAGCAGGAACAAGAGAAGCCGACATATTTTTTACTGGGCCTAGTGAAATAGTGACAATAGATTCGCCCGAAATCATTTTTTTTGTAATCTGACTTTTATCTACACGATCAATAAGTCGTAACGCTACAAATGATTCGACTATGGGTACTGGAGCTAGTTGACGACCCGCACATTCAGCGATAACCGCAAGGTCTGATAACGAAGCCCCTTCAATCGCTAATCCAGGAATCCCTAGTGTTCGAACTTTTTTCCAGAGATCGCTATCAAAACCAACTATTGAGTTGTCGGAGTTTTCGGTGGCTCGCAATTTCTCAACGGGTGATTCCTTAGTAAAAAAATCGGTAAAGGCCCGGAAGAGTTCCGGGTTCTCGATAGAACTCATTCCCACTCCACGTGGGCTCGCAAAGCATTGCCGGGCTCATCGTAAAAATTGTTGGCTTGCGCGTAGCCAATCATGGCCGTTAGATCGTCTTGCCATTTTGGCCCAACCTTGCCCACGGCTAATCGCCGTACGGCATCTACGGCAATCCAGGCGTGCTCGCCCTCAAGGCGCCCCGCGGCCGCATCCACGAGAGCGGCGTAGACCAAACTGGCTGGGTCTTGCTGGGTGCTTGCAGACCCCAACACTGATACATGGAAGTGCTTGGTATCAGCCGGATCTTCTAGCGTGACCTGAGGAGGATGGATTTTAAGATTCACACAAATGAACATGCCCCTCCAGCGTAGAGTAAAAGTTCTGTGACCACTCCTGCCAGCACCGACCTGACCGGCAAAATAGCCTTAGTGACCGGAGCGGCTCAAGGCATTGGCGCCGCAGCCGCGGTGGCGCTGGCGGCGTTTGGAGCCGACTTGGCCATATGCGATCGCCAGGATATGAGTGAAACTCTGGCGGCGATAAAAGCCTGCGGTCGGCGGGGCGAAAGTGAAGTACTCGATGTCAGGGATGGACTCAGTGTGGCCGACTGGAGCAAAAAAATTGCTGCCCAGTATTCGAGAGTAGACATTCTGGTGAATAACGCCGGTGGTGGATTTTATTCATCATTCTTAGATACCAATGCTAAAGGCCAACAGGCATTGGTAGACGAAAACTTTTCTAGCGTTACTCACTTCGTTCGCGAATTTACATCGCTTATGCCTGCGGGATCAACGATTATTAACGTAACTTCGATAGAGGCGTCACGAGCAGCCCCGGGATTTGGAATATACGCAGCAATGAAAGCGGCGGTAGAAAGCCTTACTAAAACGCTGGCTCTAGAACTCGCTCCGCAAGGGATAAGAGTTAATGCTCTCGCCCCAGACGCAATACCTACTCCTGGAGATGAGAGTTTGGGCGACGCGGCCACTCAGGGAGCGCGCGAAGCCTACGACCGAAAAATCCCGTTAGGTTGGGGAAATATTGACGATGCTTCTGGTCCTATTATTTTTCTTGCCTCTGACTTATCACGATTTGTAACGGGAACGATTCTTCACGTTGATGGTGGCAGCCATGCCGCTGCTGGATGGTCGCGACGAGACGACGGCACGTACTCTCCGTGATTAAAGCATCTGGTGTTTGAATAGCCGCGGCCATGTCTGACGGATTAATGCCTCCACTGGCTGAAGATGAAGCAGGGTTACCTGGACCAAGTATTGGCGAGTCGATACCCCACGAACCCCTAATCGGACGAGAGCGGCGTAGACCCTTTAGGGCTTTTAATAATCACGAATTTCGACTTCTTTTCGCGGCTTACGCTATTGGTGATATTGGGTTTTGGATATCGCATATTTCTTTGCAATCAGAAATGTCTCGAATTACCCAAACTTCTTCTTTATGGCTAGGAATTTTATTTTTTACTACTTTCATCCCGATGCTTTTATTTGCGCCAATAGCAGGAGTAATTGCCGATCGAGTTGACAGAAAAAAAATGTTAATTATAACTAGAGGGGCAGTAGGCCTCATTGCCACAGCTCTTGGGCTAGTGGTGTTTGCCAATCTTGAATCGCCCGAGGTGTTAGTGGCATTTGGATTTTTCATGGGAACCATGTTTGCTTTCATGGCTCCTGCCCAACAAGCCGCTACGGCCAACTCAGTGCCCGCGAGCGACTTAACCAGCGCTATCTCAATCCAGAGTGCCGGCAACAACTTGGCCCGCATCGGTGGACCCGGCTTAGCCGTACCAATTCTTGTTCTCTGGGGGCCAGGGTGGGCATTTATTATTTACGCTATTAGCAACCTATTGATGTTGCTCACTTTGTTGCCTATTCATTTGAGTTCTCACCTCAGCACCAGCGAAACTGGATCGACTTGGCACCGCTGGAAACAAGGACTCATTTACGCTCGAAGTCGACCACCGGCAGTAGCTGCACTAGTACTAATGGGAATATTCTCAATTTTTGGCGCGGCTCACGTTGCTTTGTTGCCAGTTTTCTCCACTGACGTACTTGGTCATCCTCGCGATGACTTCACTATCCTCGTGATCGCTTCTGGAGTAGGGGCGGTGGTAGGAGCTTTGGCTACTGGTTTTCGTCGTACTACCCCCACTCTGGGTACCGCCAGCAGATGGGTTGCGGGGTTTGGGGTGACGGGAATCATGTTCGCATTTTCTGCTACTTGGGACTTGTCAATATTTTTAATTGCGATGATGGGCTTTTGTTATTTCTCAGTCACCACTTCATTGAACACTTTGCTACAACATATTTCTGATGACGAAAAACGGGGTCGGATAATGGGCCTGTTCGCGGTGGCATGGGCCGGTCTTATCCCTTTCGGGGGAATCTGGATGGGAGCCGTGGCCAGTGCGGCTGGGGCTCCTTTGGCACTGGGCATTGGTGCAGGCGTGTGTCTAACCTGCGCAGGATTCTTTATCCTTCGCGAACGTTCTGGTGTTTACGGAGAATTAGTGCCCCCATTAACCGACCCGCCCAGATAGGCCTGCTCAAGCGCGGTACCTACTTCTTCGGGCGAACCAGTGAACTCGATACGGCCGTGTAACATAATGGCCGCAGTGTCGGCAACAGTGAGTATCTCGTGAGCAAACTGTTCGACAATTAAAATTGAAACATTGTCGTCGGCTATTCCTCTGACTATTTCGTAGAGTTCTTCAACTATTAGTGGGGCGAGTCCCATCGACAACTCATCCAACAGTAATACTTTGGGGTTGGTAGCCAGCGCTCGTGCCATGGCCAGCATTTGTTGCTCGCCGCCCGATAAAGTTCCAGCCACTTGTTTGCTTCGCTCTTTGAGTCTCGGAAAACGAGCAAAAGCTTTCTCGACTATTTCTCCGTAAGGCGTTCCGGTAAAAGTTGCCATCTTAAGATTTTCTATGATTGTTAAATTAGGAAACACCCCCCTACCTTCAGGGATCAAACAGATCCCATTACGAGCCAACCAGTCAGCACTTCGAGAAGTAGCAGAAATACCGTCTATTTCGAATTGACCCGCAGTTGGCTTTAGTTGACCGCTCGCTACTTTCAAAGTGGTCGACTTGCCCGCACCGTTAGGGCCTAGCAACGCAAATACTTGGCCGCTTTTTACTTCAAGATCCACCCCGCTGAGGACATTGATTAGACCGTAAGCAGCATCAACTTTCTTGAGACTCAATGCCGGAATTAAATCTTGATCACTTGGGGTATTAGACCCCAATTGGATAGTTGATCGAGACCGGATTTGAGCGACAGGAGTACCTTCAGAACTCCCCAAATAAGCCGATCTGACTTGTGAGTTTGCCTGAACTTCAGCGGGTGACCCAGTAGAGATGATGCGGCCAAAATCTAAAACATAAAGTTTTTCACAAGTACCCATAACGAAACTCATATCGTGCTCAACTAGAAGAACTCCAACTCCGCTGCTAGATATCTCGCGTAGCAATTCGCCGAGAGCAGTTGTTTCATTAGCAGTTAAGCCTGAAGAAGGTTCGTCCAACAAGAGCACCTTAGGCTTACTGGCTAGTGCTCTCGCCACTTCTACTAGCCGAGCAGTCCCGGTAGGTAAAGTGTCTACGATTTCATCGGCCACTGCACTAAGACCGACTCGTTCTATTAACTCGTTAGTGAATTCTCGAGGGTCAAAATGCTCACGCGACCAGCCTCGGCGCATTTCGGCTCCCACTAGAACATTGTCTCGAGCGCTTAAAGAACCAAATGTTTCGAGTCGCTGGAAGGTGCGACCAATACCACTTCGGGCTCGGCGGTGAGGTTTAGCGAGGGTCAGGTCGACATCGTCAAGGACGATATCGCCCGAAGTTGGAGTTTGTAAGCCGGTAATAACGTTAAATAAAGTCGTCTTTCCCGCCCCGTTGGGACCAATAAGACCAGTAACGTGGCCCGCGTTGACACTTATGTTGACCTCGTCAAGCGCTTGCAACCCGCCAAATCGCACCGAGACATTGCGCACCTCAAGTAGAGCCATCTAACCCTCAGACTCCTTGACCGCTTGCGTCCCAGGCGAAACGGTTGCCAAGGCTTGTCGCTTGTGCCGCTTTTCTTCCATCTTGCTACTAGCGCCAGGAATAATTCCTTCTGGGTTCCGACCAATCCCGATGGCTAATAATCCAGTACCCATCCTCTGCCACCAAACTAACGGCCACCAATATCCAGATTTCTCTACCAGAAATGGGAAACTCTGGAACAAAACTCCACCTAATAGTGCCCCACTCACTACTGATGCTCCCCCGACAACGAGCAGGACCACGTAAGAGAGCCCTTGCAGAACTTGGAAATCGGCGGTTCCGGCCGACCCAGCCAACATTCCCAGCAGAGAGCCGCCGAAACCAGCCATGGCTGCAGCCAAGGCAAAAACTAGCAACTTGGTTGTTAGTAAATTCACACCCAACGTGGCACAGGCCGCAGGACTGTCCCGCATAGCTTGTAACCGACGGCCAAATGGTCCTCGGCGTAACCACACCACGAAAAGACCAAATATACAAAAGAAAACCGTGATGGTGATCAAAAACCCCGCGTCTTGTTCAAAATTAAGACCGAGGAAATTAATTTTAAATTCCTTAGTCATGTCGTGGCCAAAAACACTGAGATTTTCTATTCGCCGTCCTTCGCCCCCAAATACTTCGGGCTGGTCAAAGATTATAAATTCGGCGAGCCGAGCGAAAGCTAAAGAAGCTAAAGCTAGATATAAGCCCTGTAATCGCAGAGCCGGCAAGGCCATAAGTATCCCGAAAGGGGTGGCCACCAGTGCCGCCACTAATAAAAGCCATGGGCTTCCCGGTGGGAAAAGTGTGAACCCAAACATTTGCCCACCGACACCATCAGCAAACTCAAAGGTGGCCCAAGCACCAATCCCGACAAAAGTTATTTGCGCGAGTGAAATCTGACCGGACCAACCAGTTAGGGGTATCAAAGAAAGCATTACGAATGCGGTGCCTAAAGCCAGAGCGACTCGTCGCACATCAGGACGATCTAAAAGCCCGGCCAAAATGAATACAGTAATTAAAAGAACAGCAAAACCGTAGAGTGATCGTTTTATAGTTGGTATGCGGGGGGCAATGACCTTACCGATTCGACGACCTTCTATGCGGGCTTGGGGCAAAAACAAAAGGGCAAGAAATAAAATAATTGTTGGTATTGCTTGTGAGGCCGTCGTCCACCTGCCCGACCAGTCGAAGAAGTTAGCCTGAAAAGAGATAGAAAGACCAATAATCATTCCGCCGAGATAAGTCATAGGCAAACTACGCAATCGGCCGATGATGGCAGCCGCAAAAGCATCAATCGTTAGCAAAGTAAGAGTCTCGATGCTCAAAGTGCTGAGTTCTTCAGCCAAGAAAATGCCCGCGAAAGCAGCCATCGACGCCCCCAGAGCCCAAGAAAACATCGCGGTGCGTCCGGGGTTGGCACCGTTTAGGGCCGCAAGATCGCGATTGTCAACTACCGCTCGCATTGATATGCCTAAGCGAGTGCGGTACAAAAGTATTCTGATCCCAAAGGCCAACCCCAACCCCACTACTACCGTAATTATTCGGTACCAGGGAACAAAGGTCTGACCAATATTGAAACCGTCAGTGCCAAAAAAAGTACCTACGATTCGAGTCTGATTTGGATCCCACAATGTGGCGGCCAGGCCAATAAGGAACAACATCAATCCGATAGTCACGACTAACTGTGAAACTAAAGGAGCAGTGGTTAACCGGCGCATTAGAACTCGTTCGATCAACGCACCCATAATCGGAGCAATAACCAAAACCGTGAGCAAAAGCGCGACCAGTGTTTGTATTCCAAGGTTTATCTTTAATTCCCAGTAGACAAAAGCGAGGAACATCCCCATCGCTCCTTGAGCAAAGTTGAAAATGCCTGAAGTGGTGTAGGTAACCACTAGTCCAGAGGCCGCAACTGCGTAGATTGAGCCCAGCGTTACCCCTACCACTAAAAAGAACAAAATTGAGTCAAAATTGAATTCTGCCCCAGGCCGTAAAGATGCCTGAATTACATAACCCGCGAAAATAGAGACCAAAATAGCTGCGGCGAACATCCCCGCAGTGCGTCGATTGCGAAGCCGAGCAGTTACTGATGCCACGACCGATTGATCCTCTTAGCTAAAATCGAGCGCATTAACCGATAAGTGATTGCTTTATGTCGACAACATTTTTAGATTGACAATTAAAAGTACCGGGCTTGCTCGGCGTCACCCGAACAAACTTTCCTCCCTTGACTTGCATCAACACATAACACGGAGTTGGCTCTCTCATCCCCACATTAGTTTTGCCAATCAAGCCTCCGGCGTTAAAGTCATTGATGCCCGCCGATGCGCTTAGAAGATCTGCTCTAGTTATTGAGTTTGATCCGTTTTCGGCTACAGCTTTATCAACTGCAGCTTTGAAAAATAACCCTGCCGCCCAAGATTGAACAGCAAAGCCGTCGGCCTTATCGGAGCCGGTATATTTGAGAAAATTCTTCATCATCAAATTTTGTTTTTTCTCCTCAAAGGGCAAGAACGGCGTATATACGTACTGGTTCTCTACGTCGGCCCCACCATCAGAGATTAGTGATTGGTCGTAGCATTGTAGTGAACAATCCCAAACCTTCACTGATTTGAGTCCTTGCAACTTAGCTTCCTTGCGGAGTGAAACTGTTGAACTGTACGCCAAGCCACTGCGGGCATAAGTAGAGTTGGCGGATTTCATTCGCTGAACAATAGGGGTATAAATACTTTGCGGAGCCAAGGCGGAAACATCAACATCAACATCAGGTTTAATCCCTAGTTTTTGCTGAGCAGTGAAATAAGGGACTTGAGTATTTTTAGCTGCTTTTAAGTCCGCAGGGTAAATATAAGCCCCCGAAAGTTTTTTGAACTTCTTTAAGTAGTAATAAGCTGGCCCTACTTGAGCTCGATAAGTCTCTTCGACCTCATCTCTAGTGGCACAATCGAGCGGTGGTGGATTGATCGGATAAGAAACCGGCGAGCACTGCTGTACAGGCTCTGAGGTGAGAACTGGATAATCAGGTAGCCCGGTAGTTACTCCGGCTTTGTCTACACAGCCAACGAGATCAGAAATATTATTAACGAATAAAGAAGTAGTACCCACAAGGGCAAAATCCTTGGAGCAGGCTCGCACGATTCCGTTGCGGGACCCTTCCGCACTCAGATTTGAGTCATAGAAATCAACAATAAGTTTGCGGCCAGCAATCCCCCCGCGCTTATTTATGTACTTGGCGAACCCGTTGATCCCATCGACTGACCCTTTAAAAAGACCCGGTTGAAAAGCGTTCTCCACGTCAGCCATTACACCAATGCGAATTTCTTTTTCAGAAATTCCCACCTCGCTACTTTGATTAGCCGCACCAGAAACTGAGGTACTCGTCATCGTGGCCGCAGCAACGACAGTAAGAGTAAATATCGATAACAGTCTGAGGGGGCGTATGCCCCACTGCTGATGCATTGCCCCCCTCGTTGGCTACCGCCAGAAATGATTTGAATTGTTTAGCGACTCAGAAGATCCAACTTCAATTGAATAACATTGCTGGCCTTGCAATCAAAGGTTCCGGCTTTGGTTGGCCAAACTCGTTTGAACTCTCCTCCTTTGACTTGAACTAGCGCATAACACGGAGTGGTTTTTTTGTCAGCAATATTGGTCTTTCCTATCATTCCGCCCGCATCAAATTCGTTGATTTTAGTGACTTCAGTGAATACCGATTCGCGGTTAACTCCGTTGACGCCAGACTGAGCCACTGCAGCATTTACTGCCTCAGCAAAAAGTAGTCCTGACGCCCAAGCTTGAATGCCGAACCCGTCGGCTTTGTCCTTGCCGGTGTACTTAAGGAAATCGGCCAACATTGCGTTGGTATTAGCTTCTTCGAACGGAAGGAACAAAAGGCTAACGAACTGGCCTTCAACATCAGCGCCACCCTGTTCAATGAACTTTTTGTCGTAGCACTGCAAAGTGCAATCCCAGACTTTTACGTCCTGCAAACCTTGAAGTTTTGCCTCTTTACGAAGAGCCACGGTTGAATTTTGAGCTGAGCCACTTTGTGCGTAGTTAGAGCCTTTTTCTTTCATGGCTTGAACGATTGGGGTGTAGGCGCTTTGAGGCGCGCGGGAGGAAATATCGAACTCCTGATCAGCCTTTATTCCCTCTTCTTGCATCCCGGTCATAGTGGCACGGTTAGCATTGTTGGCTGCTTTTAGATCAGAAGAATAAAGATAAACGCCATGGAGATTTTTGCCAAACTTCTTTTGGTAATAAGCCGCTCGTCCAGCGTTCGCCTGATAAGTCTGGGGTGACTCGTCTTTAGTTGAACAAATTATTTGGGGCGAGTTAACAGAAATTGTTGTTGGTGAACACTGCTGGTCCACTTCAGTAGTGACGACCGCGAAGTCAGGCAATCCTGCAGCGACTCCTGCCTGGTTCACACATGTTTCAATGTCAGAAACGTTATTGACAAAAAGAGCCGAAGCTCCGACAACTACAAAGTCTTCTTGGCACGCTTTGATGAAAGCGTTACGAGTATCGGAAGCACTGAGTTTAGAATCAATGAAATCAACGACTACCTTACGACCAGCTAGTCCGCCTTTTTTATTAACGTACTTAGCCCAGCCCTGAACTCCATAAACCGATCCCTGAAAAAGGCCCGGGGCAAGTGGGGTCTCAACGTCGGCAATAACCGCAACCCGAATCTCCTTAGCAGTAATGCCAATGTCGGTGGCAGTAGGTTTTTCTTTAGATGAACTTTGTGCGCCCGCGCCCGTGGCACTCACACCGACTACCAGAACCATTCCTACCGCCAACGCGGACCAGCGAGCCCGCATACGCCTAGTTGTCGTTCCGGTCACATTTCCCCCCATCGATTGAACACCAATACCTTTATCAGGCGAAAGTCTGCCCCGATTTAGAACAAGTTGCAAGGCCTTCCCCTGTATTGCTTACTCACTACCGGCCTAGGGTTCCATTGTGCCCACTCCCGCCGAGCCCGTACGAATAGCAGTTGAGCGTTACCTATCCCCCGAGTGGGCGGCCCAAGAGGCCGATCGGTTATGGCCTCGGGTGTGGCAATTGGCCAGCACGACCGACCATCTCAGTAAAGCCGGTGATTTTTATGAATACATTTGTGGAAAACTCTCCGTACTCATCGTGCGCACCCAATGCGGGGATTTACGGGCTTACCAAAACGTTTGTCTCCACCGTGGTAATGAGTTGTGCTCGGGCTCAGGAACGGACCTCCAAGAAATCCGCTGCTCTTACCATCGCTGGTGCTGGGATCTAGACGGAAAACTGAAAGAAGTTCCTTCCCGTCGGGCGTTCGGGGTATTAGACGAAGACGAGTTTGGTCTCATTCCCGTATTAGTTGATACCTGGGGTTCGCTGGTATTTATAAATCTTGATCTCCACGCCGAACCACTGATTGATTTTCTTTCTCCGATAGTTGAAGAAACAAAATGGCTGCGGCCAGAAGAATACGCGACGCAAGCAGTGGTGACCATAGCTCTGCCGTGCAACTGGAAGTCGGGAATTGACGCGTTTAGTGAGACCTACCACGTCCAAGGAATCCACCGACAAATGCTGGCCTCCACTGACGACGTCAACGGGCCTCAGATTGCGTGGGATCGTCACGGGAAACTCAATCAACCTTACGGAATAGTTAGTCCCCGTTTGCGCGACGGAGCAAGTGATCAGGAAATATGGGATTCATTTTGTGCAACTCAAGGTGAACGAGTGGGAAAGCCATCGCCACCAGGCCCAATCCCAACGCGCGAGCCTGAAGAAAGTGTGCGTGACCTGATTGTCCGACTTATTCGATTACGTGGACAAGAGTCTGATCTTGATTTTAGTGACTTCAGCGACGGGCAAATTATTGATCTTCATCAGTACAACTGTTTTCCCAATATTTCACCAGTTTTTCTTATTGAAAGTTTGGCCGTAGTTCGAACCCGGCCCGGAAGCACGCCCGATGATTGCTTGATTGATTTATTTTTCCTCAAGCGCATTGCCCTTGATGCCCCTCGTTCACAACCACTAGATGTCGTTCTAGATGCCGAATCAGCTGACGTAGGGGCAGTGTTTAACCAAGACATCGCCAATCTTCGAAAAGTACAACGCGGTATGCACCAGCCAGGATTTACTCATCTATCCTTATCGCCCATCGAAGAGACGCGGATCTGTCAGCTACACCGCAATTTAGATCGCTGGCTCAGTCCGGCTAGTGACGACTAACCGCTCAATTTGAAAATACTGTTACCCTTTGCCTTAACCAACATTAATTAAAAGGAAATATTGCATGCGCGCCGTACGCCATAGTGCCGAGGGAATTGAAGTTGTCCAAGTACCCGATGTGGCACCAAACCTGGAATCAGAAATTATTTCTGTTCGCTCCGCCAGCATCTGTGGGTCAGACCTGCATCTACTGCAATTCGGAGCGTTACCTTTCACTTTGGGTCATGAATTCGCGGGAATAACTAGCACTGGACGAGCGGTGGCGATTGACCCCAATGTTCCGTGTGGGACCTGCGATCAATGTCGGGGCTCGGCTAGTAATCGTTGTCGCACAGCAACGAACCGAATACTGGGAATCGGAGCGGACGGTGGAATGGCAGATTCAATATCAGTCAGGAAATCAGCCTTAATTGACCTCCCGGCTTCACTGCGGTTAGAGGACGCCTGTTTAGTAGAGCCTCTTGGAGTAGCCACTCACGGAATGCGCCAAGCACAACTTGTTGGGGGCGAGCGGGTCGGAGTTGTTGGCGCCGGAAGTATCGGTCTCGCCGCCGTCGCTGCAGCCCGACCATTAGCCAGTGAAGTTGGGCTGGCAGCCCGCCATGAACACCAGCAAGCGGCCGGTGAACGACTAGGGGCCAAAGTGGCCCAAGGTGAGTACGACGTTGTTATTGAGTGCGCGGGAACAAGTTCAGCATTAGAACGCGCGACCGAGATGTGTCGCCCTGGGGGGCTAGTTCTTTTTTTAAGCACGCTTTGGGACTCGGTCCCTATACCAGGTTTTACCGCTATGGCTAAAGAGTTGGGATTTCGTTGGTCATTTACTTACGGAGAACACGAGCACGGCACAGACCTCAAGGATTCTGCGCAACTTCTTTCCGACAACCCTGAAATTGCTGAAACTTTGATAACCCATCGTTTTGGAATCGATGAAGCGCGTGAAGCGTTTCGGGTCGCGAGCGACAGAAAAAGTGGATCAATAAAAGTAGTCATAGAGCCGTGAAAATAATTGCGGTTGTCCGCAATGGCCCGCTACCAATGGGTCCACCCGATATACCGGGCTTGACTAAATATTCGGTTCACTACCCTTTAGGTGATACCAGTGAAAAGTCTGAGTCGATTGCGAACCTCAGTGGAGTCGCAATGGCCTGGTTAGACGACCATAAAAAAGTGAACCCTGCTTCGTGGTTTCCCAGCGCAACAGTTGTCGGCTATTCGGTGAAGGAGTCGGTGAAGATTGATTACCAGCGAACATGGCCCGATACGGTGCCATCTCCTGGAGTACGGCGTATTTCTTTTCTTAATGCCGCAGCCGGTTTGACTCGGGCGGAAATGGCCACTCATTGGAACGAGGTTCACTGGCCGATCGCCCAAAAACACCACCAGACCCTGTGGCGCTATGTGCAAAATGTCGTCATAAATCCACTAACTAAAGATGCTCCGGAAGTTGACGCAATTGCGGAACTCCACTTCCGGAATGAAAGTGATCTCAATGAACGTTTTTATGATTCGGAGAAAGGTCAAACAATCGTAGCCAACGATGTTAATAATTTTCTCGATCGCGAGTCGGGTTGGCGAATACTGGCGCAAGAGACATGGATGCGATCATGAACCAGCAAAAGCCTAGGCTGGTCGCGTGAACC
>Ga0315270_10001201_pt1 | contig 13768 bp, 10 predicted proteins | sample C1_bottom_MG_FD_204932 | JGI IMG/M metagenome (GOLD analysis project Ga0315270, IMG submission 204932) | Sediment microbial communities from Yellowstone Lake, YNP, Wyoming, USA - C1_bottom | ecosystem: Environmental > Aquatic > Freshwater > Lake > Sediment | place: USA: Wyoming | collected... | reverse complement strand
CTCCGCCACAGGCGCAACACTCGATACGGGTGAGTGGCTAACCCTTTCCCGGCAAGGACTTTCACCTTGCAAGATGCGCCAAGCTTCGCTTGGCGCGATAGATTCTGCAGTGGAACCCGTTGCGAGAGTGACTAAGGTGCGGAAGATGTGCGAGAAAATTGAAAAATTATCGCGACGGCGTACTCACCTGTACGGTGAGCGATGATTTTTCAATTTGCTCGCGCAGATTCCGTGCATTAGTCGGTCGTAGTAGAGTTTCGCTGCAGAATCTAGGTTGAATGGGAACATGACTCCATTGATCACGACATTCCCTGGCTAAAGCAGCACCACGGCAAGCAAGATGTGGTGAATTTTTTTACTGTGCTGGCCGCGCCCGACATCACGCGTTTTGAACCGGTGGCATTTTTGCCCGACGCTCATCACATCGCCGTGCCGATTCAAATCGAAGCGCGCATCAAGAACAACGGCCGCATGATTCGCGAATTGGAAATGCACTTATGGACCTTCGACAAGGACCAGCGCGTTACACGGTTCCGGCACCTGGTCGACACCCATCAACATTGGTTGGCGTCGCATAACCAATCTACGTAAGCGGGCAACAAAGCATCACTTGGCTGGCGTAACGACGCAAGAAGAAGACGGCGATGGACAATCTTTGGCAACAAGCTGAATTTCAAACAAAGTCGCCCACCGTTTACCGGTGACGAATAAACGCTTGCTGGCTGGGTCATAAGCAATGCCATTAAGCACAGCTTCTTGGTCTTGTTGTTCTTTCGCGCCACGCAAACCTGCGAGGTCTATCCATCCGGTTACAGCGCCGGTGGCGGGATGGATGCGCGCAATGCGATCGGTGTGCCAGACATTGGCGAAAATTTCGCCGTCGACGAATTCCAATTCGTTGAGCATATCAATCTTGCGCTCATGATCGCGCACCGCGACAGTCCGTTGCACCTCGAAACGCTGCGCATCGAGAAAATAAAGTTTGTCGCTGCCATCGCTCAAAATAAATTCTTTACCGTCAAACGTGAGGCCCCAGCCTTCTGTGCTTACAACGAATTGACCCTGAAACGCGAAGCTTGTTTTGTCAAAAGTAAAGGCCACATGATTTTGCCAGGTCAATTGCACCAAACGCTCGCCTGCGAGTGCCAGACCTTCGCCAAAAACGCGCGGCGGCGCCGCTGCCATGTGTATTATTTTTCCGGTTTCCAATTCCACTTGTCGTATGGACGATTCTCCATATAAACCCGTGCTCTCGTAAAATGTGCCTCCGTGAAATACCAAGCCTTGGGTAAACGCTCGCGGATCGTGGGGATAGCGATTGACAACGCGGTAGCCATAAACCGGCGTGGCGCTTTTATCGCTTTCCGCCGCAACGGAAACAGGCTCGAGGAGAAAAGTTGCCAGCAGCCCAAATAGAGCCATCGCAAGCGAATATCGACTGACGACGTTTTGCGACACGCTCGCTAATTCGCAACAATTTGTTTGTAGTAGTTGATCAGCGCGTTGGTCGACGCGTCGTGGGAGCGCGTTTCACCGCCACTGCTCAACTCCGGAAAAATCTCTTTCGCCAACTGTTTGCCCAGCTCCACGCCCCATTGATCGAAAGAATTGATTCCCCAAATGATGCCTTGGGTAAATATTTTGTGTTCATATAACGCAATCAACAAACCCAAGGTATGCGGCGTCAACTCTGATATTAAGATTGAATTGGTCGGTTTGTTGCCGGCAAATACTTTATGCGGTACTAATGCATTGAGCGCTTCCGGTGGCAGATTCTGTCCACTCAGCTCAGCGCGCGCTTCCTGTTCCGATTTTCCTTTCATCAACGCTTCCGTCTGCGCAAAGAAGTTCGACAATAAGATCGCGTGTTGATCGCCGACTGGATTGTGTGAACGAACGGGCGCAATAAAGTCAGCGGGAATTAGCTTTGTGCCTTGGTGAATCAATTGGTAAAACGCATGCTGCCCGTTGGTGCCAGGCTCACCCCAAATAATGGGGCCCGTCGAATAATCCACTACTTCGCCATCCCGGTTCACGCGTTTGCCATCGCTCTCCATGTCGGCTTGTTGTAAGTAGGCACTGAAGCGATGCAAGTACTGATCATATGGCAAAATAGCGTGCGTTTGTGCGCCGAAGAAGTTGTTATACCAGATGCCTAGCAATCCCAATATCACCGGCAAGTTGCGTTCCAGCGGCGCGTTGCGAAAATGCTGATCCATACTGTGTGCACCGGCCAACATACTTTCGAAACTGTTCATGCCAACGTAAATGGCAATCGACAGTCCAATGGCACCCCACAGCGAGTAGCGACCGCCGACCCAATCCCAGAATTCAAACATGTTCGCCGTATCGATACCGAACAGCGCAACTTCTTTTGCGTTTGTCGACAGCGCAACGAAATGTTTCGCGACGTCCGCTTCATGTGGCGTCGCTTTTAACAACCACTGCTTGGCCGCGTGAGCATTGACCAGAGTTTCTTGCGTCGTAAACGTTTTGGAGGCAACGATAAACAGCGTTGTTTCCGCGTTTAATCGCTTTAATGTTTCCGTTATGTGAGTTCCATCAACGTTGGAAACAAAATGCACGTTAAGGCCAGGCTTGGCATACGACTTCAACGCTTCTGTCACCATGACGGGACCGAGATCCGAACCACCGATGCCGATATTAACAACGTCGGTAATCGCCTTTCCGCTAAAACCGCGCCATTTTCCGCTGCGCACGTTGTCTGTGAATTTGCGCATTTGAGCAAGCACGCGATTCACTTCTGGCATGACGTCTTTGCCGTCAACCAAGATTGGTGTGTTGTCGCGATTGCGCAACGCCACGTGTAACACGGCACGATTCTCGGTAAAATTGATTTTCTCGCCACTGAACATTCGGTCGCGCCAACCCTCGACATCCGTTGCACGCGCGAGATTTAGCAGCAATTCAAGCGTGCAATCAGTGACAATGTTTTTGGAATAGTCGAGCAACAGGCCGTCGTGCTCAAGTGAGAATTTTTTGAAGCGAGCAGGATCTTGTGCAAACAGATCTCGCATTTGCACCTGCCGCATATCGCCGTGATGTGCAATCAATGCTTGCCAGGCGGGGGATTGAGTCAGCTTAGACATCCCTGTCTCCTTTGTTATTGCTTCGCCACCCCGCGAATTATACTTAGTAACTGATGTTACGCGCACTATACTTACAGTGCGTTTTTCAGTCTTTTTATCTGATGTTACGCGCCTATGCAATCTAACAAATTTCGCCGAGCGATCCCATGCGCAAGAGGTAGGGGCGCAATTCATTGCGCCCGCTTTTTCAGCGCCACAGCAGGGCGCGATAAATCGCGCCCCTACGTTACGGTTGGAATTTCGCCGTGTTAGATCGTGCTGGATAAGGTTGGGGTGAATCGTCAAACAAGCTGCGTAACATCAGTTAGTAAACCTCCGCGCTGACATCAGAACCGTCGAGGTTCAAATTGTGACGCCAAAATTGGTCATCGCGATCAAATAATCGATAGGTACCGCGCGGGCCCCAGCTACCGGAGGCATAAGTATTGATAAAATCGCGTTCCATTGACCAAACCTTGAGAATAGGATCAACAACGCGCCACGCCCATTCTACTTCATCGTACCGTAAGAACAGCGAATGATCGCCTTCCATCACATCTAACAACAAGTCTTCATACGCATCACGTTTGCGATCACTGGGTGTGCGATAACTCGCATCCAAGCTGATCAATCGCGTCTTGAACTCGATGCCTGGCTCTTTGACCTGAATTTCGAGGCGCAAACACTCATTTGGCTGGATGCCCAGCAACAGCCAATTCGGTAATAAACGCTCAATCTGCGTCGAACGAAATAAATGATGCGGCGGATGCTTAAAGCGAATTGACACCGCCGAACCGCCTTCGGCCAAACGCTTGCCGGTTCGCACATAAAATGGCACATTACGCCAACGCCAATTGTCGATATACAACTTCACGGCGGCGAAGGTTTCTGTCGTACTATTCGGCGCAACACCTTCTTCTTCCAAGTAGCCGCGCACGGGTTGATTGCCAATCATTCCGCGCGTGTATTGCGCACGAAACGCATGGGCATGCACTGCGTTTTGCGGTATAGGTCTAATCGATTTCAACGCTTTCACTTTTTCATCGCGCAATGACTCGGCGTCCATTGATACGGGCGGCTCCATCGCCACCAAAGCTAACAGTTGCAGTAAATGGCTTTGAATCATGTCGCGCAATGCGCCAGCGCCTTCGTAATAACCGCCGCGACTATCGAGCCCATGAGTTTCCGAGTGCGTAATCTGCACGTGATCGATGTAGTTGCGATTCCACAGCGGCTCCAACAACAAGTTGGCGAAGCGAAACACCATGATGTTTTGCACGGTGCCTTTGCCGAGGTAGTGATCGATGCGATACATTTGATGTTCGGCAAGATGTTTGAGCAATCCCGCTTGCAAAATCTGCGCACTCAACAAATCGTAGCCAAAGGGTTTTTCGACCACGACGCGCCGCCAGCCGTGCTGCTCAGACACCAAACCGGAGGTGCCCAAATTTTCCACCACAACGTTAAAATCCGCCGGGCGAATCGCCATGTAGAAAACCGCGTTCTTGGGAAATTTCGGATCGTTGACCAACTTGTCTTGAATAGTTTGATAAGCCTGCAGATCAGCCAAATCACCTTGCACATAATGCAAACGCGCGCGAAAGCGTTGGAATGCCGCTTGATAGCTGCTCTCTTTTAAATATTCGCGCAACATGCTGGCGACTTCGTTGAGCCATTGCTCTTGGCTCCAATCTCGGCGCGCAAAAGCAATGATGCGATTACCTTCCGGCAAGCGCCCGTCAGCGTCAAGTTGAAACAATGCCGGAATAAGCTTTAAACGCGTTAAGCTTCCCGTCGCGCCGAAAATGACTACCGAACACGGATCTACCATTTTCTTATTCTCCTTTCGCTTTCACCGCGTGGCCGCCAAACGCGTTGCGCATCATCGACAATAATTTATAGCTGTAACCTTCTTTGTCTTGGCTGTTGAACCGCATTTGCAGCGCAATCGACAATACCGGCGCCGCAACACCTTGGTCCACGGACTCGACGACGGTCCACCGACCTTCACCAGAGTCAGGCACAAAAGGCGCAATCTTGTCGAGCTTCTGATCGTGCTTTAACGCTTCCGCGGTCAAATCAAGCAACCAGCTGCGCACAACCGAACTGTGCCGCCACAATTCTGATATTTGCGCCATATCCAGTTCAAATTCTTTTTTGCCGCGCAGCAAAGCAAAGCCTTCAGCGAAAGCTTGCATCATGCCGTACTCAATACCGTTGTGAATCATCTTGGTGAAATGGCCAGCGCCGACAGGGCCGACATGGGCCCACCCGCGATCGGCAGCGGGCGCTAATACTTTCAGGAAAGGTTCGACAATTTTAGCAACATCTTTGTTCGCCCCAACCATCAAGCAGTAGCCGTTCGTCAAACCCCAAATACCGCCTGACGTGCCAGCATCCATAAAACCAATTTTGTGTTGCGCAAGAAGCGCACCGCGACGAACGCTGTCGTGATAGTTTGAATTGCCGCCGTCAACGACCACATCGCCTGGTGACAGCAGAGTAATTAATTCTTTGATGCCTTGCTCAGTCGCATCACCCGCCGGCAACATCAACCACACCACCCGAGGGCCTGAGAGTTTTTTCGTCGCATCGCTCAGAGAACTGGCCGGTATCAGCCCTTCTTCTTTCGCGAGAGTTTGAACAATATCCGATGAGCGGTTGAAACCCACCACTTGAATCCCGCCGCGACACAGGCGACGCGCCATGTTGCCGCCCATTTTTCCTAAGCCAATGATTGCGATTTTCATAGGTTCCTTCCCTTTTTCCGAGTCATTCCGTTGCAATCTGTCGCGATCAAAGCGACTACCCGCCCCTAATCAGCTAAGATGTTATCGCCTCTACTATACGACTCTTTAGTTTGTTTTGATTAGCTTTTATTACGGAGTCGTTCAAGAATTATCGAGTGCAACCCGACATCGTTGGCAGACGATTAGTTGTTACAATAGTCCTTGATCACACACAAAGCGCAACGGAATGCACGCAAAAAAAATACTGTTTGCCGCCAGCGAAGCTGCGCCACTGATTAAAACCGGTGGCTTGGGCGATGTCGCCGGCAGCCTCCCTCCTGAACTGAAAACCTTGCGTCGCGATGTCCGCTTAGTAATTCCCGCCTATCGCGAAGTATTAATTAAATGCCCACGGTTAACGATGGTGGCCCGAGCCGACTTATCGCCAGAACATTCCTTTCGCATTCTTGAAGGCGTCGTTCCCAACACGCAAATCAAACTATGGTTGGTCGACGCTCCAGCGTTATTTGATCGCCAAGGCGGTCCCTACAGCAATACGGAGGGCCACGACTGGTCGGACAATGCCGAACGTTTTGCAGTTTTCTCCCGCGTCGTTGAATTACTCGCGCGCAACGAACTCGGCTTGGACTGGGAGCCAAACGTCGTCCACTGCAATGATTGGCAAACGGGACTTGTGCCCGCTTTGTTAGCACGCCATTGGCCACGCCCCGCGACCGTATTCACGGTACACAATCTTGCCTACCAAGGAAACTTTTCCGCCGAGACGTACGCCGATCTGCGCACGCGCGCGGGCATCCCAGATGGTTTGATGACGATGAGCGGCATGGAATTCCATAGCACATTTTCGTTCATCAAAGGCGGCTTGGCCTATGCGGACATGTTAAATACAGTGAGCCCGACCTACGCTCGCGAGATCCTCACACCGGAGTTTGGCTGCGGCATGGAAGGTTTACTGAAATATCGTAGTGAGCGATTGCGCGGCATTCTCAATGGCGCCGATTACAAATCTTGGGATCCGGCTCACGACCCGCTCATCGCCCACCATTATGATCGTGAACAGCTGGCCAACAAAGCAGCTAACAAAAAGGCCGTCCAAGAGCATTTTGGTTTGCCTGAACAACCGACAACACCATTGCTAGCCATGGTTGGCCGTTTGGTCGAACAAAAAGGCGGTGATCTCGTGTTGGCCGCCATTCCAAAATTAATAACCAAGCACAAAATTCAGTTTGTCATTTTGGGTACCGGCAGTGCGCGCTTGGAAAAAGCATGCAATCAAATGATGGCTTACTATCCGGCCAACGTCGCCGCACATGTTGGTTTTTCCGAGAAAATGGCCCATCTCATCGAGGCGGGTGCCGACATGTTTCTCATGCCCTCGCGCTTTGAACCCTGCGGCTTAAATCAACTTTACAGTTTACGTTACGGCACGGTGCCCATCGTGCGTCGCACAGGCGGCCTTGCTGATACCGTGATTGATGCGAAAGATGTCCCCGACCATCCTGAACGCGCCAATGGCTTTGTTTTCGACGAAGCCGAACCTGAATTTTTGATTCACGCAATCGAGCGCGCGCTGAGCGCATTCCAAGAGCAAGGACGCTGGCAACAATTAATTCGGCGCGGCATGGGCGAGGACTTCAGTTGGCCTCGCAGCGCCAAAGCGTATCTTGATCTTTACGAAGAAGCGTGCTTGCAACGCGATCGCTCCAAAACAAAGCCGTAACGCTACGCTGCTAGACACTACTCCTTGCCGTATTTTTTCTACACGAGCCACGCGAAGTTTTTCAACCGCCGCCACATCCGGTTATAATAAGGCTCCTGTGCGCTCCCCTAGGAGCTCCCTTCGGCGTTGTCAACTACGGAAAGCAAAGTCGAATTATGTCAGACAAAGCATTGCGCGCACGAGTAAAACTGTTTGGCAATTTGCTAGGCAACGTATTACAAGACCAAGAAGGCGGCCGCGTTTTCGAAGCCGTCGAAACCCTGCGCAAGGGTTATATTCAACTTCAAGCGGAAGAAAATCCGCGCCTGCGTCTGCAATTAACGCGGCTAATCAAACGTCTCGATCCCGCGACGCTAACGCACGTTGTGCGGGCTTTCAGCATCTATTTTAGCCTTGTCAATATCGCTGAAGAAGAATATCAACATCGCATGCGACGCAACTTGGTACGCTCAGGCAAACCGTTGTGGCGCGGTTCTTTTGAAGACACATTGAGGGGATTCCACAGTCAAGGCGTGAGCTTTTCGCAGCTTCGCGGGCTTTTTGGACAGCTGGCCTATATTCCTGTTTTCACTGCCCATCCCACAGAAGCGAAGCGGCGCACTGTAATGGAGTTGTTGCGCCGAATTTTCACCACAAGCGAACAACTGAACGATCCGCGTCTTGTGCAATGGGAGCGCGACAGTATTCACCGTATTTTGCAGGAAAAAATTCAAATTCTGTGGAAAACCGATGAAGTCCGCGTCAACAAACCTGAAGTGCACGATGAGATTCGTAACGGAATTTTTTATTTTCAGGATTGTTTGTTTCAAGCCGTACCAACGATGTATCGGTATCTGGAGCGTTCAATTCGCAAAGTCTACGGCAATGAGTTGCCCGCCACACAACCCGTCGACGTGCCGAGCTTTTTGAACTTTGGTTCATGGATTGGCGGCGACCGTGACGGCAATCCCAACGTCACGCCTGAAATTACCGCGATGGCCTTACGGCTTCAAGCACGCGCGGTACTGCTTGAATACATTGGGCGTATTTCGCGACTGCACCAAGTGTTGACACATTCCGTATTAATGTGCAAACCATCCGATGCGCTGCTGGCAAGTTTGCAGCAAGATCAACCATACTGTGACGCTGCCTTCGGCGCGAATTCGAAACGGTTTATCAATGAGCCCTACCGCCGCAAGCTTTACATCATGCGCTACCGCCTGGAACGCAATTTAGTTTCGGTGAAACAGCGTTTGCAAGAACACGATATTCTCTCTACTGACACCATTCATCACGCCTACAAGTCGGAAGAACAGTTTCTCAACGAATTACGCGTAATTCGCGATTCCTTGCGTAGTCACGGCGATAGCAATATTGCCGACGGCGACCTCCAGGATCTCATCCGCCTGGTAGAAACATTTGGTTTCTATTTGATGGTACTGGATGTCCGACAAGAATCGGGGCGCCATACCAGCGCCGTAGCTGACTTATTGCAAGCGTCTCACTCCGATATCGACTACATGGCGCTGGACGAACCCGGCCGCTTGCGTTGTCTGCGCGACCTCATCAGCGCCGACGCGCCACTCATTGCCGATACATCATCTCTGGCACCAAAAACTCTGGAGACGCTGCGTCTCTTCGAAGTGATGAAGGCGATGCGCTCCGAAATTAGCGATAAAGCCTTTGGTCGCTATGTGATCTCTATGACACACAACGCAACTCATGTGCTCGAAGTCCTTGCGCTCGCACGTCAAGCCAATTTAGTTGCAAAAATAAACGACGCATGGCGCTGCGAAATTGCCGTATCCCCATTGTTTGAGACCGTACAAGACTTGCAGCACATCGAACAGGTAATGAGCGAATTGTTTGGTGACCCGCTGTATAGACAACTAGTAACGGCCTCGGGCGGCCAGCAAGAAGTCATGCTCGGGTATTCAGACTCGTGCAAAGATGGCGGTATCTTGGCATCCGCGTGGTCGTTGTACGAAGCGCAGCAAACCGTCACCCGCGTCAGCGAGAAATTCGACATTCCTTGCCGCATGTTTCACGGCCGTGGCGGCACCGTCGGCCGCGGCGGCGGCCCCACTCACGAAGCTATCTTGTCGCAACCACCTGGAACCGTGCGCGGACAAATCAAATTCACCGAACAAGGCGAAGTGCTATCGTACAAATACAGCAATGCTGAAACCGCTTCCTACGAACTGGCTGTTGGCATTACGGGCTTGATGAAAGCGAGCAAGAGTTTGATTGGGCCCCAAGCGCCAGAACAGCCGGAGCACTTAGCAAGCTTCCGCAATCTTGCACAAATTGGCGAGGAGACCTATCGGGAACTCACAACGCACACGGCCGGTTTTATGGATTATTTCTACGAAGCAACCCCGGTCAGTGAGATTGGCTTACTCAACATTGGATCGCGACCCTCACATCGCAATAGAACGGATCGATCGAAAGCGTCGATCCGTGCCATTCCGTGGGTGTTCGGTTGGGCGCAATCCCGTCATACATTACCGGCATGGTTCGGCATCGGCACAGCAATTGAACGCCGTTGTAACAGTTCTACAAATGGCCTGGTTCAACTCAAGTCGATGTACCAAGAATGTCCGGCATTTCGCGCTTTGCTCAGCAATGTCCAAATGGCGCTGCTAAAAGCGGACATGACAATCGCAGCCGAGTACGCGGCGTTGTGCCAGGATCCGGAAGTTGCGCGGCGCGTGTTTCAAATTGTGCGCGCAGAATATGAGCGCAGCGTAAACAAAATACTTGAAGTTTGTGATGCTCCAGAACTTGTTGCCGAAAATCCAGGGCTCGCACTGTCAATCAAGCGTCGCAACCCGTACTTGGACCCGCTAAACCACATACAAATCACATTGATTGGTCGCACGCGCTACAACGTAAAGCTTTCTGAAGACGAGCGGAACCAATGGCTCGACCCTTTACTGCGGTCGATTAATGCAATCGCTCAAGGCATGCGTAACACGGGGTGAGAATCCGTCGGCACGCAAATATTGCGCGGGATAAAGTGCCATCACGATACTGGAAGAACCGTTTTGGCCAAGCGGTTTCGTCGCGGATAAAAGCAAAAGCGGGCCACGAAGTCGCCCGCTTTTGTAGCAAAAAAACCAAATAACCGAGAGCTAGGCTGGATTCGGACTGCCGCCTTCGCCCGTTTCCGGCGGCAAAACTTCGGGTTCGACCGTCCGTGTTGGCGAGGATGTCTTAGGCCAGTTGCCAAACGGGTATGGCTTGTCGTCTGTAACGAAAGTCTGAAACTGAACCACCTGCGAAACGTAGCGACTTAGGCTAGCGCCCACATCCAAGAGGCTATCAATCGCTTTGCCGGTCGCTAACTTGGCGATGAACTGCGCAATCATGACGAGTCCTAACACAAGCTCTACGATTCGCATAACGATCGCAAAAAAGACCATGTATAGTGCGCGTTTCCAAAGGTTTTGTTGCCGCGGCTCCGTCGTATTTTGTTCCGTTGCTGTTGTCATTATCTTTTTCCCTCCGACTTTTTAGTTGCATTCCGCCGCCACGTAGACCCTGCGCAAAGACCAACACCACCGCGCCAAGACCGCGCCGACGAGCGGGCTCCATGTATAACAACCAGCTCCCCGCTAGTTCGCTACCATGATTCATTTGCCATCACCGATTCAACACAGATTTCCCATTCGTACTCTGCTGCAAGCGATCAATTTGCATCAGCTGGGACATCAACGTCTATGGCACCAAATAGTATCCATATTTTTCTAGGCGACAAACTTTACTAGATCCGGCGCGCGGCGTGAGACCGAAAACCTATCACCGCGCGAGGAGAAAATAACATGCATTAACTCGTTAGCCCCTATGGCGCGGGGGTACTGGTCGACTCAGCTGCGCCAATTGCCGCTGGCGCGCTGGGCGGCGAGCCTGTGGATTCCTGCGACTGCAGCGTCTTAATCGCTGTTACTTCGATAGCGACCGAGCTGGCTGATGGACTGCTTTCCCCGCCCAATGTGTCAGGCAACTGCTCGGCAGTTGGAGACACGCTAGCTTGCGTCTCCGTTGCCGGGACCGGCGTACTTGACTCAACCGCTACCGGACCCGCCGCCGCAGGTTCAGCAGCCGCGTTCGACATTGATTCTTCGGCGTTCGGTGCAAGCACCGCACCGACCGTCGTGTCAGGCGTCGTCGCCGGCAACGCCGAACCATCAGCAGACTGATTTATCACACTAGTTTCCAAGGTGTCCTGCGGGGCCAAGTGCCCCGGCGCGGCGGCGGACTCTTGCGTCGTTGTAGCTGCCGACGTAGCAGGCTGCTCAGCCGCCGCCGCTGGCTCTGCGTTGCCCCATCCAAATACCGTTAGCGGTAAGGACTCGTTAACGGTTCCTGCAGGTTGAATTTCTGACGGCACCGCCGCGGGTACGGGTACGGGATCCTGTGCCCAAACGAGGTCGGCGAATAAACAGGAACTAGCAAAGCAAGCCACAAGCAGGCCCACTCGCGCGCGGCCCGGATAAATAGCAATCATGATTTCCCCTCCACTTAAGACGATGTTGTTTTTTTTGTAGCTTAAAGCAGAATGCGTTGCTTGAAAACCTCCTCGCACGCAATGATTGCTTGCTTTCGAAAAAAAGAAAACAAAATGCAATTCATCACATCGAAAAGAGGTCTGTTAGAAACGACTAGTTTATGCGGCTTGAACGGGGATGGCGTTACGGATGCGTTGGACTTTATTTTGGTCGTCGACGTAGACGAGTGTAGGCTTGAAACTTGCGAGCTCCTGCTGCGTGACGGTGACATAGCTGCAGATGATGACTTTGTCACCTGGATTCGCTTTGTGAGCCGCCGCACCGTTCACAGAAATAATGCCCGAGCCGGCCTCGGCACAGATCGCGTAGGTCGTAAAACGTTCGCCATTGGCGATATTGTAAATTTGAATTTGTTCGTATTCGTGAATGCCCGCCGCCTCTAGCAGGAGGCTATCAATCGCGCACGAGCCCTCATAGTCCAACTCAGAATGAGTGACTGTTACGCGGTGGAGCTTGGCACTTAACATGGTATAAACCATTTCCACAAACCTCATACAATCAGCGTCTTACTCAGGAAACAGAAACCTATTATAACCGGTTTTTCGACGTTCGTGCGCTTGTAATAGTGCTCGCTCTCAACAGATATGACGGCACGAACCACGGATTTCCAGACCCCAGCGCCGCGAACTCACAGTAAATTCGGGATACGCCGTACTCTACCGTCGAAACAAATCAATTCGCCAACCACAGCTTATTTGGCGGCCAAAGCCCCAGAAGTTTCGCGCCAAACAGGTTTATCGCGCAATCAGCAGCGGCGGACAACCAAATTGTCGATCAATCGCGCACGCCCCAACCACGCCGCGGCGAGAACAATGAACTCATCGTCGCCAGTTCCCGGCGACGCAAGATCCATGGCTCGTCGAATGGTGACGTAATCCACGGAAAATCCCTGTCGGACCAACTCTGCTTGCGCCAGACCTTCCAACTCGCCAAATTCCGCGCCACGTTGGACTTGAAGTTGCCTCGCAACTCGCTGCAAAGTCGCAAACAAAAGCGGCGCCTTGGCGCGCTCACTGCCGGTCAAGTAGCTATTGCGCGAGCTCATCGCCAAACCGTCAGCCTCACGCACGGTCGGAACACCGACAATCTCAATGGGAAAAGCGAGGTCCTGCACCATGCGACGAATAACGGCAAGTTGTTGCCAATCTTTTTCGCCAAACAAAGCGACGTCAGGCTGAACCAAATTAAAAAGTCGCGCCACCACCGTTGCGACTCCGACAAAGTGTCCGGGCCGATAGGCCCCGCAAAGAATGTCGGACAGTTCTGGTACCGACACCATGGTCGTTTCAGTAAGTGGTCGCGGATACATGTCAGACACGCTCGGCACGAACACAGCCGCAGCTTGGTGACGACGCAACAGGTCCTGGTCGGCATCAAGTGTGCGCGGATATTTGCCAAAATCTTCATTGGCGCCAAACTGCAGTGGATTAACAAAAATGCTTACGGCAACTCGGTCAGCGACTTCTCGCGCTCGATCAACTAACGTTGCATGACCGGCATGAAGATTTCCCATCGTCGGCACGAACGCAATGCGTTGCCCACTCGCACGCCATTTGGCGACGCGATCGCGCAAGTCAGCAATTGAGTTAAGCTGTTCCACGGAAGAATCCAACGCTACTGGAATGAATGCTCGGCGCTGGGAAACGCGCCGTTCTTAAC
>Ga0315270_10001200_pt1 | contig 13771 bp, 10 predicted proteins | sample C1_bottom_MG_FD_204932 | JGI IMG/M metagenome (GOLD analysis project Ga0315270, IMG submission 204932) | Sediment microbial communities from Yellowstone Lake, YNP, Wyoming, USA - C1_bottom | ecosystem: Environmental > Aquatic > Freshwater > Lake > Sediment | place: USA: Wyoming | collected... | reverse complement strand
ATTATTACTTGCATCCTTCACAATCACACTCAACGCAGTAGCAACCGCAGTCCCAACAGTGGCGGACTGATTATTACCAGCATTCACCGCAATCTGAGTTGCAGGGCCAGCGGTCAAGGTGACTGTGGCCGTATTCGTAAAACTTACGCCAGCAAGCCGAGGAGTAATAGTCACAGCACCAGATGTAGCTCCCGACGTGTAGGTAGCCGTGTAAGCCCCATTAGCATTATCGGTAGCTGCACCAACTCCACCAACCGACGGTGCCAGAAAAGTAACCACCCCACCAGAAGCAGTCAAATTATTTCCATTTGCATCCTTCAACTGAACCGTCAACGTACTAGTCGAAACACCATTAGCCGTAATCGAAGTTGGCGAAGCAACAACAGTAGACGTGGCCGTAGATCCAGCGCCAGCAGTTCCCGTAGCAGTGAAAGTAATCGGCGAGCCAGTAAGAGTTCCCGAAGTGGCCGTAACAGTATTAGACCCAGCCGTAGCACCCAAAGTCCATGAAGGAGCAGTAGCAACACCACTGCCATTAGTAGCCACCACTCCCGAAGCCCCAAGCGAACCACCACCAGAAGCAACCGCAAACGTCACACTCACACCAGAAACCGGATTATTGCTCGCATCCTTCACAATCACACTCGGTGCAGTAGCAACAGCACTGCCAACCGTGGCCGACTGATTATTACCAGCATTCACCGCAATCTGAGTGGGCGGCGCAGTCAACGTGACTGTGGCCGTATTCGTAAAACTTACGCCAGCAAGCCGAGGAGTAATAGTCACAGCACCAGATGTAGCTCCCGAAGTGTAGGTAGCCGTGTAAGTTCCATTAGCATTATCAGTAACTCCACCAACTCCACCAACCGACGGTGCAAGAAAAGTAACCACCCCGCCAGAAGCAGTCAGATTGTTTCCATTTGCATCCTTCAACTGAACCGTCAACGTACTAGTCGAAACACTATTAGCAGTGATCGAAGTTGGCGAAGCAACAACCGTAGACGTGGCCGTAGATCCAGCGCCAGCAGTTCCCGTAGCGGTGAAAGTAATCGGCGAGCCAGTAAGAGTTCCCGAAGTGGCAGTCACAGTGTTAGAGCCAGCCGTAGTGCCTAAAGTCCAAGAAGTCACACTCGCAATACCAGAAGCATTACTAGTTGCAGCACCACCAACGACACTGCCACCACCAGAAGCAATCGCAAACGTCACACTCACACCAGAAACCGGATTATTGCTCGCATCCTTCACAATCACACTCGGTGCAGTAGCAACAGCACTGCCAACCGTGGCCGACTGATTATTACCAGCATTCACCGCAATCTGAGTTGCAGGAGCTACGGTGCCAGTGGCCGTGATGCTAATCGGTGAACCAGCCAACGTCCCAGAGGTGGCCGTCAACGTATTGGCCCCAGCAATAGCACCCAAAGTCCAAGAAGTCACACTCGCAATACCAGATGCGTTAGTGGTCGCCGCACCACCAACAACAGTGCCACCACCTAAGGTGACAGTAAACGTAACACTCACACCAGGAACGCCAACGCTACTCGCATCAAGGACAAGCACACCTGGTGCGGTAGCAACTGCGGTGCCGGCAACAGCCGACTGATTCAGGCCAGAATTCAACGCGACAATAGTCGTAGCTGCAGCAAAAGCACTTGGAATTGGATTCAGAATTGTCGACAGCACGGTTAGTGCCGTCGCGAGCGGGAGGAGACGGCGACCTCTTTGGGCCGAGCCAGTCCACGTGCCCTTGTTAATCATCATCCATGACCTTCCAGCTTCGGCGCATCCTGCGTCAGATTTGGTGCCCCACCCCTTTAACTGAACAGCAAAAGGCCAAAGTAATGGGTCTTGGTTGCCCTATCGACAGACTCAGTGATGAGTTGAGCCATATCCTGCTAATTCGGACAAAAGATTGGCCCTATAAAGCCCCTGACCTGAGCCTTTCCAAAATCGCCTACCGGTGGGCCCAAGGCAGCAACGCTCGCTTCGCCAAACCGTGCATTAGCGCCACGATTTCCTCACGCCGCTGTCCCGATTTGAGCCTGGGAGTGGAGTTGAGCAGGCCGAATACCGCGTGGGCCATCGTGCGAGCGGCCTCCGCGGACTCACTCGGACGGACCAACTGGATCTGGTCAACCCATAGTTCCACGTAGCGCCGTTGGAGACGACGCACTTCACGGGCGTCATCCTCTGACAAATTACTGAAATCGCGTTCTTGAATTCTGATCAAATCTGGGTTCGAAACAGCAAATTCAATATGCCGGTCGATAAAGGCGGAGAGGGTCTGCTCTGGGCCCAGATTCTGATCAAGGGCATCGGTCGCTCCAGCCAGCAGAGATTCACTAATCGCTATTAGCAACTCGGCTAGCAGAGCGTTCTTGGTTCGAAAATGCCGATAAATCGAAGGACCAGTAAGGCCGACCGACGCACCCAATTCCTCGACGCCCACGCCATGAAAACCTTTGGCGGCAAAAAGGGCTGCCCCATTTTCCAAGAGTCTTTCTCTAGTACCCACGTCGCTCCCGACTAAAAAAATGACGCCAGCACTTCCCGTTGAGGTAGGTCAACCGGTATCCTGATAATGTTAGTGATCGCTAACATTAGCGGAGGCGCCATGAGTTTGCCACGATTGCCTACGTCAATTGATTTACGCGCCGCAACCTTTCGTGAAAACGATCGTGTTTTCCGAGCCTTGTTAGATGACTTCGGTAACCAAATGAACCGCACATCTCTAGGAGGTTCCGAAGAAGCACGGATCAGGCATCAAGAGCGCGGAAAATTGTTGCCTCGCGACCGAGTGACTCAATTACTTGATCCAGGCTCGCCCTTCTTAGAACTTTCGCCGCTAGCAGCTAACGGCATGTACAACGATGAAGCACCAGGCGCTGGGCTGATTACCGGAATTGGAATCGTTAGTGATCGTCCTTCAATGATCATTGCAAATGATGCCACCGTAAAAGGGGGTACCTACTATCCGATGACCGTAAAGAAGCATCTTCGCGCACAAGAGATCGCATTTGAAAACAGACTTCCATGTATCTACTTGGTTGATTCAGGTGGCGCGTTCCTTCCACTTCAACACGAGGTTTTCCCCGATCGCGATCACTTCGGTCGAATATTTTTCAATCAAGCCCGACTGAGCGCAGCAAGAGTCCCACAAATTTCTGCGGTACTTGGCACTTGCACTGCTGGTGGGGCTTACGTTCCAGCGATGAGCGATGAGAACGTGATCGTTGCTGGGCAGGGACATATTTTTCTTGGCGGTCCACCATTGGTTAAAGCAGCTACTGGAGAAGAGGTTTCGGCCGAAGATTTGGGAGGCGGAGCCATGCACTCACGCACCTCAGGAGTAACTGACCACTTAGCTGATAGCGATGGGCATGCCTTGACGATTGTCCGATCCATCGTTTCAACCCTCCCCCAAAACCACAGCTGGCTTACCCCAGTCGCAGATGTCGAGGCGCCTGTCTATAGCCATGAAGAACTTCTTGGAATTGTTCCTTTCGATACCAGGACAACGTATGACGTTCATGAAGTAATCGCTCGAATAGTAGATGGAAGTAGATTTCTCGAGTTCAAAGCAGAGTTTGGCGAAACGCTAGTTACCGGCTTTGCTCATATCGATGGCTACCCCGTGGGAATTGTGGCAAACAACGGAATCCTCTTCAGCGAGTCCGCACAGAAGGGTGCACACTTCATTGAGATCTGCGATCAGCGGAAAATTCCATTGATCTTTTTGCAGAATATTTCTGGATTCATGGTCGGCCGCGAATACGAAGAAGGCGGCATCGCAAAACACGGTGCAAAAATGGTCACTGCGGTCGCATGCACTCGCGTACCGAAATTCACGGTGATCATTGGTGGGTCTTTCGGTGCCGGAAACTATTCCATGTGCGGTCGAGCTTATGACCCACGCTTTCTATGGATGTGGCCAAACGCTCGAATCTCAGTTATGGGCGGAGAGCAAGCGGCCGGCGTTCTTGCCACAGTCAAGTTAGACCAACTTGCCGCCAAAGGACAAGAATGGTCGACGGAGGAGATTGAAGATTTCAAAAACCCGATTCGTCAACGATACGAAGAAGAAGGCAACGCTTACTTCTCAACAGCACGACTGTGGGATGACGGAATCATCGACCCCCGAGACACTCGAAAGGTTTTGTCACTAGCGCTTTCGATATCAGGGTTCTCACCATTACCTGATAGTTCTTTCGGAATCTTTCGGATGTAATGGTGTTCCAAAAAGTTCTTATCGCCAATCGCGGAGAGGTCGCCCTCCGTATCAATGCAACGCTGCTGAAACTTGGTATCGCCTCCGTTGGTATCTATACCAATCATGACCGTGGCTCTTTGCATGTAACCGAAATTGACGAGTGTCTACTCATTTCTGATTCTGTTCAGAGCGGCTATCTGAATGGTCAAGCGATCATCGCAGCAGCGATTGCCAGTGGCGCACAAGCTATCCATCCCGGGTATGGATTCTTGGCGGAAAGCGCAGAGTTTGCGCAAGCATGTTCAGATGCAGGGCTGATCTTCATCGGTCCACCAGCTCCTGCCATTGCCGCAATGGGTGAGAAGATCTCTGCCCGCGAATATGCCATACGTGCAGGCGTGCCTATTGCCCCTGGGGTTAGTGCCCCGAACATGACTAACTCAGATCTGCTTGAGGCTTGCCGAGATCTAGTATTCCCACTTCTCGTAAAGCCAGCTGCTGGCGGTGGTGGCAAAGGGTTGCATATCGCCAGCACGCTTCGCGAGCTTGAAGATGTACTTCCGGTCGCGCGCCGAGAGGCCAAGTCCTCCTTTGGCGATGATGCTTTATTCGTCGAAAAATTCCTCCCGCATGCTAGGCACATTGAGTTTCAAGTTGCGGCCGACAACTTTGGCAATACTCTGCACTTAGGAGAGCGCGAGTGCTCTCTTCAGCGACGTCATCAGAAAGTCATTGAAGAAGCGCCAGCACCCACATTGACAGCGACACAACGGGCAATCATGGGTGGTGCAGCGTTAAAACTCACTTCTGCCATTGGTTATCAGAATCTTGGAACAATCGAATTTCTTGTTGATGCAGATTCTCCAGAGATCTTTTATTTCATGGAAATGAATACCAGACTGCAGGTCGAACATAGAGTGACCGAGTTGATAACTGGTTTGGATCTAGTCGAATGTCAACTCCGTCTGGCTTCTGGAGAACGCCTACCGGACGTAATTCCCGAAGTCCGACTTGAGGGACACGCCATTGAAGCTCGCATTTACGCGGAGGATTCTTACAACCACTTCCTTCCAACCGGCGGATTCGTCGGCAAATTTGCCGCTGTCGATCAGCCACACACCGTAACTGACTCATCTATTGCAGATGGCACCTTTGTATCTTCGGCATTCGATCCGATGCTTGCCAAAGTCGCTTGTTGGGGTGACGACCGATCTATGGCTCTAAAGCGCTTGCGTGAAGCACTCTCGCATACGGTCCTGTTCGGAGTGACGACGAATATTGATTTCCTAATCAAAATACTTAACTCACAAGACATTATAGATTCGAACTATGACTCGAAATATCTAGAAGGTCTGAAAATTGATCGTCCTACTCCTTCAACTGAGGTCTTGTCCGCCTATGCCGCAAGCGCGACTTCTCTTGGCTCTGCCACCTGGACGAAGGATGGTTGGCGATTAAGTGGAATGCCAAAGGCCACGGTCACTGGTTACATCAATGACGAGCCTTATGACATTTCAATCGAAGTTGGTTCGGACCTGGAAGTTGATACCTATCAGGACAATGACGAGTTCTGGATTCATCACCCGTCCTTCGGCACCTGGCAGATAAAAAGAACACTTGGACATCGAACATCTGCAGAGCCATCAAATGATCAAATCACCAGCCCGATGCCGGGAGTAGTGATCGCAATGCATGCCGAGATTGGTAATCAAGTGACCGTCGGCGATCCGCTTATTATGATTGAGGCGATGAAAATGGAACACATAGTTAGGGCAAGACATTCTGGCCAGGTAGCCCGTTGCCATGTGGCATTGGGCGCAAACGTGCGTGCTGGCCAACTCTTAATCGAGGTGGTTGAAGATGTTTGATCGAAATGCGCTACCAACTGAGGTAACTGTCTACGAAGTTGGGCCTCGCGACGGTTTGCAGAACGAGACTGTCGTGTTACCGACCCAAGTAAAGGCGGAACTAATTAGACGTCTGGTCTCGGCCGGAATTCCCGCCGTCGAAGTTACAAGCCTGGTCCGACCTGATGTAGTCCCCGCCTTGGCAGATGCCAAAGACTTGCTAATTGAGTTGTCCCAACTTCTTAGCCAACATCGAATGAGCGCACTAGTCCCAAATCAAAAAGGTCTCGATAGCGCTATGGCCTTAGGGTTAAAAGAAGTCGCTGTATTTGCCAGTGCCACCGAATCATTCGCCAAAGCCAATCTGAATAACACCGTTGCCGGTTCACTAGAGATCTTTCGCCCCGTCATAAGACAAGCACGGGATGCAGGTCTACAAGTAAGAGGCTATATCTCAATGTGTTTCGGCGATCCATGGGAGGGGAAGGTCTCAACAAATCAAGTGACCGATGTAGCAGATGCACTATTTGAAGCAGGTATCAATGAGCTCTCTTTAGGAGACACCATCGGGGTCGCCACACCAGGTGATGTTATTGACCTCTTAGAGGCGCTCGATGGTAGAGGGATCTCCCGTTCTCAACTGGCAGTGCACTTTCACGACACTTATGGCCAAGCACTCTCAAACACTCTCACGGCACTGCTATCTGGAATTACTACCGTCGACTCGTCAATTGCCGGCCTTGGTGGATGTCCTTTTGCAAAGAGTGCGACTGGAAATTTGGCGACCGAGGATTTGGTTTGGCAGTTGCATGGCCTGGGCATAAACACTGGAATAGATCTGACAGCTCTAGTGGAAACAAGCGGTTGGCTCCGCAGCAAAACTGGCTTGCCTATCAGGTCAAAAACTTCACTTGCAATACTGGGTCAGAAGGAAGATCTGTAATGAATTCCGCATTGAAACAGTTATCTGAAGAACACCAAACTCTTGCTGAAACCGTACGTGATTTTGCCAACAAAGTAGTTGCCCCAGTAGCGGTTCAACACGACAGGGAACAATCTTTCCCTTATGAAGTGGTTAGCAAAATGGCCGAGATCGGGCTATTCGCTTTACCCTTCCCAGAAGAATTTGGTGGAATGGGCGGAGACTATCTATCGCTCTGTCTCGCGATCGAAGAGTTAGCGCGAGTTGATCAGAGCGTAGCCATCACCCTTGAAGCAGCAGTGGGGTTGGGTTCCATGCCAATCTTTAGAGCTGGAACCGTAGAACAGAAAGAGCAATTCCTTCTTCCACTAATCAGCGGAAAGGCATTAGCCGCCTTTGGTCTTACCGAGCCGGAGGCCGGAAGCGATGCAAGCGGTCTACGAACCACGGCCAGACTTGTGGGTAACGAATGGGTAATAAATGGTTCGAAAACCTTTATCACCAATTCTGGAACTTCTATCACTTCGTTAGTAACTATCGCCTGCGTCACCGGAGAGCGCGCAAACGGATCGAAAGAAATCAGCACCATTATCGTCCCAATCGGAACTGCTGGATTTACCGTTGATCCTTCGTATTTCAAAATGGGATGGCATGCCTCTGACACTCACCCATTGACCTTGATTGACGTTCGTGTTCCCGAGGAGAATCTCCTCGGCGATCGGGGTCGTGGTTATGCGAATTTCCTTCAAACACTTGATGAGGGCCGGGTCGCAATCGCCGCGTTGGCTGTTGGAGCCGCCCAAGGCTGTGTAGATGAATCAATTCGATATGCAAAAGAGAGAAAAACCTTCGGCAAATCGATTGGCACACATCAAGCCATCGCCTTCAAGATCGCCGAGATGGAAGCTAGAACCCAAGTGGCTCGGCTGGCCTATTACCACGCGGCATTTCTGATTGCTGCTGGAAAAGATTTCAAAACTGAAGCGTCAATAGCCAAGCTGGTAGCCAGTGAGGCCGCAATGGACAATGCTCGTGCCGCCACTCAAATATTTGGCGGCTATGGATTCATGGACGAATTCCCAGTGGCAAGGCATTACCGCGACTCTAAAATTTTAGAAATCGGCGAAGGGACTAGCGAAGTGCAGAAGATTCTCATTGCGCGCAGTTTGGGGTTGATCGCTGAATGAACATCAACGAGGAACTGCTCTACGACGTGTCGGAAGGCATTGCCACCATCACTATCAATAGGCCAGCGGCACGAAACGCTCTGAACTCTGCCGTACGCGAAGGCATCCGAGAATCGTTAAAACTTTTCACCCAAGATAAGGAAGCTAAAGTTCTCATTCTCACCGCATCAGGCAATGTGGCATTCAGCGCGGGCGCAGATCTAAAAGAAATGACAGAACAGGGTTTGAAAATTCCGCCAGATGATTTTATTCCGGATCTAACCACCCATAAACCAGTGATCGCCGCAATTAATGGTGCCACCCTGGCTGGTGGATTTTTTCTGGCTCAACAGGCTGATCTAGTGATCGCAGCCGATCATGCGACCTTCGGAATCACCGAGGCAAAACATGGCCGTGGTGCCCCCTGGGCGGCACCGCTGCCATTGCTGATTCCACCGCGAGTGGTTCTTGAACTCCTACTAACTGCGCAACCTATTTCAGCGGATAGAGCTAAAGAAATCGGTCTGATCAACTTCATCGTTCCGTTTGAGGAACTAACTACCGCCAGCCGTGCTTTAGCGCAGCAAATCGCATCAAATGCACCGCTCTCAGTGGCGGCCGGCAAAGCCATGGTTCATAAAGTTCTTGAGACTGCTTTAGGGGATTCTAGAGATCAGGCAAAGAAAATCTGGGCACCAGTGTATTTAAGTGAAGATGCCCAAGAAGGGCCCCGAGCGTTCAAGGAAAAAAGAGAACCGCGTTGGCAGGGTCGTTAAGACAAGTAGAGACAAGTACAGCGCAGAAAACCGCACCGACCTGTACCGCGCGCGACAACCGAATTGCCCGTTCTATGTCTGCTATTTCCACCACTCGCCCATGGCCAAGTTCTGGACGATTATCGAGCTCACCTTCGTAACTATTTGTGCCACCGAGCACCACCCCTAGCGCGCCCGCAAATGCAGCCTCCACCTGGCCCGCATTGGGACTCGGATGGTTTTTGCCATCACGGATCAAGATCTGAACACTTCGGAACATGGAGCCACCCACAACTGGCGCCAGAATTGCTGCCAAGACTCCAGAGATTCTCGCCGGAATGAGATTGACCAAGTCATCTAACCTGGCCGACGCCGTTCCAAATTTGGCATACCTTGCTGAACGGTGGCCGACCATAGCATCCAGCGTATTAATAGCTCGGTATACGAACAATCCAGGGATCCCAAAAAGTGCACCCCAAAAAAGAGGCGCAACAACAGCGTCCGATGTGTTTTCAGCCACGGATTCCACTGTCGCCCGAGCTAGTGCATGATCGTCCAGCGAAGTTGCATTCCGCCCACATAAAGAACGTAATTGAAAACGAGCAGTAGTTAAATCATTGTAGGTAAGAAGTTCAGACATCTTCTTCGCTTCTCGAATGAGCGAAGTGCCACCAAGGACTATCCAGGTGGCAAGCGAGACAGTAACCACTCTAATTATTGGCTGGTGGGAATAAAATGAAACCGCATAACCCAGAACGCTCATGCATCCGACGAGCATGAAGGTAAAAATAACTCCTCTAAATCGTGAGTCACGATAAACTACTCGATCAAGCGCATTGGCAATCCGGCCGAATCCGGCGACCGGATGAAATCGTTTTGGGTCAGCCAGAATCAGATCAAGTAGATACCCGATGAATAAACCCAAGGCATTTGCATAATGAAACAGCATTACTCGACTCGAGCGATCGAGCTTCGGGCCTGAAGCGCACTCTTTAACAATGAGGTGGCAAGTACTGCACCGCCACCTTCGCCAGATCGAATACGCACATCTAGAAGCGGTTCAAGACCTAGTTCGGTCAGCAAAGCGCTATGACCGCGTTCGCGACTTCGTTGGCCCGCAATCAATTTCGACTGGCATGCAGGCTCTAGGCGAACAGCTAGAAGTGCTGCGACCGTCGTGGCCATTCCATCGAGAATTATCGTCGATCTATTTGCGCCCAAAATGATTCCAGTGAGAAAGGCGAATTCAGGACCACCCAATTCTGCGAGAATCGCAAAAGGATCAGATAAATAGTTCGAGTTGGTAGTTCCAGCACGAGCGAGCGCTGATCTAATCACTTGTACTTTTCGATCGACCATTGCACTATCCGAGCCAGACCCAAGCCCAACAACATCTTGAGGGTCTAGTTGTAATAGTGCACAGGTCATCGCGGAAGCGACTGTGGTATTGCCAATGCCAACTTCGCCAATCGCAATCAATCCATAATCCGCTGAAAGTTCAGTCGCTAGAACTCGGCCAGCCTCGATAAGGGCCTCTACGTCGAAAGATTCCATCGCAGGGCTCTCGACAAGATCACCTCGCGAACCCGTTGGTCGCGCAATCCTGGCGCCGGGTAACAAAGCGCCAGCCATCTCAACGCCGGCGTCAACTACTATGACATCAAGTCCAGCTGCCTTGGCCAGAGATGAGCCAACCGACTTACCCACCAAACTCGCCTCAACTACTTCTCGAGTTACCGATGCAGAATATGCAGAAACACCATGTCGGGTAACTGGGTGATCACTTGCTGCCATCACGAGAACCGCACGACTTGGGTGCGAGTGATTCAATGCCGCACTACGGTCAACAGCGCGATCTAATCCACCCAAGGAACCCGGTGTTGTTAACAGGCGATCGCTATCGTCGCGCACAGATACAACTGCTGCCTGATTTGGTGCACGAAGAAGCGAGTTTGGTGCAGCTGTTTCAGCTTCTCCTTGTGGCCAAGTGTTTTCGTAAACAACATCGGTCAATGGCAATCGATGAGACCACCCGGCACGAACTAATCCAGGCTCAGGTGGACGCTCGTCAGGCCAACCAATGCAAAGCCAACCCAGAGTTTCGACACCATCAGGAAGATTCAATAGCGCTGCGAGGTCTGCTGGTTGAAAAAGAGTCACCCAACCCATTCCCAAACCCTCGCTACGGGCTGCGAGCCACATGTTCTCAATTGCACAGGCACAACTCCAAAGATCGGCATCTTGGAATGTGGCTCGGCCCAAAATCCCAGTCGCAGCAGTTCGCCTGTCGCAGCAGACAACTATTCCAAGAGGCGCTTCGCGAATGCCTTCCAACTGAAGATCCAACAATCGACGAGCTGCTTCTGGTTCGAGTAATTCTGCTTGACGCAACCGTTCACGATCAGCAAACCCTGCTGCTCGTTCCCTGATTGAATCCTCGTCTATAACTAGAAAGCGCCAAGGTTGACTATGCCCAACTGAGGGACCGTGGTGTGCGGCAGTGAGTATTCGATCTAAAACTTCGGCGGAAACCGCGTCCGGTCGAAAACGCCTAATGTCTCGTCTCGAATCGACGATGTCATAAAGTGCTTCCCTGGCTTCGATTGAGAATGCCCACCCCGTTGGATCACTGGCTCGATCTTGAGCAGAAGTGGCATCGCCGATTAACGGCACGGGGCGAGGCCAAGTGCGTTCATCACTATCTTGCTTCGGTGTGGTCACTGGCTGACCAGATCATAAGATAGCCAGACAGCCTGATCAATAATAATGATTGCAGGGGATTGCACATCTTGCCCAGCTAATTCGTTCAGCTTACAGAACATGATCTTCTGAATGCTCGTCGACGCATCTTGAATAATTGCAACTGGTGTAGTTGAGGCATTACCGCCGGCAATCAATTCCACCGTTACTGAATCGATAGTGTCGGCCGCTGGCACCCAAGCCGCTGAGTTGATTGCATCGTCAGCGCGAGCACACCAAATCCCGCCTGCTTGAGCTTTGAGGGCAACTGTGGAATTCACTTGAAGATCATCGGTGCAAGGAAGTACCAACATCGCGCCAGCGCCAATAAGTCGCGACAGGCGTCTAGTTGCAACTTTTCCACCGCTGCCAACAACAACCGGACGTTCCGTCAGGTCGAGAAAGAGTGGGTACTGCTGTGCCATGAAAGCCTTCCCTGAGAATCCACGTCCCTGGTTGACGGATCGACGGGTGGAGTTTCCTGGCTCCCGGATCGAAGCGCTCCTCAGCCTTCCCACCCAGTTGGGTAGTGGCGGGTCTTGAGGTTTGCTCCCCGGTGACAGTGGCGGGACCGCGCCGGATTCACACCGGCTTCCTCCCTGTCCGTCGCTTACGATCCTGAAATCTACACTGGCTTTGCGCGGTTACCGCAAGGCGGCAGCCCACTCCGCGGGCAACAAGCAGAGAATCGCGTCATCGTCGTGACCTATAGCGCAGAAATCAAGGCCCAAGTGAACCAATCGGAACTACTGCGACTCCGTCTTCCCTAATCCCGCCTATGTTCGAAGCAGTAATCACTGCTAAAACTGATGGCCTGCCAACTTTCTTCTCATCAACTTCGTTTGCCAACTTGAGAAGATTTCGCGCCCCCTGGTCGATGCCGCTTGATCCTAGTTTTACTTCAAACGCACCCCAGGTTCCATCTTTCAATTGAACAATGGCATCTACTTCCAAACCGTTGCTATCTCGGTAGTGATACACATCGGCATCTATTTTCTGTGCGTGAACTCGCAAATCCCGAATTACTAATGACTCAAAAATTAAGCCAAAAAACTCCAAATCGTCCAGAAGTCGTTTGGCTGAACCTCCCAGAGCTGCGAGCGCTAGGGAAGGATCCACAAAGTGACGTTTTGATGATTTTCTAAGTATGGCTCTAGAACGCAAATGCGTGAACCAGATTGGCAAATCTTCAAGTACGAGAATGCGCTCAAGCGAAGCAATCGCATCGAACACAGATTTTCGGTTCACGGGGTTATCGTCGCTGGTCGTTTCACTAACTATCTTCTCGTTAGTTACCTCGGTAGAAGTATTTCGTGCCAGTGAAATTAGAACTCTCTCAAATAACCGAGGGTCTTTCACAAAACTGGACGTTCGTGGCCCATCTATTTCACAAATTTGCTGTATATATTCTCGTGCTGCAATAGCACCACTTTTCTCATCTTTCCCAAGATGAGCGGGCCAACCACCAACAACGATTTGCTTCGCTAACTCGGGAACCGAAAGCAGACTCTGCGTTCCTGATACTTTCTTGCCTGTGAGAAGATCTTGCAAAGAGATCTCCCCTGAGCTGTGGGACGTTTCAAACAGTGTCATCGGTCTCATCTTTAAGAACGAGAAACGAGCCGCACCACTATGTCGACTAACATCATCGCTAGGTACGGATGAGCCCGTTAGAACATATTGCCCCGGCGTCTTACGTTCATCTATCTTGTGGCGAATCAAATTCCAAATTCTTGGCTGCTCTTGCCATTCATCTAGCAATCGAGGCAAATCTCCATCCAGTATTGACACCGGATTTATCTCGAGCCTTAACCGCATCATTTCGGAGTCATCTAGCGTTATTTCACTTCGCGTGTGCTGCCGGGCAGTCTCTGTTTTCCCGCAGCCTTTTGGCCCTTGAATTACGACCGCCCCAGTTGCTCTGAGTCGATCCAAGAGTTCACCATCCAAGATCCTTGGCTGATAATCCACGACCTGCCTCCTTTTACTGGACAGATTGTAGCCTTTTTACTGGACAAATTGTAGCCTTTTTACTGGACAGATTGTGATCTGTGAGCAGAAATACCCCACCAAATCAATTATGCTGCCAAGGTTCGATCCACCCCGCGGGAGTCCGGTATCACCGGGCCGAG
>Ga0315270_10001198_pt1 | contig 13774 bp, 14 predicted proteins | sample C1_bottom_MG_FD_204932 | JGI IMG/M metagenome (GOLD analysis project Ga0315270, IMG submission 204932) | Sediment microbial communities from Yellowstone Lake, YNP, Wyoming, USA - C1_bottom | ecosystem: Environmental > Aquatic > Freshwater > Lake > Sediment | place: USA: Wyoming | collected... | reverse complement strand
ATTATCGGTAACTCCAACATAAATTACTCCTTTAAATTTATTTGACATTATATAGATATGCCATAATTTCATTTTCTTCTTTATTCCTGCGAATGCAGGAATCCTATTTATAATAATTATTACTATTTAAAAAATCAATTCAATTCACAAGATTCCTGCCTTCGCAGAAAATTGTTACTATTTATTTTTAATTTATTTATAAAAATCAATTCAATTCACAAGATTCCTGCCTTCGCAGGAATTATTTAACTCCCGTACTTCCAAAACCGCCTTCTCCTCTTGATGTTTCGGATAATTCCTGAACTTCAATCCATTCGGCTCTTTCATGTTTGGCGATGATGAGTTGGGCAATGCGTTCGCCATTTTCGATGACGAAAACTTCATTGGATAAATTTACTAAAATCACTCCAATTTCTCCACGATAATCCGCATCTACAGTTCCTGGCGAATTGAGAACCGTTATTCCTTTTTTGGCTGCCAAGCCACTTCTTGGTCTAACTTGCGCTTCGTAACCTATGGGTAATTCGATGAAAAGCCCCGTTTTTACAATGGCTCTTTCCAATGGTTTCAAGGTTATGGATTCGGTTAGATTGGCACGTAAATCCATTCCTGCTGAAGCTATAGTTTCATAGTTAGGCAAGTCGTGTTGCGATTTGTTGATGATGTTTATTTTCATTCTGAATTGTGGATTTTAATCTAAATTGTAATAAAACTATTTTTATTTTTTCCTTTTTACGATGCTCAGTATAGTTTCTTTCTCGTTGTGATAAACAAAATACATAAACACAATCAGTAACGGGATTCCAACGAAATAATTCTCACGGAAACCGTAGAATGAAATTGCCGAAAATAGGATTGACAATCCTAAGTAACCGCCTATTTTATTCATATCATACGGAATTGGGTAATATTTGTTTCCTAAAATGTAGGAAATAATCATCATACTTCCGTAAGCCGCAATGGTGGCAATTGCTGAACCATAATAACTGTATTTTGGGATTAAAACATAGTTTAAAACCAAAGTCAGTACTGCTCCTACAATGGAAATATAAGCACCAATTTTGGTTTTATCGGTCAATTTATACCAAACGGAAAGGTTGTTGTAAATTCCCAGACAGAAATTGGCTAAAATAATTAATGGTACCACTTTCATCGCTTCCCAATAGGCTTTGTTATCGAGCAACATCAGTTTTAAAATATCAGCAAAAACGATAACACCAAGCAGAATTAATGATCCCAATATGACAAAATATTTGGTAATTACAGCATAGGTTTGCGGTGCATTTTCGTTGCCAGAATGACTAAAAAAGAAAGGCTCAATCCCCAAGCGGAAAGCTGTGGCAAATAAAACCATAAACAAACCGAGTTTGTAGCAGGCGGAATAAGCTCCAACTTCTGATTTAGCAATGTTTTCCGGAAGTAAATATCCCAATAATATTTTATCGAAATGCTCGTTGACCGCAAAAGCGATTCCTGCGACAAGTATTGGCAAGCCGTATTTCATCATTTTTTTCCAAAGAACAGTGTCGAATTTTCGGTTTAAGGAAAGGTAATTTGGCGAAAGCACAATTAATGTCAACAAACTTGCCAACAAGTTAGCCACGAAAATATATCCTATTTCGAAATGTTCGATGTATAAATTATCAATGAATGAATTGGGATTTGCTTCGGCTAATTTTGGTAAAAACAACAAAAAGAAAATGTTGAGAATCAAGTTGATCATCACGTTTCCTATCTTAATGGCTGCATACATTATAGGACGTTGATTCGCACGGAGTTTCGAAAAAGGAACAATCACCAAAGCATCCAACGCCAGAATCCAAATAGAATAAGTAATGTATTGCACGTCGACATTGGCCAAAGACGCCAAAGAATTCCTGAAAATCAAGGCTCCAAAAAGGAAAAAAATAGTGGACCAAAAAATAGAAATTGTTGTGGTCGCGATTACATTTTGTTTGTCTGTTTCGGAATTATAGAAACGGAAAAAAGCGGTTTCCATTCCGTAAGACAGAATCACATTGAAAAAAACCATCCAAGAAAGCAGAATGGAAACTTCGCCATATTCGGCAGTAGGTAAAATTCCTGTGTATAATCGAACCAATAAGAAACTCAACATTCGCGGCAAAACCGTTGCGAGTCCGTAAATGGCAGTTTGTTTGAATAGATTTTTATATAATCCCAAGGGTTTCTTTTTAAATTTTATGCAACAAAAATAACCATTTCTTTGGTTTAATCCTGATTTTATTGATTCAATCCAAATAGTTTTTAAACCTTAGGACTATGTTAATCCTTCTTCGTTTAATGTTTTAATAAAATGAAAGCCTCTTGGATTATAACCTTGGTTGTAATAGAACCGATGTGCGGTAAAATTCTGGGTGTAAGCGTCAAGGACAATCATTGTGCAATCTAAATCGGTTGCTTTTTGATTCACAAAATCGGTTAAAAGTTTTCCAACTCCTTTGGATCGATGATCTGGGTGAACGATAAAATTATCAATTTCCATATATTTTCCTGACCAAAGTTTAATTCCATACCATAAACCGGTAAGTCCAAGACATTCGTCATTTTCGAAAACTGCAACTTGAGTATAATTACGCGGAATCATTGCTTCAAGATAGGATTTGTATTTTTCTACAGTGAAATTAGGATATAAATGCTTCATCATTTCAAATTGAGCCAGCATTTCATTAATTGTAGTAAGTTCTATGGTTTTCAAGATTATAAAAGTTATGAAATTAGGGCATAAAATTAAACAAAAAAGAGCCGCGATATCCGCAGCTCTTAAAATATTTAGAATAAATTTCTTATCCTTTCAAAGCTTCTGCTCCACCAACAATCTCCAAGATTTCATTAGTAATAGCCGCTTGACGTGCTTTGTTGTACGTTAATTTTAATTGATCTCTCAATTCCGTTGCGTTATCTGTTGCTTTGTGCATGGCGGTCATACGCGCTCCGTGTTCTGAGGCAAATGAATCTCTAATTCCTTTGTATAATTGTGTTTTCAATGATTTTGGAATCAAAGTCAATACAATTTCTTCTTTAGATGGTTCAAAAATATAATCCCCAGTTGAAGCTGGTTTGTCTGATTTTATTGGCGCTAAAGGCAAAAATTGTTCGGTTTGAACGATTTGAGTAGCCGCATTTTTAAATTGGTTGTACACCAATTCGATTTTGTCATATTCTCCGGAAACAAATTTCTGGGTCAATGTTTCGGCAATTACAGTAACATTGTCAAAAGTCAAATGATCAAAAACACTACTTTGATTGTCAACAACCGTAAGAGTTTTTGTCAAAATGTCGTTTCCTTTTTTACCAATGGCAAAAACATCAACTTGTTTTCCTGCGTAAAAATCGGCGCGGTGTTTTACTTCCTTAATTACATTTGAATTAAAAGCACCACACAAACCTCTATTCGAAGTGATGGCAACAACCAATACTTTTTTTACTTCACGTTGTGTTGTAAATTCACCCCCCACTTCACCATCAAGCGAAGCCGAAAGATTTTGTAATAATTCCGTTAATTTTTCGGCATAAGGACGCATTGCTGTGATGGCATCTTGCGCCTTTTTTAGCTTTGCAGCAGAAACCATTTTCATCGCAGCAGTAATCTGCATCGTTGATGAAACGGAAGTAATTCTATTACGGATTTCCTTTAAATTTGCCATTTTATTATGGGTTTTAGGTGTTGGGTTTTAGGTGTTGGGTTCAGAAATATCTAGAACCTAACACCCAAGACCTAGAACCTAATTAGTTATATTTCGCTGAAATTTCTTTAGCTGCTGCCTCAAGTACGTCTGTGATTTCGTCAGTCAGTTTTCCTGCTTTCAAGGCATCAAGAGTAGCTCTGTGTTTGTTGTTCAAGTATTCTAAGTAGTCTTTTTCGAATTCTTTCACTTTATTCACAGGAACACTTCTCAACAAGTTCTTAGAACCTGCATAGATAATGGCAGTTTGGTTTTCAACAGTATAAGGGTCGTTTAGATTTTGTTTCAAAATCTCAACGTTTCTTTTTCCTTTTTCAATTACGTTTAAAGTAACGGCATCCAAATCAGAACCAAATTTAGCAAACGCTTCTAATTCGCGGTATTGCGCTTGGTCTAATTTTAAAGTACCAGCTACTTTTTTCATTGATTTAATTTGAGCATTACCTCCAACACGAGATACCGAAATACCTACGTTGATTGCTGGACGAACCCCTGAATTAAACAAATCTCCATCCAAGAAAATCTGACCATCGGTGATCGAAATTACGTTAGTTGGGATGTATGCAGAAACGTCACCAGCTTGAGTTTCGATAATTGGCAAAGCAGTCAATGAACCTCCCCCTTTTATGATACCTTTCAATGAATCTGGTAAATCATTCATGTTTTTTGCAATTCCATCATCGGCAATTACTTTACAAGCTCTTTCTAATAAACGAGAGTGTAAGTAAAAAACGTCTCCAGGATAAGCCTCACGTCCCGGTGGTCTTCTCAACAAAAGAGAAACCTCACGATACGCAACAGCTTGTTTAGATAAATCATCATAAATAATCAAAGCTGGACGACCAGAATCTCTGAAATATTCTCCAATTGCAGCACCTGCCATAGGAGCATATACTTGCATTGGAGCTGGATCAGAAGCATTAGCAGCCACAATTACTGTGTAAGCCATTGCACCTCTTTCTTCCAACATTTTTGCGATTCCTGCTACAGTTGATGCTTTTTGTCCAATTGCAACATAGATACAAAATACAGGTTTTCCTGCATCGTAAAATTCTTTTTGATTCAAAATAGTATCCAAACAAACGGTAGATTTACCGGTTTGACGGTCACCAATAACTAGCTCACGTTGTCCACGACCTACTGGAATCATTGCATCTACTGCTTTGATACCGGTTTGTAATGGCTCAGTAACTGGCTGACGGAAGATAACTCCAGGAGCTTTTCTTTCTAATGGCATTTCGAACAATTCACCTGTAATTGGTCCTTTACCATCAATTGGAAAACCAAGTGTGTTGACTACACGACCCACCATTCCTTCTCCAGTTTTAAGAGAAGCAATACGTTGTGTTCTTTTTACAGTTGAACCTTCTTTGATTCCTGTTGATGGTCCTAAAAGTACCACACCAACATTGTCCTCTTCAAGATTCAAAACAATCGCCTCAAGACCATTGTCAAATTCTACAAGTTCACCATATTGAACATTAGAAAGTCCGTAAACACGAGCAATCCCATCTCCTACATTTAGTACTGATCCAACTTCTTCAAGTGTAGCTCCAGATTCGAATGCTTCGACTTGTTTTCTTAATATTGCTGAAATCTCAGCAGGTTTAATTTCCGCCATAATTATTTATAAATAACTAGTTATTCAATTCTCTTTTTAAAACTTGTAATCGGTTTGCAACAGAACCATTGTATTGTTTGTCGCCTATTCTTAAAATAAATCCTCCAATGATAGAAGGATCTACAGTGTTTTCAATTGTAATTTTCTTGTTTGAAAAGGTAGCAATTTTAGCTGAAACTTTAGCTTCCAAAGCGGCATCCATTGGAACAGCAGTAGTAACTTTTGCTACTTCAACACCGTTCATAATATCAAACAATTTGTTGTATTCTATTGCAATGCTAGCTAAAATTTCAAATCTTTTGTTTTCCAACAATAATTGAAAAAGACTTTTTGTTACTGCATTTGCATTTGCAAAAACTTCTAAAAGTGCATTTTCTTTTTGCTCTACTTTAATAGTTGGGCTTTGAATAAAAATATTCAATTCCGCATTGGTATTAATGGTAGAAGAAATCAATGCCATATCAGCACTAACTTCAGAAGCTACTTTTTTGGAGTCTGCGATTTCCAGAATGGCTTTTGCGTAACGAATTGCTGCTCTTGTACCTGACATATTAGCTTAATTTTGCGTCGCCTAACATTTTTTCTACTAATTTTACTTGAGTAGCTTTGTTAGATAATTCTTCTTGTAATAATTTTTCAGCAATTTCTATAGATAAAGTCGAAACTTGAAGTTTCAATTCGGCCATAGCGGCATTTTTTTCGCTTTCGATAGCGGCTTTGGCTTGTTCGATCATTTTTAGACCTTGAACTTGTGCTTCGTTTTTAGCGTCGGAAACCATTTTTTCTTTGATTTCACGAGCATCTTTCAACATAGCATCGCGCTCTAATCTTGCTTCTTGCAAAATACGTTGGTTATCCGCTTGAAGATTTTGCATTTCTTTTCTGGCGTTGTCAGCAGAAAGTAAAGCTTTTTTTATTCCTTCTTCTCTTTCGTTAACGGCATCAAGAATTGGTTTCCAAGCAAATTTCTTCAATAGGAAAATCAATCCTACAAAAATTATTGTTTGCCAGATAAATAATCCAAACGAGAAATCATTTACTAATTTTTCCATAGTATCTTTTTAATTGTATTCTTTTAATTTAATTTTAAAACAAAAGCTGCAACCAACCGTTACAGCTTTTTGTCTTTTTCTAGTTTACTGCAAACAATGCTGCGAAACCAATACCTTCAATAAGCGCAGCTGCAATAAGCATAGCTGTTTGAATTTTTCCAGTAGCTTCAGGTTGACGAGCGATGGCGTCCATTGCAGAACCACCGATTCTACCAATACCAATACCTGCTCCAATAACTACTAATCCTGCTCCAACGATTTTAGGAATTTCCATAAAAATATGTATTAAAAATTAAACATTCTTCTTGATTTTAGATTGTTGAGTTTAGATTTTAGATTGGTGAAAATCTGAAATCTAAATTCTGAAATCTAAATTTTAATGAGCTTCTTCGTGATGATGCTCCTCCACTGCCGATCCAAAATACAGTGCTGATAACATTGTAAAGATATAGGCTTGTAATAAGGCAACTAAAATTTCGATGATTGAAATAGCAAATGACAACATAAATGACAAGCTACTTCCCAACCAACTTTTGAAAATAAATATCAATCCAATCAAACTCATCAATACTACGTGACCTGCAAAAATATTGGCATACAAACGAATCATCAATGCGAAAGGTTTGATGAATACTCCCAATAATTCGATAGGTGCCAAAATGATTTTCATTGGTGTTGGCACGCCTGGCATCCAGAAAATGTGTCCCCAATAATTTTTGTTGGCGGTAAGATTTGTGATTAAAAATGTGATTACCGCTAAACCAAAAGTGATCGCAATATTTCCGGTAACGTTGATTCCTAATGGAGTCAATCCAAAGATATTCAAGAACCATACAAAGAAAAAGATGGTCAATAAATAGCTCATATATTTTTTATAATGCTTTTCGCCAATGTTTGGAATGGCAATTTCGTCACGAATATACAATACAATTGGTTCGAAAAAACGTCCTGCACCTGCTGAAATTCCACCATTTTTAGTAAATGATTTTGCTAAACTGGTAAACAATAAAAACATTAACAAAGCCACAACCATTATTGTCAAAACTCCTTTTGTAATAGATAAATCAATTGGTTGGATATTTGTTGGATGATGCTCGTCTCCAGTTAATGTCCCGTTAGCATCTGTTTTGAATATTCTTTCGTGATGTAATACGTAATAGTTTCCGTTAGATTCGGCAACAGCTTCTCCGTGGTTGAATTTTGAAGAAGAGAAAAATTGAACTCCGTTGTCCCAAAGAATTATTGGCAAAGGAAAACCTATATGTTCTCCATCGTATTCAAAAAGAGAAAATTCGTGACCATCAAGAACGTGGTGACCAATTACTTCCTTTATTTGTTTTTTGATTTCGGATGTTTCCTCTTCTGCTTTTGGAGCAGCTTCGTTCGCAACTGCTGTGGTTTCAGTTTGTACTGGTGTGCTTTCCGATGGTGTATTTGAAAAACCAAATATTGGAAGACAGGCTATTAAAATCGCTATTATAAATTGAAGTGGTTTGTTTGAAATCACCATAACTGTTAATTATCTTAATTTTTACTTTCTGAAATTGGGTGCAAAGGTACATTTTAAATTTATATGTTAAAAACATTAAATAAAAAAAATATCCTATTTCTATTTTTATAAGCTATTTATTGCTTATTGTTTAAAATTCTGGCTGTTACAATGGTTTCAATGGTTAAAAACAGTGCAAAAATGAAGAAAAAATTGATTTTTTCGATTCTTAAATTTGGATTTCCTGAATTCAAGATGGGCGACAAAACGACATAAGAAATAGCCATTTTGATACAAGTTAACAAAAGAAAAGTGTAGCCCACATTATCTATGTTGACTTCTCTTACCTTAATTAATATCAGAATAATAAGCAGCGAACAAATAAAGAAAAACCCATAAACAACCTCTATTGGAAAGTGAAAACTCTGAAACTTGGGGTTATTTTCATTTAATAAAAAAACCAATTTATGAGCAAGGTAAACCAAAGCAGAAATAACGATAACCTCAAGAATTGGTTGGTATTTTTTTAGATTCATTTAAGGTTTTATGACGATTTATTGATTTCTTTAAGTTGTCTATTGATGTTATAAAACGCAATGGCAACTCCCACCAAAGTCAGAATTTTTACATATACATTATGTGAATTGGGATATTTCTCGTCCAGCCAATTTCCAAAATACGCAAACAAAAAGATGATTGCTCCCATTTGAATAGGAATATTAATAAGAGCGAGCCACTTATTATTGGTTTGCTTCTTCGGGTCTTGGTTGTCCGTCATTTGCAATGTGGTTTTTTGAATTAGTCTTCATCATACAAGAAGCACTAAAGTCAGCACCGGGTTCTACAGATAATTTTCCGCAAATCACCTCTCCGTAAATGCTCGATTTGTGTTTCACATTCAATATTTCTAAAACTTGAATTTTGCCCTTAAATTTTCCTTCAATATCAGCATTTTTGCAAATAATATCTCCAGTAACACTTCCTGCCGGTCCAATAACAATTTTTCCTTTCGATTGAAAATTTCCTGTTAACTCACCGTCAAGACGAAAGTCGGCGTGGGAAATAATATCTCCTTTTATTATTGTTCCTTCAACAATTCTATTCGTTTTTCCAAGAAGTTCAGTATATGATTTTGGCTTTTTATCAAACATATTTTACGGCTTTGGAGGTGAATTAGGACTTTCGGCGGGAGGTTTAATTCCTGGTGGCATTCCTTGTTTTGATGTTCTTTGTTTTGGAGCCGTCTGGTCTGGATTTGTCGGTTGAGGAACAGTTTGTTGAGGGACTGCCGGTTGAACAGGAACAGGAGTCACTTTTGGCGGTTCCAAATATTCCTCTAGATTTTTCTTGATTTGAACTACTTTATAGTTTTCATCAGAAATCACAATCGCCGGTTCCGTAATTTTATATTTTTTATCATCTTTCATTATTGCGGCAATATTTTTCGCATAAGCTTCTGATTTTAAACCCTGAATCGTTATGAAGTTTTCTTTTTCAGTATAAATATCATATGAATAGGATAGCTTTTCGATGTTTTCGCTGGCAATGAATCTCTTGATTTTTTCTTCTAATGCTTTCGTGTTTTTATCCTCACGTTTACCCACTTTATAAAGGATTTTCCAGTTTTTAGCGTCGGTGGTGGTGAAATTCATTTTTTCCAATAAAGGAATTTGGGTAGTCAAAATTTCCTGAGCATTCTTGCCTTCTTCACTATTTGGATAATTATCGGCAACATATTGCATTGCTTTTTTATAAGCCTCTAATCCTTGGAGTTTTCCTATGGCGTTTGCTTTAAGCAATTCAAATTTTGGAACAATCTCATCACCAAAGAATTGAATAATAAGTCCGTCTATTTTTTCTAAAACTAAGACAAACTGTTCTTCCTGATATAACTTATACCATTTATTATATTCACTTTCAGATGTTTCCGTTTCAGAGACCGAATTGGAATTTGTGTTGTTAATAATTTGTGCATAGCGAGAATCTGGATATTGGCTGGAAATGCGATTTCTCATCTCTTCTGCCTTTGCGCTATTAGTAATTTGATATATTTTATACAAATTATACATCGTCGGAAGCACTAATTTTTCTTCTGGATTATGCTGCAACAATTGTTCTAACTTGTTGCTCGCCAATTGATATTCCTTGAATTTTTCTTTGTAAATAACGCCAAGTTGGTAATATGCAAAGTTTCTTTCTTTTGCAATACTGTCTATTTCTGTTTGCGTTTTCGGAAGCTGGTCTAAATAAAAAGCGGTAGTGTATTGAGGTGTTTCTGCTTCGGTTGTTTTCTCTTCCTGATTTGGATTTTTAGCATCTGCTACTTCGCCTTCACCAGCATTTGTCCTATTGGCAGGCAATCTCCAATTGCCACTTAAAGCTCTGTTTCCCCATCTTTTTTTGAATTCTACTTTTCCAAAAGCCACCGTTGAAGGATTGTAAAAATAAAAAGTGTTAGCCGCATCATTCGCTGAAGTATTCGTCATTGAAGGTGGTGCAAGTCCTGGTTTTTTTGGTGGTTTCCCTGCTTGTTGAACTCCTGTTGCAGGATCATCAGAACTGGTTAAACTGTTTCTGTCAATGTTTTGAAGTTTTTCTTTTTGTTTTTCTTCCAAGATTCTTTTAGCCTCATCTGACTTTTTTAATTTACCTATATAATCTTCAAAGTATAAAATCCTGTCTTTATCCGACATTGCAACTACATTTAATATGCTGTCATTCCTTTTGGCGATAGATTCATATTCAATCACTTCATCTAAATCTTTTCTGACTTTTTTAATATGAATGTATTCTCTGGTTTTAACATCCATTTTAACTAAAGTGCTGTCATAATATTTGGCAGCCATTGAATATTCAGTATTTTTAAAATGCATATTCCCCAAATTCCTGTAATTTGAAGCCACTAAATAGGCGTCTTTAGAATTTGTTTTTAGAGAAGCATTATAAAATTCTTTGGCTAATTTTTGATCGTTTTGTTTGTCATAAAAAACTCCCATTTCATAATAAATAACATCTAAAAAGGGTCTGTTTTCTCTGTCTGCAACCAGTCTGTTATAGGTTTTTACAAAAGCATCTCCGTCTCCGTTTTCAAAATCAAATAGCTGGGCTTTCTTAGCATACGCTTGAATAATATATTCTCTTTCCGCTTTTCTATTCATATCAATCACGGATTGATAGCTAATAATTGCGCTGTCTCTTTTGCCTAATTCATGATACAATTGTCCAAGAATAAAGCGATATCTTGTTTTTTCGTAATTTACTTTGGTGAAATTTACAGCGATTTTTAATTTAGCAATAGCGCTGTCTTTCTCTTCAATATTTAAAAATGTTTCTGCTAAAAGTGCGTTGGCATCGGCAATATCTTGTTTTTTGAGCTTTTTTTCGTCCAGAAGTTTGGATATGTTTTTTATAACATGAGCATCGTTTCCTAAACGCATATTGGTTTTTTCTCTCCAAATTTTTGCTTGATATATATTGCTGCTATTGGAATATTTGTATAAAATATAATTGAAAGCGTCTAAAGCAGGAATAAATCGTTGGTCATAATAACGGGCTTTGCCAAGTAATAAATAAGCTTCGTCAATTTGATAGTTTTTTTCTTGACCGCCAATATTCATGGAATGTTTTTGAATTGCTTTGGTGGCTTTGGCTTCGGCAAGTTCAAAATTGGCGTTTTTAGACTTTCCATCGGGAGTATTGTCTTCTTTAATTTGCATTCTTTCTACAGGCAGTCTCTTCCAAAAATTGTCTTTGCTTTCTGCTTTTATTCCTTCAACTCCTTTGTCCAAGCCAATTTGACCGTTATATAAAATATTATCTCTTGTGCTTAACGCATGAGAATTTCTAGCCAAAAAAGTGTCTTTCTTGGTAGAGCAAGCTACCACGAAAATTAAGAATGCTATAAGGAAGGTGTGTATAAGTGTCTTGGTTTTCAATGGGAAACGGTTTATCATTTAACTTTTAAAAGCGCATTTTAGTATAATGACTGGTAAAAATACGTTTCTTTTTGAAATATCGAAATTTAAACGGCAAAAAACGTTTCAAGCTCTTGTAATGTTTCTGGCGATGTTTGAATGTCTTTTACAATTTCGCCTTTATTTAGCACAACAATTCTATCGCTAACCTCAACCGTGTGTTGTAAATCGTGGCTTGAAACCAGAACTGTAACATCAGGATTTTCGGCAAGTTCCTTGATTATTTTTTTTAATCGGCTCACGGTTGTTGGATCCAAATTGGCAAACGGTTCGTCGAGAATTATCACTTCCGGATTGCCAATGAGTGTGGCAATAATTCCCACTTTCTTTTGGTTTCCTTTGGATAAATCTCGCAGGTATTTTTTGTTTTTCAGGATTTCACCATTAAAAAACTCTTCGTGTTTGACCAATAAAGCATCTACATCGGCTTTGTTTTGATTGCGCAAATCGCCAATGAAATAAAAATATTCTTCGGGTGTCAAATAGCCAATCAGGAAACTTTCGTCAAGAAAAGAAGACGTAAATGGTTTCCAACTTTCGCTAACATTTACCTGAATATCATTGTTAATGATGTTTCCTGTCGAAGGCTGGATTAAGTCTAAAAGCAAACTAAAAAAAGTGGTTTTTCCCGCTCCATTGTTGCCCACAAGACCAAAACTTTGTCCTTTTGGAATTTCCAGATTTTCTATTTTTAATACAGCAATTCCGTTGTATGATTTTGAAAGATTTTGTACTTGTATCATTTTAATTTATGAATTACGTATTAAGATTTTTGTTTGTAAGCGTCGATGGTTTTGTATTTTTCGGTTTTGTAAATTTTTTCAATTAATGAGAAAACTTTGCCTCTTAATGCAAAACCCAAAACTCCTGCAATGGCAACAAATACAAGTCCTAAATTAGGATTCATTAATGAAGTCCCCGCCCAATAAAGCAATAATGGCAAGACTAATTTTGGTAATGAAAGCAGCATAGTATTCGTATTAAAAGCTTTTTTATCGCCAAAAGCACCTTTGCTCATCGCCAAATCGATTGGGGTTTTGGTGTAAGCTCCGCCAAGCAAAACCAAATGCGAGTTGACCCCAATATTGTAAATCGCTCCAACAACAATCGTCAGATAAACTTGCCAACCAAAATACAGATAAAAAGAGGCCAAAATTGTCGAAATAAATGTAGCAATCACCACAAGCCACCATTTTGAACTCAAATAGCCTTTATAGGAAATATTTTGTGTCATCATCAGCGGATAATAAGAACTGTCCCAACTGGGCACAAATTGTCCAAAAGTGAATAAAAATCCTCCGGAAACAAAAATTCCGGCAAAAATGCGCATCACCTCAGGTTGGTGCGAATTCTCTCTAAAAAATAGCAATCCGTAAAACAAAAACAGCAAACTCATTAAAACAGTAGTTCTCGAACGTTTGTTTCTTTTGATGAGTTTGATGTCGTTTTTCAAAAAAGTTCCCAAAGTTCCAAATTGATTCAACCAAGTCAAATCCTCAGTTTTGGCGATTTCGTGTTTTGTAGAAAGTCCGGCATCGAGATATAAATTGTTTTTTAGGTAGATGAACGTATAATAATACAATCCCGCCAAAGCTAAAACAGGAAACAAAAACATCCATTTTGTATGAAACAATCCATCAAAAAATACCGAGGTATAATCAGTAATAGTAAAAAAGTGATAGTATTGAAAACCTCCCAAAACCAACACAATTGCTATAAAAATGGCAAATACATTGTCTTTGTTCGTCAAAATAATATTCAGGAAATTGTTACTGTAAACCAAAGCAACCATCGCCAAATGCCACAGCATCACGCTCAGAACATCATACCCTTCGACCAATAAAACAATTGTAAAAGGTAGAAAGAAAAAAATGTGTAGAAAATTAAAAAAGGACAAAAGTGTTTTTCCAACAGAGAAGTTAACGATTGTTGGC
>Ga0315270_10001196_pt1 | contig 13778 bp, 12 predicted proteins | sample C1_bottom_MG_FD_204932 | JGI IMG/M metagenome (GOLD analysis project Ga0315270, IMG submission 204932) | Sediment microbial communities from Yellowstone Lake, YNP, Wyoming, USA - C1_bottom | ecosystem: Environmental > Aquatic > Freshwater > Lake > Sediment | place: USA: Wyoming | collected... | reverse complement strand
GCCTACGTGATGGTGAACCTGACCATGATTTCCTACGCCATGCCGATGCTGCGCGGTCGCAGCGCCAACTCCGGCCCGGCGCAGGTCATGGAAATGTGGTCGTTCTGGCTGATGACGGTGTCCATCGTGTTCATTACGCTGTTCCTCACCGCCGCCGGCATTCTGCAAATCTGGCTACAGCGCATGGGTACCGCGCCGCTGGGCTTCATGGCCGCACAGGACCAGATCATGCTGTTCTACTGGATGCGCGAGCTCGCCGGCTTCGTGTTCCTGCTGGGCCTGGTGCTTTACGTCTGGAGCTTCTTCTGCAAGAAAGGTGAAGCACAGACAGCCTGACGATCTCTCCTGCGAGGGGCGTTCGCGCCCCTCTTTTTTTGCCTTGAATAACTCTATTTTGACAAGCAATACCAGCACGTCGCATGAGATTCATGCCACCCCGCCGGGCGACCTGGCAATCTGGTTTTTCATCTTTGCCGAACTTCTGGCTTTCGGTATCTTCTTCGTGGCCTACGCTTTTGCGCGGGCACACAACGTGGAGCTGTTCAACGAATCGCAACAGCATCTCAACCGCGCCTCCGGCGCCATCAATACCCTGGTGCTGATTACCAGCAGCTATTTCATGGTGCGCGCAGTCGCGGCCATCAAACAAGGTTTCTCTCACGAATGTGCGCGCTGGATTGCTGCCGCCATCGGCATGGGCGGAATATTCCTGGTCATCAAACTGTTCGAGTTTCACGCCAAATTTTCCGCCGGCATCTCGCTCAGCACCAATACTTTTTACATGTTCTACCTGTCGCTGACGATTTTCCATTTCATGCACGTGATCCTCGGCATGGTGATCCTGTCTGCGGTCATGCTCAAAGCGAAAGGCGGCGGCTATAGCGTGGAAAATCATACCGGCGTGGAAACTGGCGCTTCTTACTGGCACATGGTTGATCTGCTGTGGATCATTCTGTTCCCGCTGGTTTACGTGATTCATTAACCCGTCCTGAGCATGGACATCCCGCACAAGCCCCATTTCCTCCGCCCCTGCACCCGCATCTGGCTGGCCCTGCTATTGCTGACCGGAACAACCTTCGCCATCGGACAAGCCGGTTGGAGTGGCACCGCCGTCATGCTGACCGTGCTCGGTACTGCGGTCATCAAAGTGCAGATGGTGGCCAACGATTTCATGGGGCTGCGACGCACCCGCCGGCTGTGGCGCGGCATCGTGCTGGGATGGCTGTTGCTGGTTGCAGGACTGATTACTGTCGCTTACTTGATGACGGTCAAGTAACGATGAGCTCTTTTTAGGTAGTCTGAACAACAATAAACTACGGGCACAGGTTAATGATGGGCGAATGAATATGAGCGACTTACCTTTCTACAAACCCCACAACAATGAAATCGAGCTGTTCGAGCACGCCTACCGCAACCGCCTGCCCTTGCTGATCAAGGGCCCGACCGGCTGCGGCAAAACGCGCTTCGTATCCCACATGGCGGCAAAAATCGGCCTGCCGCTCTACACCGTGGCCTGTCACGACGACCTGACCGCCGCCGACCTGGTAGGGCGACACCTCATCGGCGACGGCGTGACCTACTGGAACGATGGCCCGCTCACCCGGGCGGTGCGCGAGGGCGGCATCTGCTACCTGGACGAAGTGGTGGAAGCGCGCAAGGACACCACCGTGGTCCTGCACCCCTTGTCCGACGACCGTCGCATCCTGCCGATCGAACGCACCGGGGAGATACTCGACGCGCCGCCGGAATTCATGCTGGTGGTGTCCTACAACCCCGGCTATCAGAATTTCCTCAAGGGCATGAAACCCAGCACCCGCCAACGTTTTGTCAGTCTGCGCTTCGATTTTCCGGGATCGGAGCTGGAACAGCAGATCGTCATCGGTGAAACCGGTGCCGATGCGATGCTGTCGAAGCGACTGGTCAACCTCGCAAACAGCCTGCGCGCCCTCAAGGAACATGATCTGGAAGAGGCCGCCAGCACACGCCTGCTGGTCTATACCGCCACCTTGATCGGCAGCGGTTTCGATCCGGTGGAAGCCTGCCGGGCCGCGCTGGTGGAGCCCCTCACCGATGACGAGGAGACCGCCGAAGCCCTGATGGAGATCGTCTATGCCACTTTCGGAAAATGACGGAGAGGCACCCGGACAAACCCTCGCTGTAGTTGCGGAGGCGCTTTACATCGCCAACCTGCTGCTGTTGCCCGGGCTGTGCTTCATCATTCTGTTGCGCCTGTATTTCAAGCACCGCGTATCCGCACCGGCGCTGGCGGTGTGCCACCTCAGGCAGACCGTGAGCGCCAGCATCTGGGCCGGCGTTCTGCTGGTCATCGCCAACCTCGCCATTTTCCTGCTCGGCGGTTACACCTCGGCCAACACCTGGACCGTGGCCATTATCTATTTCACCACCTGCCATTCCACGCTGGTGCTGCTGGGCATACTCGGCCTCGCCAAAGCCATGGCGGGGCAGAATTTCATCTATCCCCTGGTAGGTAAACCCTGTGAAAAGTAATACCCAGCGCAACCGCCTGCTGACTCAGGCCGGTTTTTTCGTATTGTTCCTGCTGGCGCCGGTATTCGACCTGTTCCGTCTCGATCTCAATCTCAAGCACTTCTTTTTTCTCGGCATGCACTGGACGCTCGGGCTGGACGACTTCATCGCCGGGAAAATCGACGCCACCCACGCTGCCATCAATATCGTGCTGCGCGGCGGTTTGCCGATCCTCGGCACCATCGCCTTCGGTTTGTGGATTTCCTGGAAGTATGGCCGTCTCTATTGCGGCTGGCTGTGCCCGCATTTTTCGGTGGTGGAGACCATCAACCAGCTCATGCGCCGCGCCATCGGCCGGCAAAGCCTGTGGGATCGCCACGCCCTGCCGGAGAAAAATGCCGACGGCTCCATCACGAAGGCCAACCCGCTCTACTGGCTGGTGTTGCTGCCGCTGGTGGCTGCCTTCGCCTTCCTGTGGGCCATCGCCCTGCTGACCTATCTGCTCCCACCAGCGGAAATCTACGGCAACCTGTGGCACGGCACCATGACCCGCAACCAGGGCGTTTTCCTGACGGCTGGCACCCTCGCCTTCTTCGTCGAATTCATGTTTGCGCGTCATCTGTTCTGCCGCTACGCCTGTGCCGTCGGCCTGTTCCAAAGCTTTGCCTGGATGAGCAACCGCAAAGCCATGGTGATCGGCTTCGACCGCCGCCGCGTGGCTGACTGCATCGATTGCAATTCCGCCTGCGACAACGTCTGCCCGATGCGCATCAAACCACGCAGCATCAAACGCCACATGTTTACCTGCACCCAGTGCGGCCAGTGCGCCGATGCCTGCCGCCAGGTACAAGCCGACAACCCCCAGGGAACGCTGTTGCAATGGGTGCAGGGAGAATGTGCGCTGGACAAGTCGGCGCGGGGTTTCGGCCATCACACCGACATCCCGGCGCATTGTTACGGCCCGGAGAAAAAGAAATAAATGGAAGAACAGATCGGCGCGCTCTGGCACAAACTCATCACCGGCGCGGCGGACAAACGCCATCCTGGGGAAGCGGTGACGCTGGAACACATCAGCAAGACCGCCGGCATCCTGTTCCGCGCCTGGGGCGGTGACAGCGGGCTGGCGGTGAAATCCGCCAGCGCCACTGCGCACGGCGCGAAACGCAGCCTGCTGCAGCGCATCGCCGGAAGCAACCTCAAAACCGAATTGACCTGGCTGGACGGGGAAACGCTGAACCTGCCCGCCGCCATCGATCTCTTTCCCCAGCGCAGCCTGAACCGCGATCTTTACCTGTGGCTGATCGCCCTGGCCGCTGCCGACTCCGACCCTGCCCTGCCCTGGATACGGCGCAACCAGCACGCCACGCTGGATGTGCTGGCGCGTTTTCCCGGTCTGGCTCCGCGCTACCGCCGCCTGGTGGAGGCTGCGCTGGCGATGCGCCCGCACCCCAAGCACCTGCCGCAAGGAGAAAGGGAACAGGAAGAAGCCATCCGCGCCGCGCTGCAGAACCCCGGCAGCGTGGAACGGCTGCCACCCGCCCGGCGTGCGCCCCAGCCGGTTGTCCTGTGGCTGCACCCCGACCCGCCTGTCAGCGTCCCAGCCAAGGGCGGCGGCAAGGAACCGGAAAACCATGAGGGTGGCGACAGCAGGACAAGCGAAAAAGACCGCCGCTATCAGGCTGAGCGAGTCGACATGCCGGAGGAAAAAAATGCCTTCATGATGTACTTCCGGGCGGAGAGCATTTTCAGCTGGGCCGAATACATCAAGGTCAATCGCCCCACCGAGGAGGACGAAGCACCCGACGAGCGCCCGGCGGAAGACCTGGATCGCTTGAGCGTGGCGCAGGACGGCAAGACCACCGCCTCGCGCCTGAAGTTCGATCTGGATCTGCCTTCCGAGGCAGCGGATGATTTACCGCTCGGTGGCGGCATCCTGCTGCCGGAATGGCATTACAAAAAACAGCGCATGCAGCCCGCCCACTGCCGCCTGCAGCCCATGATGGCGCGCAACGCCGAGCCGCTGCCGCTGCCGGCGCACCTGTCCGCGACGGCGCGGCGTCTGCGCAGCCAGTTCGAAGCCCTGACGCCAGCCAAGGTGTGGCTCAAGGGTCAATTCGACGGCACCGAACTCGACCTCGATGCCTGTGTGCAATTCACCGCCGACCGCATCAGCGGCCTGGACGCGCGGGAGACCGGCTTGTACAAGTCGCATCACTACCGCGATCGCGACTTGGCGTGCCTGCTGCTGGCAGACCTGTCGCTGTCTACCGATGCCTACGTCAGCGACCACGCCCGCGTCATCGACGTGATCCGCGACACCCTGTTCCTGTTTTCCGAAGCCCTGTCGGCCACCGGCGACCGCTTCGCGCTATACGGTTTTTCCTCCCTCAAGCGGGAAAACATCCGCTTCCACGTACTCAAGGAATTCGAACGCAAATACAACGCCGAAGTACGCGGCCGCATCGCCGCAATCAAACCCGGCTTTTACACCCGCATGGGCGCGGCGATCCGCCATGCCAGCCAGTTACTCGTCAAACAAGCGGCAACACAAAGACTGTTGCTTATCCTCACCGATGGCAAACCCAACGACCTGGACCAATATGAAGGCCGCTATGGCGTAGAAGACACCCGCGTCGCCATCCACGAAGCGCGCCAGATGGGCCTGCGCCCCTTCTGCGTCACCATCGACGAAAAGGGGTCCAGCTATCTGCCCCACCTGTTCGGCGTCAACGGATACGTAGTGATCCGTAAACCTTCGGAATTACCCCGCGAGCTACCCATGCTGTATGCGCAATTGACGCATTGAATATAAAGGGCATACCTGAATCACCCCCGATTTTCTAGCCCGCTGGCGCGCTCCTAAAACCGGCCATCCGCGCTCGGTGACGCTCAGCGAATACAAACAGGTGGGGCTTGCTGCCCTCATATGGCAGCATCTGGCCAGGGACACACTGTCGTATGGGTCATCACGGATATCCGCTTGTCGGCTGTGATTTTTACCTCGCCAATGACTCTTCCTGGCCGAACCCACAAGTTCAAGGCCGGCATCAACCACGATTCGCTTGGGCGTCTGCTATCAGGAAAGACGTACTTCCGATCCCGACCCCTTGCGGCCGGATGACTCCAGCATTCTCAGTGGCGGCTAACTGATCCTCAAGCCGCCGGTAAGGACTTCGGGCTGTCGGACTGGACCTCGGCCAAAGCCGCTGGTGGCGTACTGCGCCGCCTAGGTCAGTTATGCACCGCACAACGGCCATTGGCTGGAAACGCCACTCAGTGGCCGCTTTCAACTTCGGCCCTTCGGTTTGCAAAGCTCAATACTTCTCAATTTGTGTCGACAAACTTTACAACTCACCACATTCTTGTGCCATCAATTTCCCAAGTCATTGATTGAAAAGGAGCGTTGTGTTCGGCTCGTTTATTGCTTAATTCCATTTCTGAAATTCAGAACAAACAAACTGACCGATACAGCCGCTGATCACCTTCACTCAAAAAAACACAAAGTGATGAGCGCTTGAAAACTGACAATTAAATGAAGGAGGAGAAAGTAGTGTTTTCTATTAAGTCATCCAAGTTAGCAATTTATGTCACGCCCTTCTTGTTAGGGATTGGCGTTACTCATGTGGCGAACGCCAGCATTGTCATCACGATCAATAACCCTCCCCCCAGCCCAATTGTCGATGTTATCCCCCTGACGAGTGCTAGCCACACCATCATGGATCTCGGGCCAAACAGTTTCGCCTACAGCATCAATAACTCCGGTCAGGCAGCAGGATATATTTTCGTGCCTGATATTTCTGGACGTGCCACCATTTGGAATGGAGGCATCTCCACTGACCTTGGCACATTGAACGGGATAGATAGCCGTGCCACCAGTATCAACAACGTCGGACAAGTGGTGGGGAGTAACTCAAACCCTAGTGCCGCGATCTGGAATAACGGCACGCCGGTTGTGCTTGGTACCTTGGGTGGGGCATATAGCTATGCAACAAGTATCAACGACGCAGGGCAGGTAGTTGGAGAAAGTGGCCTCGCCAGTAACACTGCCGGCAGTCATGCCACGCTCTGGAGTGGTGGCACCATCACTGACCTTGGCACTCTAGGAGGCATATACAGCATGGCTAACAGTATCAATAGCAGCGGACAAGTGGCAGGGTGGAGTTCCACCGTCAACGGAACATTAAGTCCAGTTCTTTGGAATGGCGGAACCATTATCGACCTTGGGACGTTGGGTGGAGGTTCTGGCTATGCCTATGGCATTAATGATCTAGGACAGGTCGTAGGTCGTAGCTATTTGCCCAATTATATGAGTCACGCTACGCTCTGGCACGATGGGATTGTTATTGATCTTGGAACGCTTAATGGTGGCCATTACAGTCAGGCCAACGGCATCAATAATGCTGGGCAAGTGGTGGGGGAGAGTACGATCACTGGGGACGGTTTTACCCACGCCACCCTTTGGAGCGGTGGCACCATCACTGACCTAAATAGTTTTCTGGACACTGCGTCCATAAGCGCTGGCTGGACCCTAAACACAGCTTATGCCATCAACAGCAGTGGTTGGATAGTAGGAGATGCAACGAATAATTTGGGGGAACATCATGCTTTTCAAATATTGGTTGCGGCTGTCCCAGAACCTGGGTCTTACACCATGATGCTGTCCGGTTTAGGATTGCTGGGCTTTATGTCCCGTCGCCGCAGGATTGCAAAATCTAGGAATTGCCAAAAACCCGAAGGGGGCGCCTAGCTCCTTCGCGGTTTTTTCACGGATAATTTTCCGCTCGAATGGCCGCTTTGGGTTGTGAACTAGGCGTTTTGGAAGCGGCCCTTCAGCTTGAAATCCAATCAACGACTCCTGTTTAGCGGCGGATTCAACCGGTGGATGCAACGGATTGGTGAAATCGTTCGGCGGGTGTTTCGTAGTTTAGTGTTTTCCTTGGGCGCTCATTCAATTTCCTCGCGATGGCATTGAGTTTGGCTTGCGAGTAGGTCGAAATATCGGTTCCCTTGGGGAAATACTGTCGCAGTAGCCCATTCGTATTTTCATTGGTCCCACGCTGCCAAGGACTCCGAGGGTCACAGAAATAGACCTGTATGTCCGTCGCCAACGTAAAGCGCTTATGTCCGGCCATCTCGGTGCCTCGATCCCAGGTCAGCGATTTGTAGAGTTCCTGTGGCAGCTTGCGCGCATTCTTGATCAGCGCATTGGCAAATGTCTCGGCATCTTTGCTGGCGACCTTTACCAGCATCACGTAGCGTGTTTGACGTTCGACGATAGTTGCAATCTGACTGCTGCGATTCCCGCACAGTAGGTCACCTTCCCAGTGACCCGGTACGGCTCGATCTTCCGCTGCGGCAGGGCGCTCGCTGATCGATACCGCGTCACGGATTTTGCGGCGATCATCTGACTTCTGAGTGTGATGGCGCGAACGTCGCATTGCTCGCGTGCGCCGCAAATGTTGCAACAACTCTTTCTTCAAGACACCACGGGCTTGAATGAAGAGGCTGCGATAGATCGTCTCGTGTGACACCTGATTGTTCTCGTCGTCCGGGTAAGCGCACTTTAGCCAACCCGCAATCTGCTCCGGTGACCACAGACATTGGAGCTTCGCTGCCACGATGCGCGCCAAGGTGTGGTTCTCAGCCAGTTTACAGTTCTTGGGGCGACGTGCCCGATCCCAAGCCGCCTGGTCGGCCTGGTTTGCCCGATAGCAACTCTGCCCGCCGTTGCGCTGGATCTCGCGACTGATCGTGGATGGCGCTCGCTCAAGGAGAGTGGCTATCGAACGGATCGAGTGACCGGATGCCAGAGCACGCGATATTTCTTCGCGTTCAGCCAACGTCAGCGCCAAGCTCGATCGGTGTCGTGGCGCCGGGCTTATCCCGCCGGTCTCAGCCAGTATGCGTTGTATGGATGAGTGGTTTCGATCAAACAACTGGGCGATCTGCTGAAGGGACTCCCCTTTCCTCCAACGCTCCCACATCAAGGCTTTCTGGCTTTCCGTGTAATAGATCCTTGGTCTTCTCTTCATCTGCAACACTCCTTCTGCTTACGCAGTCTCTAGTGTGTTGCATCCACCAGTTGAATCCGCCAGCGCATTGCAGACTTGGCTAGCCCACAACCCCACCGACCGCTTCGGCCGACGACCGGACGGTCGCGATCAGATATCGATAACCAAACCCCAAACAAAAACGCCGCTCAATGAGCGGCGTTTTTTTACAACTGGTGCCGTTGGCCGGAATCGAACTGGCGACCTTCGCATTACGAATGCGCTGCTCTACCAACTGAGCTACAACGGCGAAAAACAGCGCGCATTATAGCGGAATCGATCAGGCTTGTGCGGCCTGTAGCGCCGCTTTCAGGCGCGATACCACTTTGTCCTGGCCGATCAGTTCCAGCGTGGCGTCGATGGCCGGGGTTTGCGGTTCGCCAGTGACCAGCACCCGCACCGGCATCGCCAGCTTGGGCATTTTGAGGCCGTGCGCGGCGAGGGTTTCCTTGAACGCGGCACTGATGGCGCCGCGTTCCCAGGTCAGCGATTCGAACCGCTTGGCCAGTTCGGCGAGCGCGGGCAGCACGTCGGGCGTGACGTGCTGCGCCAGCAGTTCGGGGGTGGGGTGCAGGGTACGGTAGAACAGCGTGGCGGCGTCGGCCAGTTCTTCGATGGTGGCGGCGCGTTCCTTGACCAGCGCGCAGACAGCGGCGAGGTTGGGGCCATCGTCGGTGTTGGCGCCGTTGCGGATGAGGAAGGGTCGGGTGAGTGCCGCCAGCCGCGCATCGTCGGCCACCTTGATGCATTGCTGGTTGAGCCAGCGCAGCTTTTCGGTGTTGAACTGTGCGGCGGACGGGGTGATGTGGTCGAGGTCGAACCACTGGACGAATTGTTCGCGGCTGAATAGTTCGGCATCGCCATGCGACCAGCCGAGCCGCGCGAGGTAGTTGATGACCGCTTCCGGCAGATAGCCGTCTTCGAAATACTGCATCACCGACACTGCGCCGTGGCGCTTCGACAGCTTGGTGCCGTCGTCGCCGAGGATCATCGACAGGTGCGCGTATTGCGGCACCGTCGCGCCCAGCGCTTTCAGAATATTGATCTGGCGCGGGGTGTTGTTGACATGGTCGTCGCCGCGAATGACGTGAGTGATCTGCATGTCCCAGTCGTCCACCACCACACAGAAGTTGTAGGTGGGGGTGCCATCGGCGCGCGCAATGATGAGGTCGTCGAGTTCGGCATTGGAAAACTCAATTGTGCCTTTGACCAGGTCCTTCCACGCCACGCTGCCCTCGGTCGGATTCTTGAAGCGCACCACCGGCTGGATTCCGGCTGGCGGCGTTGGCAACGCCTTGCCGGGCTCGGGGCGCCAGCGGCCGTCGTAGCGTGGTTTTTCACCGTGCGTGCGCTGATCCTCGCGCATCGCATCGAGCTCTTCCGGGCTGCAATAGCAGTGATAGGCCTGGCCGCTGGTCAGCATCTGCGCGATCACTTCCTGGTAGCGATCCATCCGCTGCATCTGGTAGAACGGGCCTTCGTCGTGCGCGAGGTCGAGCCAGGCCATGCCGTCGAGAATCGCCTGCACCGCCTCGGGGGTCGAGCGCGCGACGTCGGTGTCCTCGATGCGCAAAATGAACTGGCCGCCGTGATGATGCGCGAACGCCCACGAAAACAGCGCCGTGCGTGCGCCGCCGATGTGCAGATAGCCGGTGGGAGAAGGAGCGAAACGGGTGCGGATCATGGCAGGGTTGGGTGGGAAAAGGCGCTATCTTACTGGATGGGCTAATACGGGCGCGCTGTAACTGACTGATGTTTGGCTATATCAGTGGGCAGCATGTTTACCGCTCTGTTGTTGGTTGTGATACCGACACTGTATCGACTGATGCAACGGGGAGGGTAAATGGAAATGGCGTTGCCGCATTGATTCGCCTTTGATTTATGGTGCCGCATATGACACTATAAAAGCCATGAGTACGCACGAAAAACTCCTCGCCCGGATGCGCAATAATCCACGTGATTGGCGGATTGATGACCTGAAGGCCGTTGCCAACCGCTTGGGTATCGACTGGCGCAACGAAGGGGGAAGCCATCATGTGTTTTCGTTCCCGGGCGTGGAAGAGGATGTGTGCATCCCGGCGCATCGACCCATCAAGCCAGTGTATGTGCGCCAGTTCGTGGCGCTGCTCGATAAGGCAAAGGAGTTGCAAACATGAGTGAAATTACCGTTCCGCACGTTGAGTCCCCGTATCCGTTCGAGGCCTACGCGCATGTGGTCGAGCCGCTGACAGAAGCCGATGGCGGCGGCTACTTGATTAGCTTTCCCGACCTCCCCGGCTGCATGTCCGACGGCGAAACCGAGTCAGAAGCGCTTGCCAATGCGCGCGATGCGTTTTCCGCCTGGATGTCGGCGCGCGCCCACATCGGAAAACCGATCCCGAAACCCACCCGCCACGGCGAAGCTGCCGAGCCAGTGCGCCTGATGCAACGCCTGCCGCGCAGCCTGCACGCCAGCCTGGTGGCACGCGCCAGAGCCGAGGGTACTTCGTTGAACACGCTGGTGACGATGTTGCTGGCCGAGGGATTGGGAAAGTACGAGCACCGCGCCTGACCGTAGTTGAAAGCCGCTACACAATATATGTGTGCCTCCGTTCTATGAGCCACACTGGGCGAAGTTAAATTGACCGCATGCGCCGGGTTGTGGTCTAATTCGCGCCGCTTCGGGGCAGTTAGCTCAGCGGTAGAGCATCGCCTTCACACGGCGGGGGTCACAGGTTCAAACCCTGTACTGCCCACCACCCGAACACCTCCTGTCTGGCAGGCACAAGTCCAGACACCCCGCTTCTACCAATCGTCGCGGGTCTTGAGTACCGATCTCACGATCACGATTCGTCTGCCTCGATTGGAGTCACTGCAAACGTGACAGGCCGTCGCAGGAAACCACCATGACTACTGAAACAAACTTTTCCAGCCTGGCGCTGGCTGAACCCATTTTGCGTGCGATTGCCGATGCCGGCTACACCACGCCCACCCCGATTCAGGCGCAGGCGATTCCGCAAGTGCTGGCGGGCGGCGATTTGCTCGCTGCCGCACAAACCGGCACCGGCAAAACCGCCGGCTTCACTTTGCCGATCCTGCATCATCTGTCGACGCGCGCTGCGCAGGCGCCCAAGCCCGGTCGCCCGCGTTGCCTGATCCTGGTGCCGACGCGCGAGCTTGCTGCGCAGGTCGAGGAATCGGTCAAGACTTATGGCAAATACCTGTCGCTCACCTCGATGGTGATGTTCGGCGGGGTCAACATCAATCCGCAGTTCAAGGCGCTGAAATCGCGCGTCGATATTCTGGTCGCCACGCCGGGCCGCCTGCTCGACCACATGGGCCAGAAGACGGTGGATCTGTCCGGCGTCGAAATCCTGGTGCTCGACGAAGCCGACCGCATGCTCGACATGGGCTTCATCCGCGACATCAAGAAAGTGCTCGCGGTGGTGCCGAAGCAGCGCCAGACCTTGCTGTTCTCGGCGACCTTCTCCGACGAGATCCGCACGCTGGCCAACGGCCTGCTGAACAACCCGAAGAGCGTCGAAGTCGCGCGTCGCAACACCGCTGTGGAGATCATCGAGCAATCAATGCACCGGGTGCCGCAGGCGCACAAGCGCGATCTGCTGGCGCATCTGATCAAGCACCACGACTGGCAGCAGGTGCTGGTGTTCACCCGCACCAAGCACGGCGCCAACAAGCTGGCCGAAAAACTGATCAAGGACGGCATCAGCGCCGCCGCGATCCACGGCAACAAGAGCCAGGGGGCGCGCACCAAGGCGCTGGCCAGCTTCAAGGACGGCAGCGTGCGCGTGCTGGTGGCGACCGACATCGCCGCCCGCGGCATCGACATCGACCAGTTGCCGCAGGTGGTGAATTTCGAGTTGCCCAACGTGGCGGAAGACTACGTTCACCGCATCGGCCGTACCGGCCGCGCCGGAGCAACCGGTTCGGCGCTGTCGCTGGTGGACGACGAGGAAATGAGCTACCTGCGCGACATCGAAAAGCTGATCAAGCGCGCGATCGTGCGGGTCGAAATCGAACCCGGATTCGTACCGCCGGCCAAGGCCGACCTGATGTCCGACGAACGCCCGCCGCGTCCGCCGCAGGGTCGCGGTGGTCCACGTCAGGGTCAAAATGCGGGTCAGCGCCAGGGACAACCCGGCGGCCGCAATGCTTCAGGGCGTGCGCCGCAAGGCAAACCCGCAGCGGGCGGCGCCAAGCCCGCAGCCAGTCGTGCTGCGCCGACTCCGCACGGCACCACGCCTTCCAACCAGCCACGCAAACCGCGTCCGCAGGCGGCCTTGTTCTCGTCCAAGCCGGGTACGCGCGGACATTAAACGTTTGCGGTGTGCGGGCAGGGGCTTCGACAAGCTCAGCCCGAACGGTGGTGAGGGCTCAGTCTGCTCCAGAGCGCGCAGGTAATTGACTACGTTCGGGCTGAGCCTGTCGAAGCCCTGCCTGTCCGTGCCGGGCGATCCAACACGACACTCCCCCACAACGGCACTAGTGCGTGGTTGTTGCCAACTTGTCTAGCGGGGACAATCGCCGCCATGGATACGCTGCCCAGCTACGACGAACTCCCCTACGACAGCCTGCCGCTGCCCGAAACCCAGCCGGATTTTCTGGCTGCGGTAGCCAGACTGCACGGCTTTGAGGCGCCCGATCCCAGCTGCGCCCGCATCCTCGAACTCGGCTGCGCGCAGGGCGGCAACCTGATCCCGCTGGCGTGGCGCTGGCCGCAATCCGACTGCGTGGGGGTGGAGCTGTCGCGCGTGCAGGCGGCAGCAGGCGCGGATTTCGTCGCGCAACTGGGCTTGCCGAATTGCCGCATCGTGCATGGCGATCTGGCCGCCTTGCCGGACGACCTCGGCCAGTTCGATTTCATCATCGCGCACGGAGTGTTTTCCTGGGTGCCGCCAGCGGTGCAGCAGGCGCTGCTCGACGTTTGCCGTCGTCATCTCTCGCCGCAGGGCATTGCTTACATCAGTTTCAACGTCGCCGCAGGCTGGTCGGCTTTGCAGCCGCTGCGTGACGCACTGATCGCGCGCACCGCTGCCGATCTGCCGGCGCCCGCACGCCATCAACAGGCGTTGCGCGTGCTCGACGCACTGCAAGCCGAATGGAGCGATCCGGCACTGCTGAAGGAAATCGCCTATCTCAAAACCGCCGCGCCGTCGTATCTGTTTCACGAGTATCTGGCCGATTACAACACGCCGATGGCGTTTGGCGAATTCGCCACACAACTCGATGCGCACGATTTGC
>Ga0315270_10001195_pt1 | contig 13780 bp, 16 predicted proteins | sample C1_bottom_MG_FD_204932 | JGI IMG/M metagenome (GOLD analysis project Ga0315270, IMG submission 204932) | Sediment microbial communities from Yellowstone Lake, YNP, Wyoming, USA - C1_bottom | ecosystem: Environmental > Aquatic > Freshwater > Lake > Sediment | place: USA: Wyoming | collected... | reverse complement strand
CCCGAGCAAATTTCCGCCTCTAGCCGTTTGCGCGAAGGGCACCAGCCGCGTTGCTCCGTAGAGCGCGGGGTTGTACATGGCCGCACCGTTGAAAGTGGGAATCAGAAAAGGTTCGCCCGCGACAGAATCATAAACTTTGCCGCTGGCAAACCAGCGGCGCGATGCATTCTCCGGCTTGTCGAAACGGAACGCCAGCGAGGTATCGTTCCAGTAATCATGCGCCGCCGTGCCGTTGACCTCCTTGCCGCCATCGCGCTTCTGGTCGTTGATCGTCACCTTGAAAGCGGAGCCATCCTCAAATTTTGTTCCGTAGCGCAGCACCCCGCCCGCCTTGCCGGTGGAAGTGCCGACATGCCCGTCTGCCAGCCAGCCGCTGGTATTCTGCGTGCGCTTGGTGATGATGTTGACCACGCCGTTGACCGCATTGGAACCCCAAGCCAGCCCGCCCGCACCGCGGATCACCTCGATGCGCTCGATCTCCGCCAGCGGCACATCTTCGGTTTCCCACAGCATGCCGCCGTAAAGCGAGCTGTAGACGGAACGCCCATCCACCATCACCAGCAATTTATTCGCCATGCGCCCGTTGAAGCCGCGTATGGATACCGCCCATTTGTTGTTGGCGAGGCGCGCGACTTCCACGCCGGGTGCCATGTGCAACACCTCGGGCAGCGATAACGCACCCGAGCGCTTGATGTCATCCGCCGTGATCACGAAGATGGCCGATGCCGTGTCGTTAACGGCCTGCTGCCTGCGCGAGGCCGATTCCACTTTGACATTGGCCAGATCGCCCAGGCTCATGTCGGCCCAGTTTGCGTCGCCTGCGGCATAGCCTTGCGTGGCATTGATTGAAAGCGCTGCGGCCAGCAGCAAATTGCCCGTAATATTCTTTTGCATTAGCCCCCCTTTAGGAACAGGCGAATACTACCTAATTCCCGGAATAAATGCAGAAAAATCTAATGCAAACGGACCAATATATACATGAATATCTATATATTTATTAAACCTAAAAATCGCAGTTGTGCGCGCTGTCAAATAGTGTGTTCCCTCATCCCCGGCCTCTTAACCCGCAACCAGCTTGCCGCAGAGCGACATGATGCCCGCGCAGCTGCGTTTTTTATTTGTTGGAACGAAAAGTCAGAACGAAAAAAATGGTGCCGCCTATCGGATTCGAACTGATGACCTACCGCTTACAAGGCGGTTGCTCTACCAACTGAGCTAAGGCGGCGGTGAAGAATGGCTTCGGAAAGTGTGGTAGGTCGTGCCAGATTCGAACTGGCGACCAACGGATTAAAAGTCCGCTGCTCTACCGGCTGAGCTAACGACCCACATCCCCTGAAGGAACCGCGCATTATACGGATTGGCCGATTGCTGTCAACGCAAACCGGCGATTTTATCTTTGGCGATAGCGCGTTGGGTCGGAAATTGCCGCCGCTGCGAAGCCCGCGCGGCGCAGGCGGCAGGAGTCGCACACGCCGCAGGCCCGGCCCCCGTCATCGGCCTGGTAACAGGACACCGTCATGCCGTAGTCCACGCCCAGTAGCGCGCCCTGCTGGACGATGTCCGCCTTGCTCAGCTTCATCAGCGGCGCATGCAGCGTCAGCAGCTTGCCCTCGACTGCCGCCTGGGTGGCGAGATTGGCCATGCGCTCGAACGCCGCGATGTATTCGGGGCGGCAATCGGGGTAGCCGGAATAATCCACCGCATTTACGCCGATAAAAATATCCTGCGCCTTTAACACCTCCGCCCAAGCCAAGGCCAGCGACAGCATGATGGTGTTGCGCGCGGGCACGTAGGTGAGCGGGATGCCGGTGGTTGGCAACTCCGGCACGGCGATGCTGGCATCGGTCAATGCCGAGCCGCCGAAAGCGGTGAGGTCTATGTGGATCACGCGATGCTGTGCGGCACCCAATGCCTGCGCCACACGCTGCGCCGCCGCCAGCTCGGCGTGGTGGCGCTGGCCGTAATCCACGCTCAGCGCATGGCAGACATAACCCTGGCTGCGCGCCATGGCCAGCACGGTGGCGGAATCCAGCCCGCCGGATAACAGCACCACCGCATTTTTATTACCGCCCACGCTCATTGCCCCACAACAATTTATGCAGCTGCACTTGCATGCGCACCGGCAGATGGTCGCGCAATATCCAGTCGGCCAGTTCTGTCGGAGACAGCTGGCCTTGCACCGGCGCAAACAGCACGGCGCATTTTTGATCCAGCGCGCGTTCGTTCAATACTTGCTTGGCCCAGAGGTAATCGGACTCATCGCCCAGCACGAATTTGATTTCGTCGCGCGGATTGAGATGCTCCAGATTGCCCCACAGATTTTTCTCCACCTCGCCCGAGCCGGGCGTCTTGATGTCCAGCACCTTCACCACGCGCGCATCCACGCCCGACACATCCAGCGCCCCGCCGGTTTCCAGCGACACGTCGTAGCCCGCGTCGCACAGGGCTTGCATCAGGATCAGGGAGTTTTTCTGCGCCAGCGGCTCGCCGCCGGTGACAGTGACGTAATGCGCGCGATGCCGCGCCACTTGTTCGAGGATTTGCGCGATATTCATGTTCTGCCCGCCGCTGAAGGCGTAGCTGGTATCGCAATAGGTACAGCGCAACGGGCAACCGGTCAGGCGCACGAACACCGTGGGCAAGCCGACGCGGCTGGTTTCGCCCTGCAGGGAAAAGAAAATTTCGCTGATGCGCAGTTGCGACACGTTACTGGCGAAGCCAGCCGCTTGCGGGAGCAACTGCGATGCCGCCCCTCCCGCACAGGAGGATTCCGCCCCGCCATGTCGGGGCGGCAGTTGCGCGCCATCTTGAATTTCGGGCATGAGCGCCCCTTACTTCAGTTTGGCCAGGCGACTTTTCGCTCTCGGCACCATACTGCTATCGGGATAATTCGTGATGATTTGCTTGAGCGTTTTCTTCGCCGACACCGCATCATCCATCTCCTGGTAGCAAATGGCAGCCCCCATCAGGGCATTGGGCGCTTTCTCGCTGGCGGGGTATTTGCCCGCCACGGACAGGTAACTGTTCACCGCGTTCTTGTAGTCCTTCAGCGCGTAATAGGACACCCCCATCCAAAAATAGGCATTCGGCGCCAAAGTTGAACCGGGATATTTTTTCAGGAAATCCTGAAAGGCCGTGATGGATGCCTGCTGCTTGTTGGCTTTGAATAAACCGTGTGCCGCATCGTAATCCTTATTTTCGGCAACCGGATCTATCGGCGCGGCAGCATCCGCAGCGCCGGACGGGCCAGGCTGCGCTCCGGCCGTTTCCAAACGGCGCAGGCGAGTATCCAGGTCAATGTAAAAATCTTTCTGGCGTTTTTCCGCATCCTGGACGTTGTGCAGCAACTCTTCGTTCTGCCCCTGCAGCTTGCGCACCTCTTCGCCCATCGCCTCAAGTTGCGTCTGCATCTCAAGCATGACCTGGGTGCGCTGTTTCGCCGCATCTTCCAGCAGCGACATGCGCCCCTCAAGCTCCTTGATTTGCTTGCGCGTCTCCTCATCCGCGAACAAGCCGGCATGGGCTTGCCCGAAGATGAGGCAAGAAACCAGCAGCAATAAGGCGCGCAGCTTCACGGCTTACTTGTAGACCAGATCTGTACGGCGGTTCTCCTGCCAGCACTTTTCTTCATGGCAGGAAAGCTTGGGTTTCTCTTCGCCATTGCTCACAGTCTCGATCTGGCGGGCCTGCACACCACCGGCCCGCAACAGCTTCTTCACGCCATCGGCGCGGCGTTGTCCCAGCGCAAGGTTGTACTCATTGCTGCCGCGCTCGTCGCAATTGCCTTCCAGACGCACCTTGACGCCGGGATGGGCACTCAGGTATTTCGCATGTTCCTGCACCAGCGCACGGTCGGCGCTCTGCACTACGGACACATCCAGCGGGTAGTACACGCTGCGGCTGGATGGCTCTCCATTATTCGCGGAATTGTCAGCCACCGGCTCGGCGGCTTTCGGGGCGACCGGCTGGGTAGCCTCGGCTGCGGGCGCAGCCGTATTTTGTGGCGGCGGCTCCTTGGCTTTTTCAGAAGCACATGCGGACAACAACCCCAACATCAGAATGCTCAATGCCATTTTTTTCATCATGTCACCTCGGTTTAGTTAAAACTGCTGTTTGAAAAAGGTCCCCATATCGGCTCGCGAATGTCGCCGCCCTGCGGAAACATCTTCTGTTTCACCCGCCCGTCGCTGGAAACGGTTGATAATATACCACGCCCCTGAGCCTCATTGGCAAACAGGATGAGCTTGCCGTTGGGCGCGAAGCTGGGGCGCTTCTCCCAGCCGCCCGCCGTCAGCATTTGCATTTGCTGCGCGGCAAAATCCTGCACCGCAATATAGAAATGCCCGTTCACAAAGTGCGTGCAGGTAAAACTTTTTCCGTCCGGGTTGTAGCGCGGGGAGAAATTATTCCCCGTCTCGAAAGTCAGGCGTTCAGCACGGCCTTTGCCGTCGGCTGACACCTGATAAATTTGCGGTGAGCCTCCCCGGTCCGACGTGAATAGTAAAAATTGCCCGTCGGGCGAAAAAGCGGGCTCGGTATCTATCGCCCCGCTGAAGCTAATGCGGCGCAGGCCGCTGCCATCCGGGCGGATCAGATATATCTGCGAGCTGCCGTCGCGCGTCAGCACAACAGCCAGTTGCCGCCCGTCCGGTGCCCATGCGGGCGCGCTGTTGCTGCCCTCGAAATTCGCCAGCACCAACCGCTGCCCGGTGAGCAGCGATTGCACATACACCACCGCGTGACGCTTCTCGAAAGACACATAGGCGAGATGGCCGCCGTCCGGCGACCAGGCCGGCGACATGATGGGCTCGACACTCGACAGCACGGTCTGTTCGCCGAAACCATCGCTGTCCGCCACCACCAGCCGATAGTTGCCCGCCTGCCGGTTCACATAGGCAATGCGCGTGCTGAACACGCCGCGCGCGCCCGTCAGCTTTTCAAAAATCATGTCCGCAATGCGGTGGGCGATGGCGCGCAACTGGCTGTCCTTGGCGGAAACCGCCTGGCCGATCAATTCGGTCTGGCGCACCGCGTCCAGCAAACGAAACTGCACTTTCAAGCGCCCATCCGCCTGCCCCGTCACGCTGCCGATAGCCAGCGCATCGGCGCCCGACCAATCGGCGTAATGGACTTCATTGGGCTGGTGCGGTGCCTTGCCCGCCGCATCAACCAGCTTGAACAAGCCGGTGCGCAGCAGGTCGGCGGAGATCACGCTGCTGAGGCTCTGCGCAGAATTTTCTTCGCCCGCAAACGGCACGACTGCGATGGGAATTTGATGCTCGCCCGCGCCGGTGATTTCGATGGTCAATTCGGCGCGCGCCGATAGCGAAAGGCACAACAAAATCCAGCCGCACGCATAGCGCAATTTCGCACTTCTGTTCATGAATATTCCTTAATCTTTGGGACTAAATGGTAACCGTAACGAATTCGGATTGATGAACTGCTGCCTTGCCGTCTCATCCTGCGGCAACGGCAGCGGCTCGGCTTTCTTGATAGCCCGCGCAGCCGCATCGTCATAGGCTGAATTGCCGCTCGATTTGCGCAGCTTGGCTTCCAGCACACTGCCATCCGGCAGCAGGGTGACTACAAACTCCGCCACTGCATCGTCCGCCACATCCGGCGGCAACACGATATTGTGTTTTATCTTGGCCTTGATCAATCCGATGTATTTTTCCACCTCGCTGGTGATCGCCGCCCCCCTGGCCGCCATTTGCGCCGTTCGTTTCGCCCGATCTTTTTTCTCATCCATATCCCCCAGCGCCTCCAGCTCGGCCAGTGACTGCCGCCGCTCGGCTTTGGATACCGGCTTCTTTTTTGGCTCGGTCTTCACCACTTCCTTGGGTTTGGGTTTTTTCTTTTCCGTCAGATCAATATCCGCCTGGACGGGCGGCGCAATTTTTTCGGCCTCCTGCGGCTTGGCTGATTCAACTTTCTGCGGCGGCGCACCCGGAGCCGGGGTGTTCTCCGCTTCCGGCAAACTCTCCCACAAATCCACCTGCATACCCTCGGGCTGTTGCGCACTCCAGTTGACGCCGAAATACAGCACCGAAAAAAACAGCGCGTGTACCACCAGTGTCCAAAACCCGGCGAAAAACTTGTACGGTTCGTTGTACGCGAGCGCGCTCATGATTATTTGGTTTGCACCAGCAGCCCGACCTTGCGCACTTGCTGCCGCTGCAATAAATCCATCACGTTTATCACTTCCTCATAGTGCACGTTCTTGTCGGCGGAAATCACCACCGGCTGGTTCATATTTTTCGCCTGTGCCTTCTTGATGTATGTGATCAGCTCATCGCGCGAGACCGGCAGCTCCATGCTGCCGCTATTGTGATCGCGTAATGCCAACGTTCCATCTTTTTTGACGACGACTTCCAGCGGCGAAACGGGCGGTGCTTTTGATTTGCCATTGCCCACGCTGGGTAAATCAATCTGCCCCGGGTTCATCAGCGGTGCGGTAATCATGAAAATCACCAGCAGCACCAGCATCACGTCTATGTAAGGCACCACGTTGATCTGGCTCATCGGGCGCAGGCCGGAACGGCGGTTATTCACAAACACCTCCCGGCTGGTTCATGGCCGCACCTCCGACACGTTACTGGCATAGCCAGCCGATTGCGGGAGGAGGTGCAGGGCAGCCATTCCCGCACCCATCGCTTTCGCGCACCGTGTCATGGCTGCCGCTGCAACACATTGGAGAACTCTTCCATGAAGCTCTCGAAGCGCGAAGCCAGACGCGTCACGTCATGCGCAAAGCGGTTATACATCACCACCGCCGGGATCGCGGCGAACAAGCCCATCGCGGTGGCCACCAGCGCCTCGGCGATGCCCGGTGCCACATGCGCCAGCGTGGCCTGCCCGACATTGGACAAGCCGCGAAACGCATTCATAATGCCCCACACCGTGCCGAGCAAGCCGACATACGGGCTGACCGAGCCGACCGTGGCGAGAAAGGAAAGGTGCGATTCGAGATGATCCATCTCGCGCTGGTAAGTGGCGCGCATGGCGCGGCGCGTACCCTCCATCACGGCGGCATTGTCCATACCATGCTTCTTTTTCAGCTTGATGAACTCGGCAAACCCGGCGGCGAAAATTCGCTCCATGCTGCCCGCATGGATATCCGCATCCTGCACATCGCGGTACAAACGATTGAGATCGGAATTCGCCCAGAATTCCTCTTCAAATTTCTCCGCCTGATGCACCGCCAGCCGGATACCAAACATCTTGCGGAAGATATACCACCACGACATCAGCGACACCAGCAACAGCAACCCCATCACCAATTGCACCAGCACGCTGGCTTCCAGCACCATATGCACGAACGACAAATCCTTTACCAGATCCATATCACCCCTTCCATTGATCCCTTAACACATCCGGTATCGCCACCGGCTTGAATGCCGCTTGCGACACACATACCAAGTGAATTTCCGCCTCCACCATCACCTCCTCGCCGCGCAGCACGGTCTGGTGCAACGTCACGCGGCTGCGCCCCAAATCCTTGATCTGCGCGCTCACCGTCAGCAGATCATCCAGCAACGCGGGCCGGAGGTAATCCAGCTTCAGCGAGCGCACCACGAGCAGCACGCCGAACTCGCGCATCAACCCCATGCCGCTGTGTCCAAAAGCACGCAGCCACTCGGTGCGCGCCCGCTCCAGAAAGTTCACATAGCTGGCGTGATACACCACCCCGCCCGCATCGGTGTCCTGAAAGTACACGCGAACCGGCAGGGTAAACACCTGCGGATGTTTATTCATCCCACAACTCCTTGTTATGCACGCTATGCGGCTGCGCCAAGCCGAAGTGCTGGTAGGCGTTCGCGGTGGCGATGCGCCCGCGCGGGGTGCGCTGCAAGTAGCCCTGCTGGATCAGGAATGGCTCGATCACATCCTCTATGGTGTCGCGCTCTTCGCCGATGGCGGAGGCAAGATTGTCCACGCCGACCGGCCCGCCCGCGAATTTCTCGATCACGGTCTGCAACAGTTTTCGGTCCATCACGTCCAGCCCCTGCGCGTCCACGTCCAGCATGGTCAGCGCGGCATCGGCCACCTCGCGCGTGGCCTCGCCATCGGCCCGCACCTCGGCGTAGTCGCGCACGCGGCGTAATAAGCGGTTGGCGATACGCGGGGTGCCGCGCGAGCGCTTGGCAATTTCCAGCGCGCCCTCGGGCGAGATCGGCAATTCCAGCAAACCGGAGGAGCGCGTGACGATGCGCTGCAATTCGGTGACGGTATAAAACTCCAGTCGCGCCACGATGCCGAAGCGGTCGCGCAGCGGGTTGGTCAACATGCCTGCACGGGTAGTAGCACCGACCAGCGTGAACGGCGGCAAGTCCAGCTTCACCGAACGTGCCGCCGGGCCTTCGCCGATCATGATGTCTATCTGGTAATCCTCCAGCGCGGGGTAGAGGATTTCCTCCACCACGGGAGAGAGGCGGTGGATCTCGTCTATGAACAGCACGTCGTTGGGTTCGAGATTGGTCAACAGCGCGGCGAGATCGCCTGCGCGCTCCAGCACCGGGCCGGAGGTGTGGCGCAGGTTCACGCCCATCTCGCGCGCGATAATGTGCGCCAGCGTGGTCTTGCCCAGCCCCGGCGGGCCGAACAGCAACACGTGGTCGAGCGGTTCTTTTCTTTTTCTTGCAGCCTCGATGAAGATGGAAAGCTGCCCACGTATTTTTTCCTGCCCGACATATTCGTCCAGCAGCTTGGGGCGCAGCGCGCGCTCCAGCGCCTCTTCCTGATGCGAGGCTGGCGTGGCCGCAATGAGGCGCGGTTCGGAGGTGAGGTTGTCGCTGTGGATCATGCTTAGAATAATAACTTAAGCGGCCTTATGATTTGGACAAAAGCTTGAGAGCCGATCGGATGCCGTCCGACACGCCGACTTCGGCGGGCAATTGTTTTGCCGCCCAGTCCGCTTCCTTCTCGCTGTAGCCCAATGCGAGCAGCGCGTTGAGCACGTCGCCGGTATGCGTGACTGCCGCACCTTTGGCGCTGCTGGCCGCGGCCACGGTGAACTTGCCTTGCAATTCCAGCAGCAGCCGTTCGGCGGTCTTCTTGCCCACGCCGGGTATCTTGGTCAGCCGCCCGGCGTCCTTGCTCGCCACGGCAGACGCGAGGTCGCCGAGACTCAAACCGGACAGCACGGAAAGCGCCAGCTTGGGGCCGACGCCGCTGATCTTGAGCAACTGGCGGAAAGCCATGCGCTCGTCGTTGCCCAGAAATCCGTACAACAGATGCGCATCTTCGCGCACGATGAGCTGGGTGTGCAGCACGACCTTTTCATGCAACGCGGGCAGGTTGTAGAACGTGCTCATCGGCACGTCCAGTTCATAAGCCACGCCCTGCACGTCCAGCAAGATTTGCGGCGGATTTTTTTCCAGCAAGATGCCTGTTAAACGACCGATCATTTCAAATGAGCCCAATAAAATTATACGAACCGCGCAAGGCGTCCGGGGGTTACTCCTTCCCCCTGGCCGGGGGTAAGGTTGGGATGGGGGTAGAAATTTAGATTGCGTACATGCCTGGATTCTACCCCTGCCCTAGCCCTCCCTCCGCATGGGGGAGGGGACTGCATTTAGCCCAGCCTGCCGTTACGCATACGCAAACCCCTAGTCGCCAGCGCGCCCATGCCCATGCCCGCATGGGCATGACAGATGGCGCAAGCCAGCGCATCCGCCGCATCCGGGCTGGGCGTGCCGGACAATTTCAACAGTCGCTGCACCATGTCCTGCACCTGTTCCTTTTTTGCGTGGCCGTTGCCGACCACCGCCTGCTTCACCTGCAAGGCGGTGTATTCCGCCACCGGCAGATTCGCCAGCACCGCCGCGCAAATCGCCGCACCGCGCGCTTGTCCCAACAACAAGGTGGATTGCGGATTGACGTTGACGAATACTTTTTCCACCGCCACTTGCTGCGGCTGATGCTGCGCAATCACTTCACTTAACGAGTTCAGGATAACTTGCAAACGTTCCGGCAATTCGCCATCCGGCGTCTTGATGCAGCCGCTGGCGACGTAACTCAACTGCTGCCCGACCTTATCAAGCACACCAAAGCCGGTGATGCGCAGGCCGGGATCAATGCCCAGTATTCGGATTGAGGATTGAGGATTGAGGAGCATAAATCAGGATTGAGGAGCGAGGATTGAGGATCGAGCAAAAACCCACATTAGCGCGCCATACCAGTCCCTCAATCCTTGATCCACAATCCTCAATCCTCTATAACTGCCGTGGTATAAACTTCCTGCACATCATCCACATCTTCCAGCGCGTCGAGCAACTTGCGCATCTTCACCGCGTCGTCGCCGGTGAACGACACTTCGTTTAGCGGTTTCATGGTGACCTCGGCCAGTTCCGGTTTGAAGCCCGAAGTTTCCAGACGCTGCTTCACCACCACAAAATCATGGGGGCCGGTGATCACTTCAATGCTGCCATCGTCGTTATTGACGATATCCTCCGCACCCGCATCCAGCGCCACTTCCAGCAGCGCGTTCTCGTCGGTGCCAGGGGCGAAGATCATGTGGCCGCAATGTTTGAACAAGAAGGCCACCGAACCATCGGTGCCGAGGTTTCCGCCATACTTGGTGAAGGCATGGCGCACATCGGCCACGGTGCGCGTCTTGTTGTCGGTCATGCAATCCACCATCACCGCCGCGCCGTTGATGCCGTAGCCCTCATAGCGCAGCTCCATGTAGTCCACGCCTTCCAGCTCGCCCGCACCGCGCTTGATGGCGCGCTCGACGTTGTCCTTGGGCATGTTCTGGTCGTAGGCCTTTTCCATCGCCAGGCGCAGGCGCGGGTTGATGTCCGGGTCGCTGCCGCCGAGCTTGGCGGCCACGGTAATTTCTTTAATCAGGCGCGTGAATATCTGCCCGCGCTTGGCATCCTGCCTGCCTTTGCGGTGCTGAATATTCGCCCATTTGCTGTGTCCTGCCATACCCCTCTCCCCCGAATACCGCGCAAACCCAATTCCTGCGCGGCTCTGCATAAAACCCGCGCAATGTTATCACTTTTGATTACGCAACCCAAACATATGCGACATGGTTGCACCGCCCCTTAGGCTGCGCCCGCAGCGCGTAAGCAGGTGCTGACAATTAACCAGCTTTATGTTATGGTTAAAACTTGGCGAATTGTTATGGGCAGTTGTTACAAACAAAATTAATGCCGTCGCCAGACAACCCAACAGGAGGGGAGCAGATGCAGAAATATTGTTTTTCCATCAAGACGCGCAGCGGTCAGTTTATTGAGCGGCTGTTGATCGCGGGCAAAGATCAAGAAGATGCCGAGCGCAAATTGAACCAGATGTACCGCCATTGCGAAATAGTGCGTTGCGAATCGCAAACGCGAACTGCATCAATATCAAAACCGTCCACCTCCATCGAAGATTTGCTGTCATTGACCTCCCGATAGCCAACCGCTGCGCCCGCATTTGCTGATGCGCCCCATCTTGGGGAATTTCACTCGGGGGTTCCCTTACCTTTTAACGCATCCTTGAGGTTGGCAAACGGCTGGAATGTCGCCGCTGGCTGACCGCCCCGCACATCCGTGCGCCCCGCCGAATCCAGGTAGCGTGCATGCTCGTTGTCGTGGCAGTAAATGCACAACAACTCCCAATTGCTGCCGTCGGGCGGATTGTTGTCGTGGTTGTGATCCTTGTGATGCACCGTCAGTTGCTGCAAGTTGTCGCGCGTGAAAGTGCGCGCGCAACGCGTGCATACCCAAGGGTAAATTTTGAGCGCCCGCTCGCGGTAACCTTGCTCGCGCAACTCCGCATTGCGCCGCGCCTCGGCAACCACCCGATCCAGCTTGCCGCTATCGCCCGTCTTGTTTGTTGCCATGCCCGTGCTCCCCGGTTGCCGACTGCCCCCATCAGGCCTAATATACCTTTACCTGATGCCGGCATGTTCATAAATAAGACCCCATGAAAAACGCCCCACTCCCGCCGAATGAAGCCGAGCGCCTGCGCTTGCTCCGGCATCTGGAAATCATGGACACGGCACCGGAAGCAATGTTCGATGAAATTACCCGCTCGGTCGCGCTGATCTGCGACGCGCCGGTCGTGCTGATTTGCCTGACGGACGAATACCGGCAGTGGTTCAAATCAAAAGCGGGGCTGGATGCCCGTGAAACTTCCCGCGATGCCGCCTTCTGCGCCCATGCCATTCTGGAAGATGAGCTATTGCTTGTGTCCGATGCGCTCAAGGATGAGCGCTTTATCGACAATCCGCTGGTGACCGGCGAGCCGAAAGTCCGCTTCTATGCCGCCGCGCCGCTGAGGCTTACGCCCGCCATCCGCCTGGGCACGCTCTGCGTCATTGATTACAAACCGCGCGTGCTGGACCGCAAGCAACTGGAGCTGCTGGAGCTGCTGTCCAATCATGTGACGTCGCTGATCCGCTTGCGCCTGAACAAGCTAGACGCCAGCCGCGACTTCAGCGACATGATGCTGGTCAAACAAAAACTGCAATACCAGAAAGACCTGTTCGAGGCCATCCTCGACAACGAACCGGAGAGCGTGGTCATTCTTTCCCGCAATGGCACACCCGAGCAAATCAACCGGGCCGGGCTGGACATGCTGGAAATCAGCTCGCTGGCCGAGGCACAGCAGCGCAAATTAATCGACTATGTGCTGCCGGGCTTTCGCGATAAAGTCAGCGAGCTCAAAAGCAAAGTATTCTGCGGCGAACACGCCATCGCCGAATACAAAATCAAGGGCGCAAAAGGCACCGAACGCTGGATGGAATCGCACGCCGCCCCCTTGTACAACCAGCAAGGTGAGGTCATCAACCTCATCGCCATCACACGCGACATTACCGGAATCAGGGAGTCGCAAAAAAAACTGACACTCGCCGCGCGCGTGTTCGGCGAAGCGCAGGAAGGCATCATCATCACCGATGCCAGCGGTGCCATCGTGGATGTCAATCCGGCCTTCTGCGCCATCACCGGCTACCGCCGCGAGGAAATCATCGGCCAGAATCCGCGCATCCTGCAATCCGGCAAGCAGGGCCCGGGGTTTTACACCGAGCTATGGAAGACCGTCGGCAAGACAGGCCACTGGAAGGGGGAAATCTGGAACCGCAAGAAAAATGGCGAACTGTATGCCGAACTGATTTCCATCAACGCGCTGCGCGACGAAAACGGCAAGGCCGTCAACTATGTCGCACTGTTCCTCGACATCACCGAAGTCAAACACCAGCGGGCGCATCAGGAACAGATGGCACATTACGATCCCGTCACCAGCCTGCCCATGCACGCCATATTCACCGACCGTTTCCAGCAAGCGCTCCTCGGCAGCAGACGCGATAAAACCATGCTCGCTGTTTGCCATCTAAATCTCGACAATTTCCGGCAACTGAACCACACGCAGGGACACGAAACCTGCGATGCACTGCTCAACGAAACCGCCAAGCGCATCAAGGCCAACCTGCGCGGCGAGGACACTGTATCCAGTCTGGGCGGCGATGAATTCGTCCTGTTGATCGGCGACATCCATGACATCGCCGATTGCGAACGCGCGCTGGACAGGATCCTCCGCGCCATCGCCGAACCTAACCACATCAACGGCCAGGCCGCATCCCTCACCGCAAGCTCCGGCGTGGCGCTCTATCCCGCGCATGGTGCCGACCAAAGATCATTGCTGCGGCATGCAGATAGTGCAATGCGGCTGGCCAAACGCGCCGGGCGCAACCGCTACCATTTTTATAACGCTACTGACGGCGGCTAGCCTGCAATATTGCTGCACGGGAGTTTATCCCCGCAGATCAGCCGAGAACTATTCATACCCA
>Ga0315270_10001194_pt1 | contig 13792 bp, 12 predicted proteins | sample C1_bottom_MG_FD_204932 | JGI IMG/M metagenome (GOLD analysis project Ga0315270, IMG submission 204932) | Sediment microbial communities from Yellowstone Lake, YNP, Wyoming, USA - C1_bottom | ecosystem: Environmental > Aquatic > Freshwater > Lake > Sediment | place: USA: Wyoming | collected... | reverse complement strand
ATCAAAATTATCCTCGGCACCCTTGCGATAAGTTGCATCAAGACTAATTGAACGTGTGTGAAGGTCAAGACCTGGCACTTTGACCTGCATTTCCATTTTCATGCAATCATGCGGCTGTATGCCGAGCATAATCCAATTGGGGTTAGGGGGCCCCTGTCGTGTATGGCGTAGCAAATCCTGGGGAGGATTTTTGAAACGGATACAGATTGCCGAACTCGCCTCTTCCATACGTTTCCCGGTTCGCAAATAAAATGGCACGCCAGCCCAGCGCCAGTTGTCGATAAACACTTTCAATGCAGCATAGGTCTCGGTACTACTATCCTTCGGGATTCCCGATTCCTCAAGATACCCCGGCACAGCTTTACCATCAATTGTTCCATTGACATATTGCCCCCGAAAGGCATGCGCATTCACCGAATTTTGCGTTATGGGGCGAATCGCCTGGAGTACTTTCACTTTTTCATCGCGCAGATGCTCTGCAGACATACTGACTGGCGGCTCCATCGCCACCAGCGCCAGTAATTGCAATAAATGGCTCTGTATCATGTCCCGTAAAGCACCGGCACCATCATAATAATCGGCCCGGCCTTCTATTCCAATCGTTTCAGAGTGAGTGATCTGCACATGGTCGATGTAATGGTGATTCCACAAAGGTTCAAGCAAGATATTGGCGAAACGAAATACCATGACATTCTGTACGGTGCCTTTTCCGAGATAATGATCAATACGGAAAATTTGAGGTTCGTTGAGATGACGATATAGACTGGCCTGTAAAGCTTGTGCGCTTAATAAATCATAGCCGAACGGTTTTTCAATGACCACACGACGCCAGCCTTTCTTCTCCTTGAGCAATCCAACCGCGCCGAGCTTTTCAACAATTTCTTGCACTCCCGCCGGACGAACTGCCATATAAAAAACGACATTGGAAGGATAGGCTGGTTCCTCATCTATCATCTGTTGTAGTCGTTGGTAAGCAGCGGTATCACCCTGCACATTGGCATGGTAATGCCAACGCATACAAAAACGATCCAATGCCACTTTATCAATTTCTGCCGGATAAAGCGCATTCAAAATATTGCAGACTTCCAGAACCCACTGATCACGGTGCCACTCTTCAATATTACAAGCAAGTAGAACGAGCTTATCGGGAAGGCGGCCCATTTTTTCAAGAGAAAATAATGCAGGGATCAGTTTTAGCCGGCTCAAGTTACCTGCCGCGCCAAAAATCACCAATGTACAGGGCTCAATGATTTTCATTTTTTTGTGTACCGGATAGCTTGACTGTATGACCTCCAAATGCATTACGCATCGTGGATAAAAGACGGTAGCCATAACCAGTTTCATTCTGGCTATTAAATCGCATTTGCAATGCCAGTGTTAATACGGGGACCGCCACTCCCTGATCGACTGCCTCAATAACCGTCCAGCGCCCCTCTCCAGAGTCAGGAACAAACGGCGCAATATTTTCCAATGTCTGCTCGGTTTTCAATGCTTCCGCAGTAAGGTCAAGCAACCAGCTTCGCACCACTGAACCGTGACGCCACAGCTCAGTTATTTTTGCCAAATCAAATGAGAACTCCTGTTTGCCATGCAATAACTCAAGCCCCTCTGCTAACGACTGCATCATGCCGTACTCAATTCCATTATGAATCATCTTGGTAAAGTGACCTGCCCCCACAGGTCCGACATGTAACCAACCTTGCTCTTCAGAAGGCGCCAAAACTTGCAAAATGGGGCGGACAGTATCAACAACGGCTTTACTTGCCCCCACCATCAAACAATAACCATTTTCCAATCCCCAAATCCCGCCAGAAGTCCCGGCATCCATAAATCCCAATCCTTGCTCAGCTAGCCATGCACCTCGTCGCTGGCTGTCGTGATAATTGGAGTTTCCACCGTCCACAATAATATCTCCCCTGGACAATATGGGTGCAAGTGCACGAATTTGGTGCTCTGTCACATCTCCGCTTGGCAACATCAGCCATATTATTCGAGGAAATTCAAGCTTAGTGACCACATCATTTACTGACGAAGCAGAAATCATGCCATTCTCTTTTTCAAGAATTTTTATTATTTCGGTATCGCGATCAAATCCAACGACCGAAATCCCTCCGCGGCATAGACGTCGAACCATATTACCGCCCATCTTGCCTAACCCTATTAATGCTAGCTTCATATAAACCTCTGCATAAAATTGCGTCACTCAACCAGTCTGTAAAATTATTGGAAAAATATTACAACTGAATTTAAAACCGCTACCATAAGACAACATCAAGCAGGGACCACAAACATGTCTTCGATAATACGCCCATCAATTCATTTGCGCCAACAGTGCCGTTGGCTTAGATACCCATCAACTATCACTCTCGAAAATGCAGCTGCACAAGCCATATACAATGCATCTGTCAAAGCAATTCGGCAACGCGGAAAATTTTACATCGTATTGGCAGGTGGAACTACGCCACGTGGCGTATATGAAGTATTGCGAAACATGGATGCAAATTGGAATGCTTGGTATGTTTATTTTGGTGATGAACGGTGCCTTCCCACAGACTCGCCGGAGCGAAATAGCCTAATGGCATCACAATCATTTCTGGCGCATGTCGACATTCCTGCAAATCAAGTAAACATTATGCCTGCCGAATTAGGCGCGCAAGCTGCAGCCAATGCTTATGCCGAAACGATTGTGAATATTAAAAATTTTGATTTGGTACTACTCGGACTGGGTGAAGATGGTCATACAGCAAGTTTATTCCCTGACCACTATTGGGGCATCGAAGACAATGCTCCGGATACGCTCGCCATATTTGACGCCCCCAAATTACCTTTACAACGAGTCTCACTTTCTGCGCATCGCCTGAGTCTAACTCGTCAGCTAATATTTTTGGTAAATGGAAGAGGAAAGGAGCAGGCTATCTCAGATTGGAAAAATGGAAAAGAAATTCCGGCAGCCGCAATTACACCCAAAGGGGAAGTTGAGATTTATCTGAATGAAAATATAACATCAGTAAAATAATGAAAAAATCTGAAGAAATTAAAAAATATATTTGATCAACTCAATAATATAGGTGTTTTCCAAAAGCTTTCCAAACCTCGCCTCCATGAACATCACGTCCTTCTACGGCAGCGCTTTCCATTGTACGAATCATGACCGTAACCAAACCAAACATTTCGGCCTTGGTAATGAGCGCCTGGTTCTTTGAAGCATAAGCCGCCTTTGCATTGGCGGGCCCATAAATTTTACATTCAGACGCAAGCATAGACATGGCTGCCTCATCATTCCAATCCAATCCAAGTGCAACCATGTGCCTCAATAGAGCAGTTTCTATCTGAGAAATCTCACTCCAGTGATTTTCAGTTTGACTCATATTTACACTCTATTCTTTTTAAAAATTAATTTCCAACAATGAATTCCAAGTACAACATAAGCATCAGTATATTATAAGTGCTAACACATAAAATTCATGTTTAGGAACTACAACGATTATATTCTTTAAAACCGATTTATTTTTTCCATGAAAATGGTAAACACGGATACTGGAAATAACCGAATTATTGCCAACACCTCAAAGTATATCTTTTTTACCATTTCCATTTTTATCTCCACGCCCCCTGTTTATCAACCTTTTCTTTAATTGAATTAATATCTAACTTTTCAATATATCGGATTAAATTTTGCCACATTGGATGAAAACCGTATCCGCCATTAATCATTTCATCGGTAGCCTGTTCTTTGCTCCAACCTTGATATACGATGCGATAAATGGCAACCATTGTCCCCGTTCGATCCGAGCCATGCTGGCAATGTACAAGCACGGGCTGCAAGGATGGTGTGGTGACAATACGCAGGAATTTGATCACGTCCTCGTCTTCTGGATGCCACGTTTTAAACCTAATTTGCTCCAATCGCAATGAAGAGCTTTTTTCCACTTTGGGAGCATCGTCATTAAATGCACGTAATGAGACAATAGTTTTAATAGGTTGATCACCCTCAAACAAACTTTCATGATTGCCTAAAAATACGAACCCTTCTTTTGTTGGCTGGGCCGAACGATATAATCCGGCAGTCACCCGATTTAAATTGGGTAATCCAGGGCTAGCGGCAAGTGGTTTTCCCCATTGATTCGGTCTGACTTCCGTATTTTCTGCTGTCGCCAAAGAAATGGTCGAAATTTGCATTAGCAAAATGGCGACCAATGACCCGATTGTAGTAAGCTTCAAGTTACCAACTATTTTCTGATTACCCATAAATTCTCCCGAATAACATTTGTTAAACATAATCAGCTCAGATGTCTTGTAGAGAATCAAAACATCTTAAGCCATTCAGCTCGTTATCATAGCCGAATTCAATCGGGTATCCTGACCAAAATAATGATACAAAGTCATCACGTGTTGTGAAAATAAAACACCAGATCACCTGATGTCATACCTGTGAATTTAAATGTTATCAATGTAATTGCTAAATATATTCGCTTGTCTTACAGTTACAAATATGAATTTTTAACTATCACAAAGGGAGAGTTATCATGCGTCTATACAGTTTAATTGTCACCACCGTGCTGTCCTTCGCAGTTGTCTTACCCATTCAAGCTGAAAATCATTCTGACAAAAATAATAAAGAACCACATGATAAATTTAGTAGACAAATATCTTTTGGTGATAGTCTGAGCGATGTTGGAAGTTATGCAGTAGGTACCATTGCAGCGCTGGGTGGTGGTGAGTTTACAGTGAACGGTCCTGGGGTACAAAATTGGACCGGTGTAATGGCAGCAAAATTCGGTCTTTCTGAACCCTGTGCCGCACAAACCGGATTGGATGGCGAAGCATCTTTAGGGCTCAAGGTGATGCCACCTACAAATCACCAAGCATGCACCGGTTATGCTCAAGGTGGTGCACGAATTACTAATCCAATTGGTATAGGCAATAAAGCAACGGGTGGCGCTAATGAAATTTTAGGGTTTTTAACTGTTCCCGTCGTGGACCAAATACAAAATCATTTGAATAACAACCACGGTAAATTTTCTGACGATGAAATCGTTTTTGTATTTGCAGGCGCTAATGATATATTTTTTCAATTAGCCCTACTTCAGGCTGGCGCCATTGACCCCAATACCGCCGTCAGTTCAATTGCCACTGCAGCGAATGAACTCGCCATTTCAATCAATACTAAAATAGTTGGAAATGGAGCAAGACATGTAGTCGTGTTAAATGTCCCCGATATTGCGATTACCCCAATGGGGGCGACGTTCGATCCTGCTACCCGAAATTTTATTGACTCCATGGTCAAGACGTTTAATGTGCAATTGAAAGTCGGTGTCGCGGCAAATTCACATCATGTATTGTATGTAGACACCTATTCTGAAAGTTACAGCCAATATGTCAATCCAGGAGCCTATGGCTTATCGAATGTAACCAATACTGCATGTGACCTGACACCGGCAAAAAACCCTTTTGGTTCTTCATTGATTTGCTCCCCATATAACCTGACAGCCGGCGATACCAGCCATTACCTGTTTGCTGACATGGTGCATCCAACCCCATTTGGCTATGAACTGATTGCAAACCTGGTTAGTCATGAGATGGAAAACCGAGGCTGGCGCCGGCATAACAAGCATTGATTTTGCATATTTAAATCTGCAGAAATTGATTGCACTTTATGATCCATCTTTCACTCCCTTCAGCAAGAGAAAATCACGTTGCAATTCCGGCCTGTTTTATGGTTTTCCACTTCGAATCGCGACTATTGGGCATGTGTGATTTTCAGACCATCTTGCACAAAAAAATTTAGAGGACTATCCAATTTTTTACACAAATCTAATAAATACTCGATATCCCAAGATAGATTCATAATTTATCAAGCTGTTGTTTCACATATCCAGCTGATGCGGATACTGGAACAAGCGCAAGAAATGTCTGATAGGCAGTTTTGGCTTTTTCGGGTTCACCCGAATGTAAATAGGCATCACCCAGGTTAAGATATGCAATGGCCCGAGATGGGTCCATTTTGATCGTATTCTCAAACCATCGAGCAGCCTCTTTGTACTTGCCCTGCTTGTAATATACAAACCCAAGATTATTTGCAGCGAGTGCGAAATCTGTCCTTAACTTTAAAGCTTCTGTAAATTGCACTTCCGCGGCAGCGTATTGCTTCTCTTTAAACAGTTGCAATCCACGATCATTGGCGTGTTGTGCGCGTTGCCGCGCTGAGCTAGGTACGGCAAGTGGGGGCACTATTTTTTGCTCGCCACCCTGCAAATCTTTCACTATGATAATTGACGCTGCTTTTTCTGTTTTATTTTCTAAAGCAACGGGTATCACAGGGCGAAGTGCATCCAGTTTGGAGTTCAGTGCGATTGCTTCACTCGAAAGCTGTGCTGTTTCTGGACTGATAAACTCAGTCTCCCCTGCCATCTCGAAAACAAAATCCCCGCCCTCAGAACCTGGCAGGCTGCCGAAAGCAGGCGTCTGGTTAGAAACACTGGAAACTGCCGGTGCAATGTAGGCCGCCAATTCGGTTGCGGTGATCAACCCATCACCATTCAAATCGGCTTTGCCGTTTAGTGCTTGCAACAGTGTCCAAGAAAATATTGAATGGCCATTGGGTCCACCGTCCGCGACCAACTGATCTGTGCCTCCTGCGGTTAACATCTGGCGGCCAATACGCTTTGCATTGTCGCGCAAAAAGGAGCTTGAGCCACCGCCTCTCGTCAGACCCAGCCCGCTATAACAGGCATCCATAACAAACAGTACATGCTTTGCAGTCAGACTTTCCGCTATGTTTTGAATCTCGGTCATCGGAATGGCATCAGTAGCAAATTGATTGGGATCAGAATCGACAGGAACAATATAACCAAGATCGCGACCAGAACTCAATTTTCTGGTTGCACCATGTCCCGCAAAGAAAACAAAAATACGGTCATTGTTTTTCACGCCACCATGCGCAAGCTTATCGTGAAATGTGGCGAGTATTCCCGTACGGGTGGCCTCCGAATTTTTAAGTGAAATGACTTTTTCAGCTGCAAAACCAAATTTTTCTATCAGTGTCTGTCTCACGCCATCAGCATCATGTGCGGCATACTGAAGCTTTGGCCACTTGGAATATTCATCTATTCCAATCACGATCGCCCAAGAGTCAGAATAGTCAGCAGCAGCAATTTTTTCTACGGGAGAGGTGCGGTTCTTGGACACCTTAAACGCCGTTCCATCCCATCCGGCAAATTGGTAATCCATCGCCACCAGACGATCGAGAATCATAGGTAAAGCTTTGACCGTACGTTCATGAATGTCGTGAAACAGCACAATGCCATGATTTTCATGTTCTATAGATTGTAATACACGATCCGCAATAGAACTTGGAATAGGATCGGCCCAATCTAATGAATCAATATTCCACATGACTGATTTCAGATGTGCCTCCTCCAGAATTTTTATTCCCTCCCCGTTGTGTGCGCCATAGGGAAAACGAAACAAGGGGGAACGATCGGCATCAATTTTCTTCAACAATTTATCTGTATTTAATATTTCTGCGTTTAGATTATCACCACTTTCCTTTGAAAGTTGCGCATGACTAAAGCTATGGTTCCCCAATACAAACCCCGCCGCCTTCAGTTTTCGGCTTACCTCAGCCCGGGTCGAGAGCTTAACATCTCCCTTTTCATCCATTGCACCGAGATTACGTCCAACACTAAAGAATACCGCTGGTGCGTTATATTGTTTAAGAATCGCAGCAATGTCTGCCGTGTAGATCGCATGAGGGCCATCATCAAAAGTGAGCGCCACCGTTTTTATTGGCAAATTATTGCCAAATATTTCACCAGGATCAACCTTTTCCGCCTCATTTTTTCGTTCTGGATAGGGCATTACAACACCGTAATCTTTGAGAATTTGTTCACGTGTATAACGTTTTTTCAGATGTGCAATATAGCTGTCCCACCGCTCTCGCTTTAACTCGATAGCACGCTTGTCAAAGCGCCCGAATACCTGACTAATTTCCTTCTCATAGTTATGTTCAATTTCGACCAGCGCATCCATATCTTCCGATATCCGCTTATGCATTTTGATCGCAGGCAACGAACTATCCCTCGCTATAAAAGTCTGCAGTGACTGCAGCAATTCACGGAATGCAAGCCTGTCAGCATCAAACAAATCCTGATCAGACTCAACGTAAATTAAAAGGGAATTCAAATCTTCAAAGCGCGATGCATTCTTAGTAGCAGTCATTACATCAAGCGCAGCTTCCACTTTTGCAATATGTGCCTGATTGTCATGAAATAGCGCCTGACCTACACGATTTGACTCAGCGAGTTCCTGATTTGAAAGTGTCTTTTCACCGGCCAGAAGCACAATTATTTTTCGATATGTGCTGAGAATCTCCTTAAACTCAACTCCCATTTCAGCATTGTTAATGCTTGTCGTAGCCGCTCCCCCAGTAGGAATGGGTGAATTATGTTTTGTATTCATGTACAGGAAATATACAATCACGCATATAAAAATTACTACACCAACAACACGAATAATCTGTTTAGTTTTCATATCAGGAAAATTTTGTCTTAATAAAGGAAATTTATATTCAGGCCTTGCTCAACCAATATTGGATTATATGTCACCCGCGTTTTCACACCAGCTCGCCTCCCCTTTGTTTTTTAATGCGCCAAATCAATAATCACCGACCTACCGACTGATGGTTTCTGTAAAATAATAAATGTAAATTATCTGTCACGAGCGTTGAATATCGTAACGGTACTGCATCCAAATAAGCACAATAATATTAATTAACGAACGGCCCCATAAATGAACATAGCAGTACAAATCAATAAAGCCAGACTGGCTGGCAGCAAACGATTAAATTTGTCATGTGGACTGGAAAAATTTCCTGTTGAAATATTTGACTTGGCAGACACTTTGGAAATTCTTGATCTTTCAGGCAATCACCTGTCTTCCTTGCCTGACGATTTATGGAAACTCAGTAAACTACGTATTCTTTTTTGCTCAAACAATAATTTTACCCGCTTACCCGACATTTTGGGCAAGTGCTCTCAACTCAGCATGGTGGGCTTCAAGGCCAATAAAATTAACCACGTTTCTGCTGCCTCACTGGGAAAGTCTTTACGCTGGTTGATACTTACCGATAATCAGATTGGCGAACTTCCCAACGAAATTGGACACTGCAGTGAACTTCAAAAACTCATGCTGTCTGGCAACAAATTAAGCGCCTTGCCTGAAACTTTATCGCAATGTAAAAAATTGGAATTGCTACGGATTGCTGCAAACCAATTTTCTTCTCTACCACCCTGGTTGTTTACCTTGCCGCGGCTTGCCTGGCTCGCCTTTGCAGGCAATCCATTTTGCGAGTCTGTTGAGCGAATTGCCCATGAGCAAAGTCCAATCTTAACGATACCTTGGCATCAATTTGAATTGCATCAGCAGTTGGGTGAAGGAGCCTCAGGTGTTATTCATCAGGCCAAGTTAACTATAGAAACCAAGAGTAATGCGAAGGTTGCAATCAAATTATTCAAGGGCGACATGACCAGCGATGGCCTGCCACACAACGAAATGGCCGCTTGCATTAGCGCGGGAACACACCCAAATCTCATTACCATACATGGAAAAATAGCAGACCACCCTGCGGGTAATGCAGCGCTGGTCATGTCACTGATCGATCCAGAATTCCGCAATTTGGCAGCTCCACCCAGCCTTGAGTCATGTACTCGTGATATTTATGATGACAACACCGTCTTTTCGATCAATACTGTTTTACGGATCGCCTACGGCATTGCATCCGCAACACATCAGCTCCACAACAAAAGCATTCTCCATGGCGATTTATATGCCCATAATATTTTATACAATGCAGAAGGCGACTGCTTACTGGGTGATTTTGGTGCTGCTTCTTTTTTCCCGCAGGATGACCCGCAACTTGCACTGTCGCTCCAACGTATTGAAGTTCGTGCATTTGGGTGTTTACTGGAAGAGTTACTTGAACGGTGCGAGGCAAGAAGTGAATCAATCAATATGCTGGAGAACCTGAAAACTGATTGCCTTAATATCAACAGCGCCAAGCGGCCATTATTCCCGGATATTGTTCAAACCTTAATGGTTTTTCTTGCTTAACTCGCTCAAGACTCAGCTTCTTACATCGGCAGAATTTGAGCGCTGAGTCGTCTTTGAACTCGCATTAATCTTTAAATTCAAAGGTGTCGAAGTTCTCAAACGTAACAATGTTTGGATCTTGCAGATTGAGCAAATTATAGGTCGGAATTGCCACCATCAGCCCCACAAATGCAGCAACTACGATCCACTGCACAGGATTAAATTTCTGTATTTTTTCAAGTTGTTTGATTTCACACATACCACCTGGACATAGCTGGGCTTTTTCCTTATTGAACACGTTGTACAGAAAACAGCCCAGACAAATACCAAATGCGGTTTCAAAATATAAAAGCGTTACACACGTTATACAGCCCGCAAAATTCATCCAACCCATGTTGGCTTGCTTGAACACCAGCCAGTACATAAACAGACCCAGCGTCAGACCCAATGCCCAAGCCACTCGCTTTTGCGGTGCCCCGACATAATCCACCTTTTGATTGCGAACCATTAAACGGGCGACCACCATGAATGGCGCGTATTTTGGGTTAATCAGCACGCGGATTCCCAGCTCAATCACAAAGGCGATGATCATCATCCTCTCCGGTGCATAGTCAGCCGTTAGATAGCCTTTTAAGAAACTGTAAAATCCAAGCAGAAACATCAGCCCTGCTGCCGCACGAGCCTCGCGCTCATTGATCACACGTACCGCATAACCATCCACATCTTCGCCAAAATGGAATATTTGTTTAAGTAGGTTCATGACTAAACACCTTAATAAATATGTATATAGATTAAATTAAACACACGCAATATTAGTATGTGATTATATCATAATAAAACACTATTGAACGTGTGGCGCCCTTATCTTCACCCTGTCTGCTTCGTCAGGCCGGCTGCGAATTGGTTCATTCTAAGCGCATTCATTATTTATCATAAATTCACCTGACGAGCGGTAACTCATCCCAGTTGCTCGTATAGGCAGGTGTCATACTCCCCCTGTTCATGCGCCACTCCTGTTCCACCCCATCACTGGCCAATTTGATTGTCCCTTTCCCCATGCGGGCATTAATGCTATCCATCATGCTCATCAGTTTTAATGATTTATCAGCCGCAGTGGGAGACGCAAACAAACATGATTGAGTCCCCCCGGCAGGCGTAATATCTGACAACATCACACCTGCCTTTTTGTATCGGTATCCTGTTCGGTAGATCATGCGCAACCCTGCCTTAACGGCCGCCACCAGCTGCATGGTATCGCTGGTGGGATGTGGCAAGGCAATGGTAATACCCCGGCTGTATTGCGGTTCTTCTATTTTATGTTCATTGGTAAGAATATAAACGTAGGCTGTTGCGGCCACCGATCCCTGCCCACGCAACTTGGCTGCTGCGGTAGACATATACGTGCTAACCGCTTCTTGCAGACCATGCAGCGTCGTGACGCTTTGCCCGAAGCTGCGCGAACTGATAATTTGCTTTCTTGCTGGGGCAACATCCGCTATTTCCTGACAGGCAACCCCTCTCAACTCCCGCACGGTTTTTTCCATAACGACACCGAAACGATTGCGGATACGATGAATATCGAAGTCACGCAATTGCTTCACCGTTGTGACGCCTCCCTGCTGCAACTGCTCGTTTAGCTTGCGTCCCACCCCCCACACTTCACCCACGGCAATGCTGTCAAAAATATCATCTTGCTGTCGTGAAGACATCGCCGTCAAGTCGCACACACCGCCGTATTCAAGGCGCTTCTTGGCAACATGATTGGCAAGCTTGGCGAGCGTCTTGGTGGGTGCAAAGCCTACGCATACTGGCAAGCCTACCCACTGCTGGATACGCTGGCGTATCTGCTGTCCGTACTGCGTGAAATTGTCGTCATGGCCCGCCATATCCAGGAAACATTCATCAATGCTATAGATTTCCTGTCGCGCACTAAACTCACGCAGCACAGACATGACGCGGTTGGACATATCGGCATACAGGGTGTAATTCGATGACAGCGCAATAATGCTGTGCTGGCGTGCGAGGTCTTTAAGTTTAAACCAGGGCCCGCCCATTTTGACACCGAGCGCCTTGACTTCGCCGCTGCGCGCCACCACGCAGCCATCGTTGTTGGACAACACCACCACGCATCGCCCCTCCAGCTTGGGGTTAAAAACGCGCTCAGCGCTGACGTAAAAATTATTCACATCTACTAATGCAAGCATGCTCATGACTTTATAAATTACTTAAGCTGATGCACCGAGCTGGTCACCACGCCCCAAATCGTCAGCTCCTGCCCTTCCTGTAAACAGATCGGCGCGTACTTGGGATTTTCGGCATGCAGCTCGGTGACACCACTGCGCGTGATCAGCCGTTTAACGGTAAGCTCGCCATCCACCACCGCCACGACAATAGAGCGGTGCACCGCCTGTACCGAACGGTCAACCACAATAATATCGCCATGATGAATGCCGGCATTCACCATGGAGTCACCCTTGACTCGCAGAAAAAAAGTAGCCGGTTTATTGCTGATCAATAGCTCATTCAAATCAAGCCGGTCTTCAATATAATCATCGGCAGGCGATGGAAAACCAGCCGACACACTGTGGCTATACAACGGCGTGTGATGAGCCTGTGGCATTTTACAGGGCAGTAAAATTTGCTCAACAACACGGCTGAATCCGGACTGGGCGATAGACGGACTTATAGGTGATGCGGTATATTTTTCCATGTGCACAGCCTATAGAACGATCGTTCTATTGTCAACCTGGGCCATCCCTCGAATCCTGACAAGGCATTATTTCGGCGTCATGCCGATTCTCCATTTATTCAATAGTCAGTTATACTTCAATCCGCTTTCGACACACACCTCAACCATTTCCGGAGAACACTATGTCCAGATTATTGAATTCAGCTCTCTATACAGTACTGTTTCTCTCAGCTCTGACTTTATCGGCGTGCTCAAGCACGCAGGAACCCACCCCGGTTGCTGCTGCGCCGGTCGAAGCGCCCGCACCAGTTGAAGTCGCCGCTGAAAAACCGGCGGAGCCAGAAGTGATACCTCAGCCGGCACCCGCAGCCGCTGAGACAACCGCGCAACCACAAGTGTCCGAGCAAGCGCCGCCCAAAAAAGTCATTAAAAAAGCCAGAAAGCATACCAAGCCTGCCCCGGTCAAAGTCATCGCACCTCCCCCCGCACCCGAACCTGAACCCGCTCCCGTCGTAGAACAAAAAGCGCCCCCCGTTGTACAACCGGAACCCGCCCCGCCTGTTGTCATTGCACCACCGGTCAAAGAGGAGCCGGGTTTCTTTGCACAGTACTGGATGTGGCTCGTCGCCTTGGTTCTTTTGATCATCGGGATCTTTGTATGGATGTCCAAGCGTAAAGAATAACCTTAAGCTGAACTAAAAAACCCGAGCTTAAACTCGGGTTTTTTTACGTCCACTATTTCTCAAACAATTTGGCGCTGTCCGCGTTAGCAGCAAATTTATTTAATTTCTATTTGCCTCAATCGAACCTCATCCCGCCAACCGCCAAGGTATTCAAACCGGTAATTCATCCAGTTTAAAACAGGTTCATCAGAAGTGATTTGAACCGTCTGGTCAATATCTGGCATCTGCATTCTGAGCGAAATCACCATGACACTTCTGCGATTGGGCGCCATCCATTCCTCAACGATTTGAACAACGGTAATTGTTAAACGGCTGTCCAAGGAATAAGGTT
>Ga0315270_10001193_pt1 | contig 13795 bp, 11 predicted proteins | sample C1_bottom_MG_FD_204932 | JGI IMG/M metagenome (GOLD analysis project Ga0315270, IMG submission 204932) | Sediment microbial communities from Yellowstone Lake, YNP, Wyoming, USA - C1_bottom | ecosystem: Environmental > Aquatic > Freshwater > Lake > Sediment | place: USA: Wyoming | collected... | reverse complement strand
TTCGGCAATTATTATTGTACTATTTTTACAATCTTGCACAGCTCCAAACCCATACGAACCAGTAACACCTTCCTCTACAACACATTCTGGAAATAGTGATGATGATGAAAATGGCACTACTACAACTACTTTAACAACAGTTACGATTCCTATAAACATTACAGTAACTAAAGGAAGCACTGTAACAACTACAAATTTTGTCAGTACTCCAACTGGGGCTACTTTTGCTTGGACAAATTCTAATACAGCTATCGGTTTAGCTGCCAGTGGTTCAGGAAATGTTCCGTCTTTTATTGCTACAAATACAGGAACTACAGCTATAATTGCTACAATTACTGTTACTCCAACTTTGAATGGAATTGCCGGAACACCATCTTCTTATACTATTACGGTAAATCCAACAACTCCAAGTCCAACAACCCCAACTGTTTCTGTTCCTGCAAACATCACTGTTAATAACAACAGTAGCGTTACAGCGACAAGTTTTGCCAGCACTCCAGCCGGAGGAACTTTTGGTTGGACAAATTCTAATACTGCTATTGGTTTAGCCGCCAGTGGTTCAGGAAATATTCCATCGTTTACTGCTACAAATACTGGAACTACATCAATAATTGCTACAATTACTGTTACTCCTACTGTGAACGGAGTTAAAGGAACCTCATCTTCCTATACCATTACCGTAAATCCAACACAAACAACAACTACTGCAATAACGCTTACCGGAAGTGCAGCAGGACTCACAAAAAGTCATAATGCAGGAATGAGTTGTGTGGCTTGCCATACTCCAGGAGGACAAGCAACTAATTTTCAATGGAAAATTGGAGGTACTATTTATACGAGTTCAGCAGGAACAACTATAGCTTCAAATCTGATAGTTAGATTTTATACGGGTCCAAACGGAACAGGCACTCTAAAATACATACTTAATGGGGATCAAAAAGGAAATATTTACAGCTTAGGTCCAGTAGATTTTACCGGAGGATTATATCCAGCTGTAGTAGGCCCTACGACCACAAAATATATGGGGAGCCCTATAACAACGACACCTACATCTTGTAACAGTTGCCATACCGGAGGAACTGGCACCGCAAGAATTTGGGCAAACTAATTAAACAGCATAGAAAAAAATCAAAACAGTAATAAAAAACAATTATGAAACTAAAATCAATAACATTATTTGCATTTATTCTATTGCTAACTTCTATGCAATCTTGCTCAGGTGATGAATATGGTTCAATAACCAATAGTCAAACCGGTAGCAGTGCCAGTCATAATATGGGACAAAACTGCATGAATTGTCACAAACCGGGTGGTGGTGAAGCTCCAGTTTGGAAAGTGGCCGGAACGGTTTATAATGAAGCGCTCACAGCTACCAATTCTAATGCAACTATAAAGCTTTATACTGGGCCAGATGGTACCGGAACTTTAAAATATACCTTACATGCTGATGCCAAAGGAAACTTTTACACTACTGAAAATGTTGACTTTACAGGAGGTTTATATCCATCAGTTACTGGCGCTACTGCAACAAATTCTATGTCATCATCAATTACTACGGGAGCTTGCAACAGCTGTCACGATGGTGTTTCAAGAAGTAGAATTTGGATAAACTAAGTTTTACTTTTATAAATTTTGCTCCGTTATTTATTGATCTAATCAATAAATAATGGAGTTTTTTTATTACAATACAATCGAAAAATAAATAGTAAATTTGAAAATTATCAAACTTTAGAAATACTAAATGATGAGAATTGGAGTAACATTTTCCGAAAGCAATTATCATAATTATCCTCGTTGGGTAAAAGGAAATGACGAAAACATTGAAATCATTGAACTTTCGTACGAGAAACATAATTTAGAAGATGTAGCTATTTGTGATGCAGTAGTTTTTACCGGAGGTATTGATATGGATCCAATCAAAAAAATAGAGTATGCCAATGCTCCAAAAGAATTTAATCTCGCCCGTGACCAATTCGAAATGGCAGTTTTGGCGAAAGCCTTGCAAGAACAAAAACCAATTCTTGGCATTTGCAGAGGTTTACAATTAATTAACGTTTTTAAAGGAGGTACCTTGCATTTGGACAACGGCGAAACCAAAAACAAGGTTCACAAAAAAGAAACAGAAGACAAAAAACACTTAATTCAGGTAGAAAGAGACTCGCTATTCCATTCGATTGTAAGGCAAGATTCTGGCGAGGTCAATAGTGCCCATCACCAATCTATCGATAAATTGGGTTCGGGTCTAAAAGCTGTGGCGCATACTGAAGATGGCGTTATCGAAGTCATCGAATCTGCAAATCCAGAGAAACAATTTCTTTTAGCGGTGCAATGGCATCCCGAACGAATGAGCGATTTAGAAAGTCCATTCAGCAAAAATATTCGCAAAGCTTTATTGGAAAAAATAAGCAACTAACAAATGCTAATCCAACAACTGTTAGGAAAAACGAAAAATTTAATTCGTAAATTCTAAAAACTATAAGGGAATATTTCCGTGTTTTCTAATAGGCGTTACACTAACTTTATTTTCGAGCATACTAAATGCTTTTATCAATTTGCGTCTGGTATCTTGTGGTAAGATTACCTCATCGACAAAACCACGTTGCGCTGCAGTATAAGGATTGGCAAACAGATCAGCATATTCAGTTTCTTTTTCCAAAAGTTTTGCGGCTGGATCTTCGGCTTCGTTGATTTCTTTTTTGAAGATGATTTCTGAGGCTCCTTTGGCTCCCATTACGGCAATTTCTGCTGTTGGCCAGGCAAAATTCATATCGGCACCAATGTGTTTTGAATTCATTACATCATAAGCTCCACCATAAGCTTTTCGAGTAATAACAGTCACTCTTGGCACAGTAGCTTCGCTTAAAGCGTACAATAATTTAGCACCATGCATTATAATTCCTTCCCATTCCTGATCTGTTCCGGGCAAAAATCCGGGAACATCTACCAAGACCAATAATGGAATATTAAAACAATCACAAAATCGAGTAAAACGTGCTGCTTTTCTAGAACTTTTCACTCCCAATACACCTGCCAAAAACATAGGTTGATTGGCAATAATTCCAACGCTTCTTCCTGCTAATCTGGCAAATCCTACAATGATATTTTCGGCATAATTTTTATGAATTTCAAAAAATGATTCTTCGTCAATAATTCCTGAAATAACCTCGTGCATATCATACGGTTTGTTAGTGCTATCCGGAATTACAGTTGCTAATTTCATTCGTACTTCATCTCCTAAAACATAAGGCAAATTCTTTGGCGTTTCTTTATTGCTTTGTGGCAAATAGCTCAATAAACGTTTTAAATCCTCTAAACATTCTACATCATTTCCTGATGTAATGTGCGCCACGCCCGACTTGGTTGAATGTGCAACTGCACCACCCAATTCGTCTGAAGTTACGGTTTCATTGGTTACGGTTTTCACCACGTTTGGCCCTGTTACAAACATATAACTGGTACCTTCAACCATCATCGTAAAATCAGTCATGGCTGGAGAATAAACCGCTCCACCAGCACAAGGTCCCATTATTGCAGATATTTGCGGAATCACTCCACTGGCCTGAACATTTCTATAAAAAATATCGGCATACCCTCCCAGAGAACGAACTCCTTCCTGAATTCGTGCTCCACCTGAATCGTTGAGTCCAATAATAGGCGCACCCATTTTTACGGCCATATCCATAACTTTACAGATTTTTTCGGCGTGTGTTTCTGACAAAGCACCTCCAAAAACCGTAAAATCCTGAGCAAAAATATAGACTAATCTTCCATTTATGGTTCCATATCCAGTAATGACTCCATCACCAAAATAGAGTTCTTTTTCCATACCAAAATCAGTGGTTCTGTGCGTAACCAACATTCCTATTTCTTCAAAAGAACCTTCGTCCAATAAATAATCAACACGTTCTCTAGCTGTTAATTTTTTCTTTTCATGTTGCTTTTCAATACGTTTTAAACCTCCGCCCAAATGAGCCTGAGCAATTTTATCGTTTAATGTTTTTATTTTATCTTCCATGATTTATTGAATTGGTAAGCGTAAAACTTTTTGATCTTCAAAATACTGTTTCAAAGCTAAAAGAGCCGCTATTTCAGCTTCCTTAGCCTTTTGAATTTTTAATATTTCTGGGGAATAATATTTCTTTACAAAGTTGGTGTCAAATTTTCCAGAACGGAAAGCTTCGTGTTCGAAAACAAATTTCCCAAAAGGCAAAGTAGTTTCTACTCCTTCTATTTTGTAGTTTTCTATCGCTTTCAACATTAATGCTATCGACTCTTCCCTTGTTTTTCCGTAGGTAATCAATTTAGACAACATTGGGTCATAATAAATGGGAATATCCATTCCTTGTTCAAAACCATTATCTACCCGAATGCCTTCTCCCACGGGTAATTGGTATATATCTAAATGTCCAACACTAGGCAAAAAGTCATTCAACGTATCTTCGGCATAAACGCGCAATTCCATCGCATGACCGTTTATTTCTAAATCTTCTTGCTTGATAGTTAGTGCTTCGCCTCGAGCTACTCGGATTTGCAGTTCAACCAAATCAACTCCTGAAATCCATTCGGTTACGGGATGTTCCACCTGCAAACGGGTATTCATTTCCAGAAAATAAAAATTATCGTTTTCATCATATAAAAATTCTACCGTTCCCGCTCCAAGATAATCACAGGATTTAGCAACAAGAACTGCCGCTTCCCCCATTTTTTTACGTTTTTCCGGAGTCAATACTGAAGAAGGAGCTTCTTCAATCACTTTTTGATGGCGACGCTGAATACTGCATTCTCTTTCGAATAAATACAAAACATTTCCAAGACTGTCTGCCATAATTTGAATTTCGATATGTCTTGAAGAGGCAACATATTTTTCTATAAAAACCGAACCATCACCAAAAGCCGCAACAGCTTCACTTATGGCTCGATTCATTTGGGATTCGAAGTCGCTTTCTTTTTCTACCACGCGCATTCCTTTTCCTCCGCCGCCAGCTGAGGCTTTAATCAAAATAGGAAATCCTATGGAAGTTGCAGTTTTCTTGGCTTCATCAATATCAATAATAGCGTGATCGACTCCCGGAACCATTGGGATGTTGTATTTCATAACCGCATCTTTAGCGGCTAGTTTACTTCCCATTATTTCAATGGCTTTTGATTTAGGACCAATAAAAATAATATTATTCAACTCACACTCTTGGGCAAATTCTGCATTTTCACTAAGAAATCCGTAACCTGGATGAATGGCGTCCACATTTAAAGCTTTGGCCACTTCAATAATTTTACTTCCCAACAAATAGGATTGGTTCGAAGGAGATTCTCCTATCCAAACGGCTTCATCGGCAAATTTTACGTGAGGTGCATTCCTATCGACAGTTGAATAAACAGCCACTGTTTTTATTCCCATTTTTTGAGCAGTTTTCATCACCCTAATGGCAATTTCTCCTCTATTGGCAACTAATATCTTTTTCATATTACGATTCAAATTCAATTAATAAATCCCCTTTTACAACCGAATCCCCAACACTAATTGCAATATTTTTTATAATTCCTTCACGCGGAGACAAGAAACTATTTTCCATTTTCATTGCAGTAAGAATCAACAAATTATCATTTTCTTTTACTATTTGCCCAATGACAACGCTAATTTCAAGGATTAATCCAGGCATTGGCGCTTTAATAATATTAACCTGTTTTGTTTTTCCAACAGCAAAACCCATTTCTTTAATTAAGGTGTCCAATGGATTTGAAATAGCAATATGGTAAGTATTGTTATTTACCTTGACCGTGTATTTTTTTTGATTGAAATCTGAAAAGACAATTTCAGCTTTGTAAGGGAGATTTTGATGCAGAATATGAAATTTATTAGTTTCCACACTTACCGCATCTAATTGTGAGATACTTTCTTTCTCGAAATCAAACGGAAAAGTATCATTAACGTTTACTCTATAACGAATACTCATTTGCATCTATTTTATAGTACAAAATTAGTTAAAGAAAACGTTTTCGTAGATAAAAAACGAAAGATTTTTGCTAAATTAATATAGTTATTTGAAAGTATTTTTTTATAAAACTAACACCCCAAATTCTCTCAAAGTATTCACAGGTTTTGAGTACCAAAACAATTCAAAATCTTCAAAATGAGTTTCGAAATCAGATTTAATTTCCTGAAAAGTAAGCCCCCTAACCCCAGAATAGACTGAAAGTTTTTCAAGGGTTTTTATCAACCATTCTCCCTCATTTTTTCCTGTTTGAATGGCGAAACTTTCTTTTTTGTCGTGGAAAGTCAAAGTCATCATTTCCCAAGAGTTTCCTTTCTTGGACTTCGTGAAATGCTCTACAAGCGGCTTTCCTCCTAACCAAACAATTTTCGCCGTTGGTTTTATATTGAAATCTTCTTCTTCCTCTAAAGCATTGGAAATAAAATCAGGATGGATTTTTGTTTTTGGAATTTTGAAGTCAAACCAATCTTGTAAATCGTAGTCAAAACAAATGCCGTGCATAAAATTGAACAAGGATTTCTTGAGTCCAAAACTGAATTTATCGTGGTCAATTCCCGTTTTGTCAACATAATTTATGTCGTTATTGGCAAAAGTTCCAATGGTTTCTGTTTCCTTCACGACACCAAATTTTTCTGGATAAATTCCCACCAGACTGTGCGCTGTCATTGCAAATTGATGCCAAAAACCGGATTGCAAAACGCCAACTTCAAACAATTGACGCACCATTTCCAAGCTGTCAACGGTTTCCTGAACGGTCTGTGATGGATAACCGTACATTAAATAAGAATGCACCATAATTCCGGCTTCGGTGAAATTACGGGTCACTTTTGCCACTTGTTCTACCGTAACACCTTTGTCAATTAGTTTCAACAATCTATCCGAAGCCACTTCGAGTCCGCCAGAAACAGCAATACATCCTGAAGCTTTCAGTAACAAACACAAATCTCGGGTAAAACTTTTCTCGAATCGAATGTTTGTCCACCAAGTAACCGATAATTTCCTGCGAAGTATTTCGAGTGCTAAAGCTCGCATCAAGGCCGGCGGTGCAGCTTCATCTACATAATGAAACCCATTTTGACCGGTTTGAGCAATCATTTCCTCCATTCTATCGCACAATAAATTGGCGGCAATGGGTTCGTAAACTTTGATATAATCCAATGAAATATCACAAAATGTGCATTTCCCCCAATAACAACCGTGCGCCATCGTGAGTTTATTCCATCGGCCGTCGCTCCACATTCTATGCATTGGATTCACGATTTCAATAACCGAAATGTATTTGTCCAAAAGCAAATCAGAATAATCGGGTGTGCCGACTTCCGATTGTTTGTAATCTGGTTTTAATGAATTGTTTTTGTAGACTACTTTGCCGTTTTCCAACAGAAAAGTTCTTTTGAAAAAGACTTCGATAGGTTCAGTCTGACAAATTGCTTCAACCAGCAATTCTATTGGCAATTCGCCGTCATCCAAAGTAATATAATCGAAAAACTCAAAAACGCGAGCATCCGAAAGCGAACGAAGTTCCGTATTGGGAAAACCACCTCCCATTGCAATCTTGATGTTTGGATAATGTTTTCGAACCCATTGTGCGGAACGAAAAGCCGAATATAAATTCCCCGGAAAGGGAACCGAAATCAGAAATAATTCGGGTTGGATGGTTCCGATTTTTTCTTTCAAAATCGACATTAAAATTTTGTCAATATAAGTGGGTTTTTCTTGTAAAGCCAAATACAATTCATCGAAAGAATTTGCAGATCGGCCCAAACGTTCGGCATAACGGCTGAAACCAAAATTAGCATCGACACATTCCACAATAAAATCGGAAATATCTTCGAGGTATAAAGTAGCTAAATGCTTCGCTTTATCCTGAGTTCCCATTGTTCCAAAAGCCCAATCTAATTCTTCCAATTGTGCAAAACGAGAAGCTTCCGGCAAATAATCTTCCTGACAAATTTGCAATGCCAATGTTGGATTTTTTCCTTGTAAAAAAGCAATAACCGAATCGATGGTTTTGATGTATTCGTCTTTTAATGCAAGGATTCTTTGGGTGTTGGCTGTTAGGTCTTGGGTTTTGGATACTGGGTTATTAAACAATTTTTCAAGTCCTTTTTTTGAAAACAATTTCAAAATCACTTCAATTCCTAAATCCGCCTGTTTTGCTGAAATGTTTTTGATATTCAGAAACCCTTTGATATAAGCAGTTGCTGGATACGGTGTATTCAGTTGTGTAAACGGTGGTGTGATGAGAAATACTTGGGTTTTCAAGAGAATTGTTTTGTGCAAAAATAACTGCAATAAATAACTTTATCGTTTATATCTTAAAAAACTATTGATTTGATTCTTTCAATTTTTTATATATTAAATACGAATAAACAATCGGAACTATTGAAATTATTAAGGTGATGCCGATAAAAAAGTAAAAATTGATATCTTCTGGAATAACCAAGCTAAAAATCACAATTGATAATCCCCCAACAATCCATAATTTCCCAGCTAAAATATGCGTTAGTTTCCAAACTTCTTCACTCTCTAATGTCCAAGGAGTTTTAATCCCAAGAAAATAATTTTGCTTGATTACTTTAAAGTAATTACCCAAAGCCATAAACAATAATCCAATCAAAACAAAAACCATACTCGGGCTTGAAAGCGTTTGACTCTGCGAGGAATGTAAAATAAAAAGTGCCAAAATCGACATAAATAATACCAAAACAAATTTTATTTGGAAATACTTCCCTCCCATCAATTCAATTCGTTTTTTGGGATCTATTTTCGGAATAACAAGCATTAAAACATAAGTTAGAACTGGTAATAAAAAGACTAATCCAACTAAAGAATATTTCGTTCCCCAATCGTCTATTTCTCCTTTATAATTCCAGTGAATAGGCACTTTTTCGGGTAAGCTATTCCACAAATAAGCCAAATAAATAAAAGGTATTAAGACAAATCCAACAATTGGAAGTTCTTTTTTTAGAGTTTCGTTCATCACATTATTTTTTTAAAGTTAAAATCCATTGCAAAACGTCTTCCATAATTGTAGTATTTAAAGAATAAATAACGAACTGCCCTTTTTTTTCGGAAGAAATTAAATCGGCTCTTTTCAAAATATCCAAATGATGAGAAATACTAGGTTTCGAAATATTAAAATAATCTGCTATTTCACCAGCAGACAAATCTTTAACTTTCAAAAGTTCCAGAATTTCTCTTCTTGTTGCATCATTTAAGGCTTTGAAAATGAAATTCATAATACATTTATATATTTATATATTTAGACAAATATCTAAATACATTTTCAATTATCAAAGTAAAATTGGAAATATTTAAAAAACCGATTAAATCAAAATTTATGTTCCTTTTTTCGAATCAGCAAAAGCGAGAAGAAAGTCATCACCGCTGCAGCCGATAAATAATACCCAACATAAGTAATCCCATAATTTTTGGCAATCCAAATAGCGATTATTGGCGCAAAAGCAGCACCAAATATTCCCGCAAAATTAAACGTGAGCGAAGCACCTGAATACCTTACTTCTGTTGGAAAAAGTTCCGAAAGAAAAGTTCCTAACGGTCCATAAGTCATCCCCATCAAGGTCATTCCCAAACATAAAAACAGCGTGATTAAAGTCGTGTTTCCGGAACCAAGCAGCGAAGAAAAAAACAATCCAAAAATGGCAATGGCAATTGAAATTACAATCAGCACGAATCTTCGACCAAATCTATCGGCTAAAACGGCAGATACGGGAATCGATATTCCAAAAAACACAACCGAAAAAAGCTGCATAATCAAAAAATCACGTCTTGTAAATCCTAAATCTGTTGTAGCCCAACTCAAAGAAAAAACGGTCATCAAATAAAAAGTAACAAAAGTCGTAACTGCAGCCAAAGTTCCAAAAACAAGTTCGCGTTTATAGGATTTCAGCAAGGTTATCATTGGGATTTTTACTTGTTTCTTAGTCTCTAAAGAAGCCAGAAAAGAAGGAGTTTCAGTGATTTTTAATCGAATGTAAAATCCAACAACCACCAAAATTGAACTTGCTATAAAAGGAATTCTCCAGCCGTAATCAAAGAATTGTTCATTCGTCAATGTATCACTCAACAAAAGGAAAGTTCCGCCGGAAAGTAATAAACCTATTGGCGCACCCAATTGTGGAAACATTCCATACCAGGCCCGTTTTCCAGGAGGTGCATTTTCTATAGCTAATAAAACAGCTCCACCCCATTCGCCTCCAAGTCCCAATCCCTGTCCAAATCTGAAAAGCATCAATAATAAAGGAGCCACAATTCCTATGCTGGCATAAGTCGGTAAAAAACCAATGGCAACTGTAGAAATTCCCATAGTCAATAAGGCAACAACCAAGGTGGTTTTTCGTCCAATTTTATCACCATAATGTCCAAAAACAGCTGAACCTATTGGTCGCGCAAAAAAGGCAATAGAAAAAGTAGCCAAAGATTCTATCGTAGAAATAGTAGGACTTGACCCCGGAAAAAACAATTGCGGAAAAACCAAAACTGCCGCATTAGCATAAATATAGAAATCAAAAAACTCAATGGTGGTGCCTATTAAACTACCAAAAAGCACGTGTTTTAATGAGTTTACCTTATCAGGATTAGAATTTTCTTGCATAGTAGTATTGTAATATTTTGATAAAAATGATGTTAATTTTCGAAAGTAACAAATATTTAGTTCCAATAATTTTTGGTAATTTTACTCCAAATAAACTTCAATATGCCAACTGACTGTATTAGCTATCAAAATTCCGGGTATTTCTCTCCTCTAATGAATGATTATTTAGACCAAAAACCTAATTTGCAGTCACTTTACAATCGGTTTCCGAGTCTTGAAAATTTTGAAGCCCAAATTCAGGAAAAGAAAGAAAATTTCAATGGCAATAACAATATCAATGGTAATACCAAAAGAGCAGTTTTAGTTTCGGTTTTAGAAACGCAATATGCCAAAATAAATACTACAACTGCAACTTTAAACAATATTAAACTTTTAAACGGTTCAAACACTTTTACCGTTACAACTGGACATCAATTGAATTTGTTCACCGGCCCTTTGTATTTTTTGTACAAAATAATTTCGACCATCAATTTAGCAAAAGAACTCAAAACTAAATATCCTTCACAAAACTTTGTTCCCATATACTGGATGGCCACCGAAGACCACGATTTTGAAGAAATCAATTATTTCAATTTCAAGGGTCGAAAATTCCGCTGGAACAAAGAAAGCACAGGACCTGTTGGAAGATTATCCACTGAAGGTTTGGCTGATTTTTTTGAAGTGTATGCCCGTGAACTGGGTTCCGGAACGAATGCAGATGCCATTAAAAAACTCTTCGAAGAGTCGTATTTAAACCATTCTACTTTGGCGGAAGCCACACACCATTTGGCAAACGCACTTTTTGGTGAATGTGGATTAGTCATTCTTGATGCGGATAATCAAGATTTAAAACGAACTTTTATTCCTTATATAAAAGAAGAACTGTTAAACCAAACTTCCCATAAAAAAGTCCTTGAAACTAACGAAAATCTTAAAAAATATTTCATTCAGGTAAATCCTCGTGAAATCAATTTGTTTTACTTGGAAGACAATTTGCGGGAACGCATCATTCTTGAAAACGGAAAATACAAAATAAACAACACCAAGATAGAGTTTTCAGAAAGTGAAATTTTAGAATTACTAGAAAATCATCCCGAAAAATTCAGTCCCAATGTGATTATGCGTCCGTTGTATCAAGAAGTAATTTTGCCTAATTTATGTTACATTGGCGGAGGTGGTGAAATCGGGTATTGGCTGGAACTAAAATCATTTTTCGATGCTGTGAACGTTACTTTTCCAATACTTTTACTCCGGAATTCTGCTTTATTAGCAACTGAAAAACAAGTTAAAAAAGCCGATAAATTAGGATTAAGTTGGAAGGATTTATTTTCCAAACAAAGTGTTTTGGTTAATTTGAAAACAGCGCAATTATCTGAATTTCCAATCGATTTTTCGATTCAAAAAGAACACCTTCGGAAGCAATTCCAAAGGCTACATGAAATCGCTCTTCAAACTGACAAATCCTTTCTTGGAGCAGTAAAAGCACAGGAAGCCAAACAAATAAAAGGATTGGAAAAGCTAGAAAAAAGGTTGCTGAAAGCCCAAAAAAGGAAATTTTCTGAAACTTTAGAGCGAATTATAGATTTGCAAAACGTATTGTTTCCCAACCAAAGTTTACAAGAACGGCAAGCTAATTTTTCAGAATTTTACTTAGAAAATGGAGAAAATTTAATAGAAGAATTGTTACTGCAACTAAAACCTTTGGATACAAATTTCGAAATACTAACACTCCACTAAAACACAGAAAAACATTCTATAATAACCAAATAAACCAAAACCAATGATTAAAGAGCGATTAACTTCACTAGATGTATTCCGAGGATTTACAATTATGATGATGACCATTGTCAATAATCCGGGAAGCTGGGCGTCAATTTATCCTCCATTAGAACACGCAGAATGGAATGGTTGTACTCCAACTGATTTGGTTTTTCCTTTCTTTATTTTTATAATGGGAACGGCAATTCCTTTTGCCATGCCGGCAAAAGTCTTCGGTCCGGCTACATTCAATAAAATAATGGTGCGCTCACTGAGAATCTTTTGTTTGGGATTATTTCTGAATTTTTTTAGCAAAATAGACCTTTTTGGATTGGAAGGAACTGCATTAATAATAGAAAAATTAGTTTTAACTTTTGCAGTCGCTTATGCATTACTAGGAACTTTTAGTCCAAAAATAAAAACAATTTTAGCTTTTTCCGTTCTTGGTATTTTACTCTTTTTAGCTTATAGCGGAATCGAAGCCTATCAGGATGTGAGAATTCCTGGTGTTTTACAACGAATTGGGATTGTCTATTTCTTCACTTCTTTACTCTATTTAAAAGCAACTGTAAGAACTCAAATCTTGGTTGCAGCAGCACTCTTATTAATCTATTGGGCTTTGATGACACTGATTCCAATCCCAGGAATTGGAGCATCAAATTTGGAAAAAGGAACCAATTTTGCAGCTTACATAGATAGTATATTCTTAAAAAACCACATGTGGAGTCAGTCAATAACCTGGGATCCTGAAGGAATTTTAAGCACAATACCAGCAATTGCGTCTGCAATAATGGGAATGCTGATTGGACAATTGTTAAATCAATCGTTGCCAAAGATTGAAATCGTCAAAAAAATGAGCCTAATTGGACTGGTTTTGGTAATCCTTGGATTAATCTGGAACATCGTGTTTCCTATAAACAAATCACTTTGGACTAGTTCTTATGTTTTATTTACAGCCGGATTGGCAAGCTTGTGCCTTAGCTTATTATATTATATCATTGAAATTGCCAATTATAAAAAATGGACCAAACTATTCCTGATTTGGGGCGTAAACCCAATGATTGTATTCTTCTTTTCAGGAATAATTCCCAGAGTGCTTACGATGATAAAAGTGAATCATCCCGAACTTCCTGGAGAACCGCTAGGTTTTCAAAGCTATTTTTATAATTATGGCATCGTCCCTTTATTCGAAAATCCTATGAATGCTTCTTTGGCTTTTGCATTGGTTTACGCTATTTTTTGGTCATTCATTTTATGGGTTTTATACAAAAACAAACTGATTTTTAAAGTATAACCTAATAAATCCCCAAATTACAAGCTTTTTATTGTTGATTTATTAAAATCAATTCATAAAAAAGTCTACTTTTGCACAAAAATTTAAAAATAACAAAAAAAATGGCAACAAATAGAACTTTTACAATGATTAAACCTGATGCGGTTGAAAACGGAC
>Ga0315270_10001191_pt1 | contig 13813 bp, 12 predicted proteins | sample C1_bottom_MG_FD_204932 | JGI IMG/M metagenome (GOLD analysis project Ga0315270, IMG submission 204932) | Sediment microbial communities from Yellowstone Lake, YNP, Wyoming, USA - C1_bottom | ecosystem: Environmental > Aquatic > Freshwater > Lake > Sediment | place: USA: Wyoming | collected... | reverse complement strand
TTTTTCTTTTGGGGTGGCGTGGAAGTGATGCCACATTGAAAAAGTGTGGTGACATATTGGTGACATGAAGAAAAAAACGCCAGACGTAAAAAAGCCCCGTATCGCTACAGGGCTTGGTGTTATTGGTGCCGCTTATCGGATTCGAACTGATGACCTACCGCTTACAAGGCGGTTGCTCTACCAACTGAGCTAAAGCGGCGGTAAAACATGACGATTGTTTATGCGGTTTTAAAGCCACACTAAACAACACGCTTGAAACTTTGGTGGGTCGTGCCAGATTCGAACTGGCGACCAACGGATTAAAAGTCCGCTGCTCTACCGGCTGAGCTAACGACCCTCATCCCAAAAGGGAAGCGCGCATTATACGGATTTAGCCCCCACTGTCAACGCAAATACCGCTCCATCATGCATCACGGTAACGCGTCGGGTCGGGCATTCCGGCTGCCTCGAAACCGGCGCGGCGCAGACGGCAGGAATCGCATACACCGCACGCACGCCCATCAACGTCGGCCTGGTAGCAGGACACCGTCAGGCCGTAATCCACACCCAACTGTGTGCCGCACTTTACGATTTCAGCCTTGGACAGATGCAGCAAGGGCGCATGCAGCGTCAGCCGCTGGCCCTCGACCGCCGCCTTGGTGGCGAGATTGGCCATGTGTTCAAAAGCAGCGATATATTCTGCGCGGCAATCGGGATAGCCGGAATAGTCCACCGCATTCACGCCGATGAAAATATTCTGTGCCTGCAACACCTCTGCCCAAGCCAGGGCCAGCGACAACATGATGGTGTTACGCGCGGGAACATAGGTCAGCGGAATGCCTGTGGTGGGCTGCTCCGGTACAGCTATGCGTGCATCGGTCAAGGCCGAGCCACCAAATCCGGTCAGGTCGATATGAATTACACGGTGCTCATGCGCTCCCAATGCCTGCGCTACGCGTTGCGCAGCGGCCAATTCGGCATGATGGCGTTGGCCATAATCCACGCTCAATGCATAGCAGGTATAACCTTGCTGTCGTGCCATTGCCAGCACGGTGGCGGAATCCAGCCCGCCGGATAACAACACTACTGCGTTTTTCATTTTGTTTTCTTTACTTCCCCGCGACATTGCCCCACAGCAATTTATGCAACTGCACTTGCAGACGCACCGGTAAATTGTCGCGCAGTATCCATTCGGCCAGGTCGGTAGGGGACAGCTGCCCCTGCGCTGGCGAAAACAGCACCGCGCATTTGCCTGGTAGATCCCGTTCGTGCAACACCTGTTTAGCCCAGATGTAATCCGCCTCATCGCACAGCACAAACTTGATCTCATCGTGCGCATTCAGCGCAGCCAAATTGCTCCACAGATTTTTTTCCACTTCGCCTGATGCGGGCGTCTTGATGTCCACCACTTTCATCACGCGCGCATCCACGCCGGACACGTCCAGCGCACCGCCGGTTTCCAGCGACACCTCATAACCCGCATCGCACAAGCCACGCAACAAGGGTAAACAGTTTTTTTGCGCCAACGGCTCGCCACCGGTAACTGTCACATAGCGCGCATGGTGGCGCGCCACTTCGTCGAGTATCGCCTGCAACGTCATGCTATGGCCACCGCTGAAGGCATACGCTGTATCGCAATAGGTGCAGCGCAACGGGCAGCCGGTCAGGCGCACGAACACCGTGGGCAGCCCAACGCGGCTGGTCTCCCCCTGCAAGGAATAGAATATTTCGCTGATGCGCAGCTGCGCGCTGGCGGAATTGTAAGACACGGGAAGATCCTACTTGAGTGTCGAGAGGCGTTTCTTGGCTTGTGCCGCCGATTCGCTGCCTGGATATTGGGCGATGATTTGCGCGAGTGTTTTCTTGGCCGTTGCCACTACTTTGAGCTCTACCTGACACTCTGCAATATTCAACAGTGCATCAGGCACTTTCGGGCTGAACGAAAATTTATTCACCAGCGTCTTATAGCTGAATAGTGCGTTCTTGTAATCTTTCAATTCCAGGTATGCACTTCCCATCTCGTAATGAGCATTCGGAGCAAACACCGATTCCGGGAATTTTTTCAGGAATTCATGAAATGCTTCGATGGCCTTCTGATGACTGCCCGATTTAAAAAGAGCGTGCGCCGCTTCATAAGCGCGGTTTTCCACGACAACATCATCTAACACCACAGCATTACCGGCATCAGCTGCTTGTGTCGCCGGCATAGGTGCTAGCTGCAACACCGGCTGTGGTGGTGCGGGCGGCGGCTCCGCCAGCTTTGCTGCTTCTATTGCTTCAAAATGACGTATGCGCCCATCAAGGTCAATGTAGAAATCCTTTTGCCGCTTCCCCGCATCCTGCAGATTGTGCACCAGCTCTTCATTCTGACCGCGCAAGGCACGCAAATCCGTGTTCAGAGTCTCGATCTGAGTTTGCAGGTCCAGCATGGAACGGGTTTGCTGCTTAAGACTTTCAGCAAGCTGCTTGAGACTATCGGCTTGCTGATTATTGATTTCAGTTAACTGCTTGATGCTGTCGCTTTGTTGCTTGATGCTGTCGCTTTGTTGCTTGATGCTTTCGCTTTGCTGCTTGATGTTTTCAGTTTGGCGCTTGCCGATTTCTTCCTGTATGAAAACGCGCGCCTCAACTTGTTGCACCCCCTTACGCGCCTCGTCGTCGCTGAGCAAACCCGCCCTGGCTTGCCCAACGACGCATAATCCAGCCAGCAACAGCAAAGCGCGCAATTTCATCCTTGGCAACCTGCTAACGAACGCTGTAGTTCAGGTCAGTACGGCGGTTTTGTGCCCATGATTCTTCATCATGTCCCGTTGCTCGAGGCTTCTCTTCCCCATAGCTGACAGTATTGATCTGGCCTGCATGAGCGCCCCCCACCAACAGCATTTTTCTCACGCCATCAGCACGGCGCTGACCTAACGCCAGATTATATTCACCACTACCGCGTTCGTCGCAATTACCTTCCAGACGCACCTTGCGGTTGCTGTGCTCGCTCAGGTATTTGGCATGCGCTTGCACTACAGGTTTATCGGCTTCCTGCACCACAGACACATCAAATGGATAAAAGACACTGCGTTTTGCCAGCAGACTGTTCGCATCATTCAATGGATCAACAGCCGTTGCGGGCAATGCGGCCGTAGCAGTGGCTGGAGCCGGAGCTGGCGCAACAAACGTGGAAGCAGGAGAAGCTGACTCCTGCATGGCCGGAGCCGGAGCCGCAGCTGCGCCAGGCGCAGCCGAACTCGCTTCGACTACCGGAGCATGCGTGCTTGCCGTCGCAGTTTCATCCGTTTTTGAGCTGGCGCAAGCGGCCAACAAACTCACCAGTAACATACTCAATGCTATTTTTTTCATTATGTATTCCCTTGCGATAATTATCATTTCAGAAAAGGCCCCCATGTCGGCTCGCGGATATCCCCTGCTTGCGGTGACATTTTTTGCTTGACCCGGCCATCACTGGATACAGTTGACAATATACCACGCCCCTGCGCCTCGGTGGCGTACAGGATGAGCTTACCGTTAGGCGCGAAGCTGGGCTTTTTTTCCCAGCCGCCCTCCGACAACAGCTGCATCTGTTTGGTTTCAAAATCCTGCGTGGCGATATAAAAACGCCCTTTCTCCATGTGCGCAAAGGTGAAACTTTTGCCATCCGGGCTATAGCGTGGGGAAAAATTATTGCCGCTTTCGAATGTCAGACGCTGGGCGGCTCCGCCCTCTACCGGCATGCGGTAGATTTGCGGGCTGCCGCCGCGATCCGAAGTGAATAGCAGATACTGCCCATCCGGCGAAAAATTCGGCTCGGTATCGATCACGCCGCTGAACGTGATGCGGCGCAGTTCGGTTCCATCCGCCCGCACCAGATATATTTGCGAACCGCCATCGCGTGTCAATACGACAGCGAGCTGCCTGCCATCCGATGACCACGCCGGAGCGCTGTTGCTGCCGGGAAAATTTGCCACCACGATGCGCTGATTGGTCAGCAGCGATTGCACAAAAACCACCGCGTGCCCCTGCTCGAAAGTCACATAGGCCAGATGACTGCCATCCGGCGACCATGCCGGCGACATGATCGGTTCGTTGGACAGCAACACGCTCTGCTCGCCATAGCCGTCACTGTCGGCCACAACCAAGCGGTTGCTTTTTCCTTGCCGTTTGACGTAGGCGATGCGCGTGCTGAACACGCCCGCATCGCCGGTCAATTTTTCGTAGATCATATCGGCGATGCGATGGCCGACCGCGCGCATTTGATCCCCCTTGGACGACACCGACTGCGCAATCAACTCGGTTTTCTTGACCATATCGAGCAAGCGAAACTGCGCCTCGATGCGGCCACTTTGCTGCAACGCCACACTGCCCATAACCAGCGCATCCACCCCGGCCCAATCGGCATATACCACCTCACGCGGCGCATGTGGCGCTTTGCCGGCCGGATCAACAAGGCGGAACAGCCCGCTGCGCGCCAAGTCGGCTGACACCACATCCCGTATCCCCTGCACGAGTTTTGCATCTCCTGCGAACGGCACGATAGCAACAGGAATCTGGTGCTCGCCTGCACCGATGATCTCGATGTCCAGTGCAGCATTCGCAGGCGACACCAAATTTAGACACAACATCAAACAAAAATAGCGCAACACCAAAAATTCTCTCATAACCTTCCTCACTTTTCCGGCTTGAATGTCAAATGCAACTCACGAAACTTATTGAACAGCGCCACATCCGGCGGCAAGGGCAGAATATGCGCCTTTAAAATGCCGCGCTCCACCGCGCTATCCCATGCTGCATTCCCGCTGGGCTTAACCAGCTTTACATTCAACACCTCACCGCCCGGCAACAACGTCACATCGAATTTCGCTTCAGCATTATCCGGCACATTCAGCGGCATCACGATATTGCTCCTGATCTTGCCTCTAATTTTACCAATGTATTCATCCATCAGTTTACCGAGGGCACCAGCCTGCGCTGCGCGCGTGCGCGCCAGTTCCGCCTGCGCATTCTGCTCTGCCCGCGCCTTTAGTTCCGCCTGCACCCTTTGTTCAGCCAGTGCTTGCTGCTCTGCCAACGCCTTCAGGTCAACCTTCGGCACCTCGGGAATTTTCTGCGGCACTGGCTTCTTGATCTCGACCGGCTTCTTGGTGGGGGGCGGCGGCTTCTTGACCTCGACTGGCTTTACTTTCGGCTTCTTCTTTTCGCGCAACTGAATATCCGCCTTGGGCGGCAACACGGGTCGCTCTGGCTCAACCAACTTTGGCGGCACAACAGGCATGGCAGGTTCGGGCTGCTCCACGGGCGGCGGTGCAATGCGGGCGGGAACAACCTTCGGCTCAGGCAGGCTTTCCCACATTTCCACCACCATGCCTTGCGGTGGCTCAATGTGCCAGTTGACGCCCAAATACAGCAACGCAAAAAAAGCCGCATGCACTGCCAGCGCCAATATTCCGGCAGGCAGCTTGTTTTTTTCTGGATAAGCTATCGCGCTCATTGACCCTTGCTTTTCGTCAGCAGCCCCACCTTCTTTATTTGCTGCTGCTGCAACAGATCCATGACGTTGATGACTTCCTCATAGCGCACATTCTTGTCGGCCGAAATCACCACCGGCTGCTCCGCATTCTTTTCCTGCTTCTGCTTGAGCATATCCACCAACTCATCGCGCGAAACTTTCTGCTCTTTATCGCTGTTGCTGAGGTCGCGCAGCGCCAGTGTGGCATCCTTCTTGATGATCACCTCCAGCGGCGCGACCGGCGGCGCAAGCGACTTGCCCACACTGGGCAAATCAATCTGGCCTGGATTCATCAACGGCGCAGTAATCATGAATATCACCAGCAGCACCAGCATCACGTCGATGTACGGCACGACGTTGATCTGGCTCATCGGAGCGTGGGATGAACGGCGACCGGAGCTCATGGCTGACGCTGCAACACGTTGGAAAATTCTTCCATGAAGCTCTCGAAGCGCGAAGACAGGCGTCCGATGTCATGCGCATAGCGGTTGTAGGCCACCACCGCCGGAATCGCGGCGAACAAGCCCATCGCCGTTGCCACCAGCGCCTCGGCGATGCCGGGCGCCACATGCGCCAGTGTCGCCTGGCCAACATTCGACAAACCGCGAAACGCATTCATGATGCCCCACACCGTGCCAAACAGGCCGACGTAAGGGCTGACCGAGCCGACCGTGGCCAGAAACGAAAGATGCGATTCGAGATTGTCCATCTCGCGCTGGAACGTGGCGCGCATCGCGCGGCGCGTGCCATCCATCACCGCGCTGTTGTCCATGCCGTGTTTTTTCTTCAGTTTGACGAATTCGCCTATGCCCGCCGCAAAAATTCGCTCCATGCTGCCCATGTTTTCGCGCTTCGCGCTCACACTCTGATACAGCTTGTTGATATCTGAATGTTCCCAGAACGCCTCTTCGAATTCCTCGCTCTGCTGCACTGCCTGCCGCACCGCAAACATCTTGCGGAAAATATACGTCCACGACATCATTGAAACCAGCAGCAGCAATGCCATCACCAGTTGCACCAGCACACTGGCATTCTGGATCAAATGTATGATCGATAAATCCTGAGTCACATTCATCTAGTCAAATCCCTTAAATTTTCCATTGTTCACGCAGCGCGTTCGGCACGCTCACCGGCTTGAAGCCATCGACCGTCACGCACACCAGATGGATTTCCGCTTCCACCAGCTTCTCTTCACCGCGCATCACGAATTGATGCAACATCACGCGACTGCGCCCGACCTCTTTCAGTTGCGCGCCAACCGTCAGCAAATCATCCAGCAACGCCGGCTTCAAATAATCCAGCTTCAGCGAACGCACCACAAACACCACGCCGAACTCCTTCATCAGCCCGGCATTGCTGTAACCATAACACTCGCGCAACCATTCAGTCCGCGCCCGCTCCAAAAAGTTCACATAACTGGCGTGATACATCACCCCACCCGCATCGGTATCCTGAAAATACACGCGGATCGGCAGGGTGTAGCTGTGCTCATTCATTAAACAACTCCTCGCCATGCTGCGTTTGCATTCTCATTACACTCAAACCGGCGCCCCCCCCTGCAATCGCCGGTTAACCACAATTTTAACGTGAAACTCGCGTTGCGATAACCAGCGACTTGCCCAGTGCTTTTGTTGGGCTTAGTCGAGTGGCTAGTAGCTTCATCAGACCTCATCCCTCTCGCCCGCTTGCGGGAGAGAGCTGGAGAGAGGGGAACGGGCATGGCGGGTTTCATTATCATGGCTGATACATTTGCCATGACCGTTAACCTTACGTTATCTTTTTCATCATAGTACGAGGATAGCAAAGCGTGCGGCGCTGTTGAATGTTCTCAGCCAGGTTTGTTCCGGCACTGGCCATCACTACCGCCGCGTTGTTGAACAATTTCATGTTCTCTGCATTGCGCAGCGCCAGAACGGGATTCCCCACCGCGCTTATCTCGCAGTGATTTACCGCCATGTCGAAGTCCTGCTTCTTACAGGCGGCATTGAAACTGGGCCACCCATTTTTGAGCTTCGTCGTGCCCAATGCCCAGGCCATGCTTAACAAACCCAGCTGCGCGTCCGCCGGCCATATATCGAAATCCCGGAAGGCCGGGTGGTGTTTTAATTCTTTTTCCATCACATCGGCTTTCTTCAAGGCCAGCCCAATGATGGCTTCTTCCTTGAGTTCCAGCTTGGTGATCGTTGCGAACTGGTCAAGATAATCTTTACGATTTTTCCAGTCCTGCTTGCCCTTTACCAGCTTCCATTCGGCTTCGATGTCAGCGGGGCTCGCTGGCTTACCGGCGTTGGTTTCACTTTCTTGGTACACGAAGGGCAGCTTCTTAACCTCAGCTAGTATCTTGTCCGCCGAGCCATTTTCCACGTCAATCAGGTTGCCGACGCCGATGGTCACAAGGCCCTTGATATCGAGGTACATATAGTCCACTCGGCCTTCGATGGGTACATTGAACGTGATGAAATAATTCCTGACGCTACCGTGCATGGTGCTCTCCTTGAAAGTTAACGTTTAGTGGCGCGCTTGGATGCGGCGGGGGATTTTTTGAAAATTGCACCCTGAATAGATTTTCCACAATGCTCATTCCAGGCATTGCTCAGCACCACGGTGTCGCCCTTGAACCAGAATTGCAACAAGTGCGGTCGGCCCGGGCTGTCCGGCATTTCCTTTACGAAGGCGAGATGGTTGCCCCGCCACATGGCGTCCCCATCCCGGACACAGAAATAATCTTCAGCCTCACCCGCACGTTTGAGGCTGCCCACGACCACGCGCGCATCCGCCGTGTCGCTGGGTTCGATGGCGATATAGTCAGCGTTATTGTCTCCTCTACAAACTGACTTTTTTCGCTCATCCGTCGCGCACTTGCCGGTCCCGTTGTACCTGCCGAAAATAGACGCGGGCGGCGGCGTAGCGGATTTCTTGTAGTCGGCGAGCAGTTGATCTGGGCCTTTCTGGAAGCGCCTACCCGCAAGCCGCATCGGTTCGTCGATGGAACAAAACTTCTCAGCGCACTCGTTGCCGGGGTCTGTTATCTTCAGGACGCCATCTTTGAACCAAAGCTGCATCTGACACTTGCTATACACTCCACGGCCAGGCGGTTCATCTTGAAATTCGAGGTGATCGCCGGACCAGAACATCCTGCCTTTAAGGGTGCAGTTGTGGCTGTAGTTACGGAGTATCCGGATCGACAGACGGGCATCGGTTTTTTTAATGCCCATAGACTCCCTGATCTGCTTTCCTATGTCTGTCTCCGGTTTTACAAATGGTTCGATAAAGACGTTGTCCATGATATCCGTGTCGGTACATGTCTTGGGCGAGCCGGGCGGGCATTTGCCCGCCCCGGCGTAGTTGCCAAAGATGTTGGCGGGCGTGGGTTCGGTGACCAGCGGCACCGCCGTCTGGAAATTCGGCGTGTCAAACGATAGCTGTCCGCTGGCGGGCAGAGGTTCGGCAAACAACGGTGATGAGGTAAGCAATGTTGCCGCCAGTAATAAAACTGGCAGAACAAAGGCGTTGGAATAATTTCTGATGCTGACGCGCATAGTCTTTTCCTTGAGAGTTAACGTTTAGTGCCGGGGCCGGAAGTGTCGGACTCTTCCGCCATGATGGCCAGACTGGTTGGATAGGTGGTGCATAGCGCAGCCCATCGCACGGATGCACAGCGCAAAAAATTCTGGCACGGCTTTGATGGGTAACGGCCTGCGGCCTTCACCCATCCTACAAATACTTCCTGCACTCTGCTCGCTCCCTTGCCGAGCACACACTTGAACCCCCGCGTACCGCTTTCGTGAGCAACGAACAACGCCATAATTCGCGGCACAGTTTGGCCTTGGGATAGACCCATCATAGCCATGTGAGGTTATTGCACCGCAGGCTTGGATGCCCGCAGCCACTCTTGCACCGGCATCAAATCATCCCAATCCACCGTCTCGCCCAAGCTGCCGTCATCATTCACCACACGCAATCGGCTTTGATCTTTGGTGAGAAACAGCACCTTCCCATAACACTTCGGAATACGCCGCGCCTTGCGCGCAGCGTCCTTCGTATTTTCCTTGGTTTCGATGAGCCGTATGATGGGATCGTCGGGAAATTGTAATTCGCGCAGCGATTCGTTTGCCCCCTCGCCCGCTTGCGGGAGAGGGTTGGGGAGAGGGAAACGGGCATGATACGGCTCATCATCTTGGATCGCATTTTTGCTTTGCCCGTTGGGCAGATGCGACAGGCAGACCACAAAATCCGGGTGAAAATAATTTTGATGCTCGCCCCGCACCAGCCGCACGGCGTAAGGCTTGCGATCCGGATTGCGATGCCACCACTCCACGAAATCGGCACGATCCAGCGCCTTGGCGAATTCGCGCTCTTCGCCGTTCAGCTTGAGCAGGTTGTCGTATTTCCCGATGCTTAACGCACTCCCTTCCAGCATCATCTGGCGGTCAGCCAGCCATTCGCGCTCATCCAGCACTAGCAAGGATTCAATTCTCTCCAGATCGCCTTCCGATGGCGGCAGCACCCCGTAGATATTTTTACGCGACGCCGCCAGACTCAACGCTGCCGGAAATACCATCATATCCGGCAGCGGCGCAGCATCTTCCAGCGTGGTGAATTCGGCGACGATGCCCTGCATCAACTCGGCAATGCCCTGCGCTTCGCGGCGGATCACCCAATACGCGGCATCGCGCGCATAGCGCGTCAAATCAGCTTGCCGGGGACGCGCTTCTTCATCAAGATGCTCAAATTCTTCCGCTATCAATCCACGCAAACGGCTGGCCAGCATCTCGACGAAAATGCGCACATCCTCGTCCTCCACCTGCGGCAAATTGTACAGGATGGCTTTTGCCTCGCGCGCCAGCGCATTGCGGTCGGTAATCATCAGCACTTCTTCCTCGTGCCGCTCATTCCTCGTCAATTCGGTATGAACCTCTTTTTCCTTGAGCCGGTTCAACGCTGCGCGCACCGCATTCCGCTTCAAATCATCGGAGATATGCAAGCGCGTCGCCACCGCTTCCGACACTCTGCTCATGTCCTGCATCAACGGCGGCCGCTCGCGCTTGAGCGCGCGCGGCAAGTTGCGAATATTCGTGTGGAGGGGATAAGCGCGTATGCCCTTCCCCTTTAACAGCTCCAGCAGCTCGGCTGCGGAACGCGGCGCATCATGTTTGCGCGATGCTGCGCCAGTCGGTGGCGCAGGAAGCCTTTCATCCAGCGCATCATCTGCTGCGCCCGGTGGCGCAGCACTCCCGAACAGAGATTGCTGCGGCCCCGAAGAGGCAAGAGGCACAGGCTCATGCGCCGATATATCGGCCCCCGGCTTGCTCTCCGGCAACGGCAAGTCATACATCAAAGGCGCTTGCGCTGATTCACGGTTGGTATAAACCACCGCGCCTGATTCCGTCTGGCGCACCAGCAATTTTTCCGTCTGCCCTTCCAGCTGGTTTTTCACCGCGCTGCTGGCTTGCACCGCCGCCTCAAAGCCGCGCTGCGCCTCCGCATTCGCCAGATAAACGTAAGCGGTATCCAGCTCAGCCGGAATTGGCACAGGCCTGGGGTATGCCTCGCGTATCGGGCGCGACACGCGCATCACGCGGCCGATAAATTGCATCGCAAAATCCGCATCGTTCACCGATTTGGTCGAGGCCAGTACAAACGCGCGCGGCGCATCGAAACCCGTGCCCGCAGACTGCTTGAAGATCAACACCTCCTTGCTGCTGTCATTGGCAATCGCCGCCATCAACACCGGATCAGGATCATCCGAAGAATGCTTGCCGATCAGCGCCGGATGCACCCCACACAGCGTAATCAAATCCTGCTCGGCCTCTTCCACCGTCTTGTCGCCGTTTGCCACCTGCACCAGCAGCAACGGCGTCAACGCCACACCCGCCACCTGCAACTGTTTCTTGATACGCTGCGAGCGTTTCCATGCCTGGCGCAACACCGTGCGCTTCAGGTCAGCCACCGTCTGCACGCTCTGGCGCAAGTCGTACACCACCGCCTCGATATAGCGCTTGTTCAGCCGCGCCTTGACCACCTCGTCGCGGCTCGCGGCGAAATTCTCATAGGCGCTCTTGCCGGCCGCGTTCAGAAATTCCAGCAGCCGCTCATCCTTCGGCGTCGCCGTCGCCATGATCATAAAATCCGCATTCAGCCAATTCGCGAATTTGCCGAACTCCGTGGTCTTGTCCAGCCCGATGTGCGCCTCATCTACCACCAGCCCGATAGACAAACCCTGCACGCGCGCACGCGCCACAAACTCTGCCAGCGTGCGCGTATCGTCATCCGCATTCGAGTTATAGCCCGTCTTGCGATCGATCGCGCGCGCTACTCCCTGCGCGGTGGAGAGCAACACCATGCCCGCGCGCGCATCCTGATTGCGCCCGCGCGCCAGCATCACCGGAATCAACCCGGCGCAATTCGCCGCCAGCGCATCCTCGGTCTGCTGCACCAGATTCACGAACGGCACGAACCACAACCACAGCGTGGGCCTCGCCGCGCTCACCGCTTCCAGCACGCGCGAAATAATGAACGTCTTGCCCGAACCCGTCGGCGCGCGCAGCAAACAGGGTGGTGCAGCATCGCGCAACAGCGCGCGCGTCATGCCCTCCACAATCGCGCTTTGAAAAGCCTCAGGCTCAATGGCTGCCGACTGCGCGGCGATGATGTCGCGGATGCTCATGGAGTAGCCCTCCTAAATAATCCGCCATGCCTAACATCCCCTCCCCCATGCAGGGGGAGGGCTAGGGAGGGGGTAGAAACATTGCATACCCACCGAGACAACCCCCATCCTAGCCTTCCCCCTGCATGGGGGAAGGAACGGTTCAGCTGCAACCCATCGCTCATGCCGCACTTCCCCGCTGCCCGCTCAACAGCGCATCCATCAAGCTATAGCAATTCGCCTCCACGCCGCGCAAGGCGAGTTGTTCGCTCAAGGTTTTAGGGCGCGAGGAATACACCGCCAATCTGGCTGCGCCATGTTGTTGCGGCCAGGCAGCGAGCATTGCTATCGTGTCGGCATTCACCTCATGGCACACCAGCAACTCGCAATCCTCCACCCGCCCGAGGCGCTGCACTGCGCCTGCCGATGGTGCGCACACCACGCCCAACCGCTTCAACGCCAGCAGTTGAAACGCGTGCGCCGCGTCAATTTCAAAATGCGCATCGGCGGCTTCCACCTTGTCCAGTTGTAGATAGGCGAATTCGCCGCCCTGCTCGGGCACATAACCCGGCTTGCCGCCATAGCCATTGATGACGCGGCGCATCCGTTCCGCGCACACATCCCGGCACAGGTTCTTGTCCGGCTCTTTCTTATTGGCCTCGGTGCTGGAACACAGGATGAAGCAGCGCGACCCTCCGTCTTCGGCATTCAGTTCCAGCACCGCCTGCCCGGTGGTGCCGGAACCGGCGAAGAAATCGAGCACGATGTCGTTGGGTTGGGTGGCTTGGGAGAGCAAACCTTTGATGAGCGACAGCGGCTTTGCATAGTTGAAAGCACGGTCGCCAAAAATCTCTGCGACGATGCGCGCACCTTCTTGATTGGTACTCGAAACAAAACTGTTTTCCGCCTCGTAATCCCCGTCCTCGAAAGTCGGCACTATCCAACTCGATAGCGGCTGTGTTTGATTGCGCAAATCCGCTTTGTAGCGTTTGAATTGAGGCCTGCCAAAACCTACTGGGCGCCCCACCCAAAATTCCAGATTGGGCAACTCGCGGCGCAACGTAGGCGACTTGCCGCTCTTTGGAACATCACCACGGTCAATCGCCGCAAGCAGTTCGTCCATCGTGTGCCACGTTTCGACGCGCTGCTCTTTCGGAAACAGTATCTGCCCCAACGCGATAAATTCTTCCATCGTTTTGGTCTGTACCGTCTGGCCTTCTTTCAAGCGCTCACGCGAGGCATACACCCAGATGCGATCCGGGTTTGGTGGATAAACGATGCCCGTTGCCGGGTCTTGCAATGGGTAATACAGATTAGGGCGTTCCTTGTAGGAGAAGCCCAGTGTCAAATCACTTGTTCGCCAATCACCACGCGGGTCGTTATCGGCGTTACCGTACATTTCATAGCTTTTTTCAAATCCATTGAAACTGAATCCTGCATTGCCATACACCAGCACATGCTCGTGATCGACAGAAAGAAAACATTGCTGGTCGGCATTCGAGCCTTGCCGCGTGCGCCAAGTGATCGTGCCCAGTCGCATCCCCGGAAACACCTCGTCCATCAGCAGCTCCAGCCGCGCGCGGTTTTCGTCGTTGATCGACACCATAATCACGCCTTCCGGCGTGAGCAGGTCGCGCGCGAGCGTGAGGCGGCGGTACAGAAATTCCAGCCACTGCGAATGCCGCCAGCGGTCG
>Ga0315270_10001190_pt1 | contig 13818 bp, 10 predicted proteins | sample C1_bottom_MG_FD_204932 | JGI IMG/M metagenome (GOLD analysis project Ga0315270, IMG submission 204932) | Sediment microbial communities from Yellowstone Lake, YNP, Wyoming, USA - C1_bottom | ecosystem: Environmental > Aquatic > Freshwater > Lake > Sediment | place: USA: Wyoming | collected... | reverse complement strand
ACCCATGATGGCGGCGAGGATGCCCACCAATCCTCCTAAAAAAAGGGGGATGATCGCAGAGAAGGTGACCTGGGAGCGGGTGAATTCCATTTTAAAGGGCAAGGTATTCAGGAGTCGTGCGTAAATGGTGGCTTTGGAATGTGTCCCGCGGGAGGTTTTTTCCAATGTTTTGCCGAACAAGCCGAGCAAGCTGTCGTAAAACATATAGCTGCCGATGGATCCGAGCATGATCACATAAGTAACAGAGATGACGAAGTTGGCTTCTCCGGTGGAACGGAGCAAATGGATCAGCCTGACGCCCAGCGTACCGCCGATGACGCCACCAATGAGCAATAAGATGCCCATTTTAAAATCTACGGTACCGCCGCGGGCGTGGGCATAGGTGCCGGAGGCGGAAGCGGCTACAATCTGGTTGGAATCGGAAGCTGCCGCCACGGTGGGAGGGATGCCGATGATAATCAACAGTGGAGTCAACAAGAACCCGCCACCGACTCCGAATAAACCGGAAAGGAAACCGACGACGCCACCCAATCCAAATAGAAAGAACATGTTGACGCTGGTTCCAGCGACCGGCAGATAAATCCCCAGATTCAAATTGCGCTCCTTACTTCTATTGATTGAATATCCAACGTTTGTTCAAGATTCTCATTCAACCGGTAAATAAACAGAAAAATTTGTCCACTGTCCCAATTCACTGTCCACCTTGATATGACCGCCAATTTTTTCAATCACTCCATAAATAACCGATAAACCTAATCCCGTCCCTTTCCCGACTTCTTTTGTTGTAAAAAAAGGCTCAAAAATTCGATCCAGATTCTCTTTCGGGATACCGCAACCGGTATCTTTGACATCGATTTTCAAGTATTTAGCGTTATCGGATCTGACGCGGATACTCAATTTGCCACCGTTGGGCATCGCTTGAATGCTGTTCAGGAAAAGGTTGAGAAATACCTGCTGTAAATCGTGGAAGTTCCCGCGCACATTCGCCAAATCAGGAGCGAAATCCGTTTCAACCTCTATATTATTGATCTGCAACTCATTGTTTACCAGCTTGAGACTTGCCTTGATCAGCCCCTGGATATCAATCGGCTCCAGGCGGTACTCGGTGCGGGTAAAATCGAGCAGGTTCCTGACCGTGCCGCTGGCCCGCTCGACCTGGGTAAAGATTTCTTGCAGCATTCTAAGCTTCTGTTCTTCCGAATAATCTCCCATGCCGTCGATAAGAGCTTCGGTCGTCAGGCTGATGTTATTCAGGGGGTTGTTCAATTCATGTGCAATACCCGATGTCAAGGTCCCCACCGCGGCCATTTTTCTTGACTGGACCAATTGCTCCTGCTTTTCTTTCACTTCATTCATCATATGATTGATGGCGATGGCCAGATCGGAGAATTCGTCGCGGTATTTGCGTTGAGGAGTGATGGGGGTGAAATCGCCGGCGGCAAACCGCTGGGTATATTTAACCGCCCGCCCCAAGGGTTGCAAAATCTGACGCGTCAATTCCGTGACCACCCAAATCATTGCTAAAAAATTAATGCCCATCAAAAAGATCGCCGTAAGCATGTAAGACCGAGTAGCGGTGGTTACTTTCTGGCGCTCCCGATTGACCAGGTCCGAGGCGAGAGAGAGGATCCGATGGCCATGCAGGCGCAACTGGTTTTCCAGTTCCGCATCTCGGGAATTCTCCTGCGGTCCGGGGGCGCTGAATTTGGTCGTCAGTTGATTTAGTAATTGTTCATAATTTCCGAGATCCTCGGTCAATAGCTTGAGGTCGGTCCGTTTAACGATGGAACGTATCTCGTCCGGGGCGCCGGCAAGCAGACTGGAGGCAGAATGAATAGAACCCAAGGCGTCGTAAAGATCGCTTTTGGAACCGTAAAGGAAAAAGTTCTTCTCGTACCGGCGTGCTTCCTGAACCGTGGAAGCGAAGTTTTCCGCATAAGTAAAGAACTCGAACTGCGCATTGAGTCGGGAGATAAAAATAATCGATCCGATGGTGATGCCAACGGAGAAGCAAAAAATCAGAAGGAAAGCGAGGATAATGCGAAGTCGAATCGTAAAACTGGGTCGAGCCGCAAGGGCCCTGTCTTGATCGATTCGATCGTCGGGCATGTTTTTATGCGTAATCCCATAATGATACATTTGCGTTGCCTTGGAAGCGAAAACGGCAGTCAACCGTCCGACCTTGAATCAGTAAACATTAGACTGCTATCACGCGTGGAAATGCCTGTCAAGCGCCTCGTGGCGCGTACAAAGGGCGGATTCGACCGATCCTGTTTTCCATCAATGGGTTGTCTTCGATTTTTCGCCTTCAGGGTGTTTCCGTTGGGCGGGTGAAACCGTCGACCCCTTGAAACAGATCGTTAGTAAAGGACATTCTTTTTCCTGTGAATTCCTGTGCGCCGGCTCATGAATCTTCTCTATCGCTTTGGCCACGTTACGGAACAGGTGGTCTTCACCAATCTTCTCGTATAAGTGAGTACGCCTCATGACATCCAGAACCGAATCATTCAACCCGCTGATGCATACGTCATGGCCTGATTCACGCAATCTGCCGATGAGTAATGAAAGCATCTCCTCACCGGAGGAATCAAGCTCATTGATGCTGTTTCCAACAATAAGGATATATCTTAGTTCAGGCCGAGTAGATACCTCTTCTAAAATCTTTTCCTCCAGGTAGTTTATATTCGTAAAAAACAAGGAACTGTTAAAGCGAATTACTGCGATATGTTCACACAGTTGGAGATCAAAACGGGCGGAATTTCGATATGCGCCATCCGTATATTTGGACAGAAGTGCCATGTCTGGCCTCATGTTCCGGAACAGATACAGGCCGAGAGACACAACAACACCAATGATTATCCCTTTATCAAGATGGGGAGCAAAGACAAGGGTGCAAATAAAGCTTATGATCGCAATAACGCCATCATATTTTTGAGCTTGCCATATGTGGACAAACCCCTGCACATTGATCAAGCCTACAACCGCCACCATGATAATCGCCGCCAGCACCGATTGCGGCAGGTAGTACAACAGTGGTGTTAAAAACAGAAGGGCAATGACGACCACCCCGCTGGTGAATACACTCGACATGCCGGTTACCGCGCCTGCCTGGATGTTCACAGCAGATCGGGAGAACGAGCCGGAGACAGGGTACCCTTTTCCGATGGACCCGATGATATTCGCCAACCCCTGGCCTATTAATTCCTGATTAGGATCAAGGCGTTGTCCTGTTTTTGCCGCCATGGCTTTGGCAATGGAGATCGCCTCCATGAAACCGAGAAGGGAGATAATGGCAGCCATGGGGAAAAGAGTGAGCATGGCTTTGAAGTCGATCCTGGGCAGACCAAAAACCGGAAGCCCTTTAGGGATTTTCCCCACCACGGATCCACCACCCACGCAAGTAATCGCCGTTTCATCTAAACTCCGATTCCCCACCTTAAGTCGCCAACTCCGCCCATCGCTTTTCTTGTCGGGTGGTAACTCCCCCTTTATAAAAAATCTTGGTTTGCCATCATTTCCTTCAAAGGATTCAAACGCAACGGCACGGAGTCTGCTTCGGTACACTTGAGACGTTTCTTTCAATTCTTTGATATTGAGATTCAGCAACTCCATTTGGTGCTCAAGTTCCATGCCGGTGGCTGAATGAGGTCCATTTATTTTTTTCGCATCTTCAATCTTAACTTTAAGAGGTATTCTTGCCCTGCTCCCTTCTTCGATCCTGTCAAGAATGCCATTGTATTCCCGGATGGTATTCTTTACGGAAGGCGAGGCAATCAAAGAAATATCACTCTTATAGTTGTACTCAAATCCAATAGCCCAAGAGATCAGGCTGGTAACCACCACGGCAACCAATACCTGCGGGATTCTTGGATTGACACGTTTCAAAACCACCATAATGGCAAATGCCAGGACAGCCAACCCAAGGGTCGGCCAGTGGGTCGAACTGAGGGCTGCCTTGAATACATTAATGACGGTTTCATAGTGATGTTCCGCATTGTCCACCTCGACACCGAACACTTTTGAAAGCTGGGACGATGCAATGATCAGGGCGGCGGCATTGGTAAAACCGCTTACTACCGGGTGAGACAGGAAATTAACAATCATGCCGAGTCTCAGCACACCAAGGGCAAACTGGAAGAGCCCGACCAATAGAGCCAGAAAAATCGCATAGGCGATGAACGCTTCACTCCCTGCCGTCGCCAGGGGTTCCAGGGCGGTAGCCGTCATCAGGGAAACCACGGCAACCGGACCTGTAGCAAGTTGGTGGCTTGAACCAAAGAGGGCACCCATCATGGGTGGAAGGAAAGCCGCATAGAGGCCATAGTAAACAGGCAGGCCGGCTAATTGGGCATACGCCATGGATTGGGGAATCAAGACCAGCGCAACGGTCAGACCGGAAAGTAAATCTGCACGGAGGTCAGAGGTCGTATACTGCTTGAACCAGTTCAGGAAAGGGAAAATTCGTATCAACATGATGATAAAATCCCCCTCGGTGCGTACTACACCAACCACTTCGTTACCCTTAAAGCACGGGAAGGAGAGAGATGTTACCGTCCACCATCTCGTAGATAACCTTGACGACGTGGTCTTCGTAATCTTCCGTCGTTTTGATCTTTTTGACAATATTATTTTGAGAGACAGCCGGAGCGGATTGCGGGTACACTGCGGAACATGGGACCCCACGATCCCGCCCGCACCTGCATGGGCGACTCTTCTTCGCCGATTTGCTGGAATGGAAATCCGACCCATGGAAGAGCCCCATAGGCTCAGGTCCGATGCAGGACACTCCCATTGAAGGATAATTCAAGACAGGATCGAACAGACGATTTCAGGGTGACTCCGAACAGGGGGCATATATGGCCATCGTGATTATCTCCAGTGCGGATGAACAGACACGTCGGGAGCTGGCGGTGAACCTGGCGCGGAAACTCGGTTGTGATTCCATGAGCAGGGAACAGATCCTTGACGCCGCGACCGAGGCGGGTATCGCCGTCGGCAGGCTCGAGGTCGCCGTTCTCAAAAAGCTTGCGCCGAGGGAACGCCTCGCCAGGGACAAGGCCCGTTATTTGGCTTTTGTCACGGAATCGGTATGCGAACGGGCCAGCAAAGGCGACCTTGTCTATCATGGGAGGAACTGCCACCTCCTGCTTCAAGGGATTTCCCATGTGATCAGGGTCTGCGTGGTACCTGAACCGGAACGAAGGATCAACAATACCATGATGCGCCTTGGACTGGACCGGGACAAGGCCATCGGGTATATCCGCAATCTCGATGAAGACCTCGACAATTGGTCCCGCTTCGCACACGGCGTGGGCCTGACAGACCCCCAGTACTTCGACCTTGTTTTCAATTTACAAAACATCAGTATCGAGAGCGCTAGTGCCGCGCTGTGCTCGATGGCCCAGCTTTCGGATTTCCAGCCCACACCGGCCTCCATCAGGGCCATGAAGAATCTGTTGCTGGCCGCCAAGGTCCGCCACAAGATCGGAACTCACGAGCTGACGGCCGGGGCCGATCTCAGGGTCTCGACCCAGGATGGACGGGTAACCATCACCTATATGCCCGGCCAGTCGAAGATTGCCCCCAGGATCCCTGAGGTTGTGGCGGGGATCGATGGTGCGCAGGAGATTGTTTGCACCATGGCGACCACAAACTTCCTCTGGATCGCCGAGAGTTTCGACCCTTCTTCCTCACTGTTTGCCGAGATCAACGATCTGGCTGGCCGCTGGGGGGCGGCCGTTGAACTCCTGCGTTGGTTCACACCCCGGGAAGGGGGAACCGAGGGGAGTGAACCGGGGTTTGCCGTCGGTTCATCGCCCGGCGTTTCGCCTCCTCCTCATCCGGTGCCGAAAGCGATGGACCCTACCGGCGGGATCGAGGATGACATGGAAGAACCGGAGGAAGTTCCTGACAATGGATTGGCCACCACAGCGGAACGACTGATCGGCGCGGGCAGGTTTGGTGGCTCCGGTTCGGTCACCGGTCAGACGGAGGCCATCGTAACGGCCCTGAAGTCGGGCCCCCAATACTCGCTGGTGGTGATCGGGGAGTTGTTCTTATCGAAACCCTCCTCGGTAAAGACACGGCTGACAAGGGATGCCGCCTCATTTCTCCGGGAAAAGGTGAGCACCCCTGTGATTATCGGAGATGAACTCCAGGGGCAATTTCTTCCCGGCAAGCGCCACCTGATCCGCATAGCGGCCTACCTTTTGGTTACCGCAATCATCTTCGGACTGGTCTTCACCCATCAGGAACAGGTCATGGAGTTCCTTGCGGGACCGGCCTGGACAAAATGGCGCATATTGGCTGTATTGGGAGTAGCAGTGGTGGTACCCCTGGTGGCCTATCTCTATGGGAGCGCCACGGGACTCCTCCTGAAGCTGTTGAAGTTCGAATAGGTCCCCCTTCAATGGCGGAAAGAAGAAAGGAGTAAGGCGATGCACGGACCTCTTGGGCAGATGTTCATTGATATATCGTTTTCCGGCGCGCTGCAGATCGTGTTGATCGGATTCATCGGGGGGGTACTGAGCGGCTTTATCGGCAGCGGTGGCGCCTTCTTTATGACCCCGGGGATGATGAATCTGGGTGTACACGGCGTCGTGGCGGTGGCGAGCAACATTACCCACAAGTTCGGCAAGGCGATGGTGGGGTCCCACGCCCACGGCAAAATGGGGAATGTGGACAAGCGGTTGGCCCTCTTCATGCTGATTACGGCCGCCGGCGGCATTCGGCTGGCCGTCTGGATCAATAACCTGCTTTTCAAGAGTGGAAGCGACGGGGACGGTGCGGCCAAGGGGGCCGGTGCAAACCTGTATATCAGTCTTGTCTTCGTTTGCATTCTCTCTGTTGTGGCCCTCCTGATGTTGCGCGACGTCCTCTCCAAGGATGGGGAGACAACCGGGCCGTCCACCAGGATCGCACAACTATTGGGGCGGATTTACCTCCCGCCGCTCATTCACTTCAAGGTGGCGGACGTGAAGGTGTCGTTGTGGGTCATCCTTCTGATCGGTCTTGCTACCGGATACCTCGCGGGGACGATCGGCGTCGGGGGGTTTATCGGGGTACCTGCCATGATCTACGTCTTCGGTGTCCCCACGGCCGTCGCGGCGGGGACCGAACTTTACCTGGCCATGTTCATGGGGGCCTTCGGGATGTTGAATTATGCCTGGGAAGGGTACGTGGACCTCCGGCTGGCCTTCCTCCTGTACATCGGGTCTCTGCTCGGGATCCATCTCGGGACGTATGGGGTAAAGGTGGTCAATGAAAAGTTGATCCGGCTTGCCACCGCCGTCATCATCCTCCTCTGCGTCCTGAGCCGTGGTATTGCCATCCCCGCTTATCTCAGGCAGTTGAACTTCCTGGCCATCGATGCCAGGTGGGACGCTTATTTCAACGGGGCGAGCAAGGCCTTGCTGTTTGCCAGCGGAATTGCAGGATGCGGCTTGATTCTCTATAATGTCTTTCGAGCCCATCGGCAGCGCAGGCAACTGCAAAGCACCTTCGGCAGACCGGGACCTCTGGCAACGTGAACCGTTCTTCCGGGTTCCGGCATTTCAGGTCTGGAGAGGGACCGGTGCCGGAACAGAAATGTAATGCGAGGGAGCGATGGAACGACAGATAAGACTTCTCCTTCTGGACGACGAACCGATTGTCGGAAAACGCCTGGTACCCGCCTTGGCCAAGATAGGAGTGGAAACCGAGTCCTTCACGGATCCGGAGGCGGCCCTCCAGCAGATCGCCCGGGAAGATTTCGACATCGTGGTGACGGATCTTCGGATGGACAAGATGGACGGTGTAGAGGTGTTGAGACGGGTCTTGCAAAAATCACCACGGACAAAAGTCATCATCATCACCGGCTATGCCACTCTGGAGATCGCCAGGCAAGCCCTGGCCATCGGGGCCTTCGACTTCATCGCCAAACCCTTCAAGCCGAACGACCTCAGAAATATCGTCGTCAAGGCGGCCCGTGCCCTTGGTTATAAGATTAAAGACAAGCTTGCGGACTCTTCATCCGCCCACGGGGATTCCGAGATGGAGTTATCCGATCCTCCTGATGTCTCGGGCCGATAGGACGGAGTCATGCCCGTCGTCACCCTCTCCTCGGATTCACACCCTTTGAGCCGGGAGATCGCCGTGAGGGCGGCAACGGCCCTGGGCTACGATTGCGTGGACCGGGAAATCCTGAAGGCCGTTGCGGAACGACACGGCGTCCCGGAGACCGATTTACACAAGGCCCTGGAGGAGTCACCATCGCCTTTCGGCATCTCCTCCAAGAACCACGCCAGATACCTGGCATACATCGAGGAGGCCGTTCTGGCCGTCCTTCTGAAGGACAATGTGGTCTGCTGCGGCCTTGCGGCTCATCTGTATGTCCGGGGCATCTCTCATGTGCTCAAGATCCGGATCCTTGCAGACCCACAGAAACTCGCCGGGGAGATCTCTTCCGGGAGGACACCTTCCTTCGAAAAGGCGTCTGCTCTTCTGAAACGCCGGGAGAGATTTCGCAGGCGCTGGTCGCTTGCCGCATATCGTGTCGATGAGACGGACCCCTCCGTCTACGACATGGTGATCAGCCTTATCCGGATCGACCCGGATGAGGCCGTCAAGTCCATTGTGGAGACGACAGGGTATCGCAAGTTCAAACCGATGACCTACTCCCTCAAGTGCCTGAAGGACAAGGCCCTTGCCGGCAAGGTCCGGGTAGCCCTCATGGATCGGTTCCCTGATGTGACGGTTCAGGCCGACGGCTCCTCGGTGGTGGTGCAGACGAAAGCACTCGAGCGGGAGAAGCAGAAGAGGACCGAGGTAATCAGGAAGCTGGCAGGGGATATCCCGGAAGTTGCCGCTGTTGAAGTGCAGATCCTCCCCGACATCTTCCGAAAGGCCGCCGAGAGTTTCCGTTGAAGCACGGAGAAAACCGGGCCATCAGGGAACAGGGATAACACGGCAAAACAAGGAGGCGAACCATGGCCGGGAAGCTGGAGATACTGCTCCTCGATGATGAACCGATCGTGGGCAAGAGGCTCAAACCGGCCTTGGCTAAAATCGGCTGTAATGTGGAGGTCTTCGAAGACCCAAGGCAGGCCCTCGACCGCATCCATCAGAAGACTTTTGACATCGTGGTCACCGATATCCGCATGGAGGAGATCGACGGGCTGGAAATCCTGGAGCACGTCCTCCGGAAATCTCCCCGTACCAAGGTGGTCATGATCACCGGTTACGCCATGATGGCGGTTGCCAGGGAGGCCATGGAGAAAGGGGCCTTCGACTTCATTTCAAAGCCTTTCACGCCGGATGACCTGAGGAAGGTGATCGCCAAAGCGGCGCAGGCCTTGGGTTCACCCATCGATTCCGGGACGGCCAATCCCGAGGAGCCCAGCGAACCCGCGGAGACGCGATGAGTCAAAAAGAAGGGAACCCCCACCATGACCTTGCCGACCAGGCAACGTCCCTCGAAGGACGATACGAGCGAATCCAGGCGGTAGAATCCACCCGAAAGGCCCTTTTAGCGAGACGCCGCTACAGCCTTCGGCTCCATATTTACCTCGGTTTCTTTCTCGTCTTCCTGTTTGTGGTTGGCGTTGCCGCTGCCATCATGATCACCATGTACGAGGTCGAAAATAAACTCAGTTTCCTGGAGATTGCCAACGAGTACATGTTGGAGATCCAGCAGGCCCGCCGCTTCGAAAAGAACTTCTTCCTCTATGGCACGAACCTGAACGATGCCCTGGAAAATGTCTATAAAGCGAAGCAGATCTTTGACGACAATAGAGAAGAGATCAGAAAGATCCTTGGAAAAGATAGCCAGGCGATCATCCTGTCCAACTTCAAACGGTACGAGGTTCTGCTCGAGCGGCTTGTAGACCTCGAGCAGACAAAGGGAAAGAACCCGGACTACCCGCCGAGAAAAAAAGAGATCGAAGTGGAGTTGAGGAGACACGGCCAGGAAATGGTCTCCCTGGCAAATCACCTGATGAAGAAAGAAAAAGAGTCGCTTTCCGAGGCCATCCTGCGCTCCCGCCATATCCACATGTACTCCCTTATCTTCCTGCTGTTCTTTCTTGTTTTGAACGCAACCCTCCTCGGCAGCCGGATTATGGGCCCCATCCAACGGTTCTCCGTATACGCCAAACGGATCGCCTCGGGAGATTTTTCCCCGATTACCCCTGGGCGCCGTTTCCGGGACGAGTTCACCGACCTGGCCATCGCGATCAATCAGATGATCCAGGCGTTGGAGACCCGCGAGGCGGTTCTTATCCAGTCACACAAGATGCGGGCAATCGGAACGCTTACCGCCGGTGTCGCCCACGAACTGAATAATCCTCTGAACAATATCACCATCACCGCCCATATGCTCCTGGAGGATTATGACCACCTCTCCGATGAAGAACGGAAGGAGATGGTGAGGGATGTGGTGAACGAGGCGGGGCGATCCAAGGTGATCATCAGCGATCTCCTGGACTTCGCCAGGGAAAGCGGCTCTCAACTGGAACCGCTTGACCTTCCGGAGCTTCTGAGAGAGACGATCAACCTGGCCTCCAACCAGATAAAGCTCTCAGGCATCAAGATCGAGCTGCAAAGCAGGGGGCACCTGCCCCGCATCCACGGTGACCGGCAGCAACTCAGGCAGGCCTTCCTGAACCTCCTCCTCAATGCGGTGGATGCCTCCTCCAAAGGAGGGAAGATCCAGGTCTTGGTGGTCCCGGCCGATGAACCCAGTTATGTGGCGGTGAAAATCATAGATTTCGGCAGCGGGATACCGGAACAGATCCTGGATTCCATCTTTGATCCCTTCTTTACCACCAAAACCGGAGGGAAAGGGACAGGGCTTGGTTTGAGCGTGTCCCAGGGTATCGTAGCCAAGCACGGTGGCCGTATCCTCGTTTCCAGCGTTCAAGGCAAAGGCTCAACCTTTTCCGTCACCCTGCCGGTGACCACCATTCCGGCAGACATTGACTCCAGCGATAACCTCCCGGGTGAAATGAACCCCTGAAGTAGTACGGATTCTTCGATCCAGTCCTTGACAGCATCAAGCGAGTGTCCGGTGTAATGGGGGTAACTCCACATGGGCAGGGGTGTGCAAAACCCGGTTGCGCGGTGTGACGTGTCGCGGGTCAAGCTCCGGCATATCGCCCGCACTTTTCTGGAAATCGGACTGACCTCTTTCAGCCTGGCGGCTCTGGGAGAGGCCAAGATCTGGATGACCGAAAAGAGAAGATGGTTCACCGACGATGAGTACATGGAAGGGCTCGGGCTCGCCCAACTCCTGCCCGGCGCGCCTTCGGTAAATCTTTCGTCCTATTTGGGCTTTCGCCTGCGCGGTTTGCCGGGGGCTGCGGTGGCCACGGTTTGCTTTCTGATCCCCTGTTTTCTGCTCATGCTGCTGCTCTCCCACCTCTATCTGAAGTATGGCGAGATGCCCGTCGTTTCCGGTCTGTTTCGCGGCCTGGGAGCACTCGTGGTAGGTCTTGTCTTCAACACCATTCTCAACCTCTGGAGATCGGGCGTAAAGACGGTTTTCAACGGGCTGATGGCTTTTGCCGGCTTTGCCTCGGTTTTCTGGTTCAACATGGGGATCGTGAATATACTGCTCATCGCCGGCGGCGCCAGCCTGCTCATGGTTCTTCTCCTTCGCCGCTTCCCGCTCCTGGCGCGCTGGACGGGCGGTTGGAGCGGTCTGTGGAAGAAGGGGGGATCTGCATCCGGCAACCCCGGCGCCGACACCACCCGGCAGTCGTTCAGCAAATCGGAGTACGTTTCCGCCTGCAGCCAGGTGCCTCTGCCCCTCCATTGGAGAAACGTGACCCTGCTGGTCGTCTGTTTGTCCCTGGTCCTCGCCGCAGACCTGCTCCTCATTCGCCTGCGCCCCGAGTTGATGCAAATGGGCGCCAGGTTCCTGCGGATCGGAGCGCTGGTGTTCGGCAGCGGTTATGCCATGCTTCCTTTCATACAGGACACGGTGGTCAACCAATTCGCCTGGTTGACGAACCAGCAGTTCGCCGTCGCGTTGGCCCTGAGCCTGATTACCCCCGGCCCGGTGACGATTATCGGCGCGTTCATCGGTTACAAGGTGGCCGGTGTTGCGGGAGCTCTGGCAGGCATGGTGAACATGTACTTTCCCGCCTGGGCCATGACGACGATCGTCGCCGCGCCATACGCCAAAGCCGGCCAGGTGGGCTACGTCAAACAAGTCATCGGTGGTATCGTTGCGGCATTTATCGGTACGCTCGTCGTCGTCCTGATCAAACTCGGCGTCGATACCCTGGTCGATCTTTCCGCCATTGCAATGGCCACGGCCGCTTTTGCGGTGCAGCGATTCGTCAAGATAGACACTATCTGGATCGTGCTTGGCGGCGCCCTCGTGTCCCTTGTGCTTTTCCGCTAGTGCGGGTATCTCTACCAGTCTTCCTTGAACGGATGGATGGAGTTGTAATGCCTTTCGTAGTCCGCGGGAATGTGAAGTCTTGACCCTTTTCCCCGGAGCAGGTCGTTGATGGCGTGATGGGCGAACGAGAGGGCCCGATCCATATATTTTACCGATTCAAAAGGCTCTTCCTCCGGTACCGCCATGGCCAGTTCCGCAGAGGACTTGTCGATATTCACCTGCGCCCCCCGGGCTTCCTCGTGAGCGGCCATCTCCTTTATCATCGAGAGGAGACGGGCGATCCGCTCGTAGGCCTTCCTGACATCGAATGCCTCCGCGTCCATCTTTCTCCATTTGCCGAAATAGATCTTGTCGTGAAAGGAACACAGTTCGGGGTAAGGAGTAGTGGAATATGGACATTCGGGGGGAGCCGTGAAGCCGGAATCCCGATATTCCATCGGCCCGGATGAAAAAACGAATTTGCATGCCGGGCAACTGAATGGGCGTTCCATCGTGCCAACCTCTTTATTGCCTTTCCATGCCCGATGAATTTCCGGCCTTCTCTTTCCTTATCAACTCCTCCTTGAATTTTCCCATGAACTCCGTTCTGAAATGATCGATTTCCATCGCCTCGTCGTAGTCGCCGGCGAGATAGAGGGCCATCCCTTTATAAACCAGCGCCTCTTTCACTCCGGAATTTTCCCTCAACGCCTCGTCGAAAAACTTGACGCTTTCACGGTACCTGCCAAGCCCCATCAGTGCGTATCCCCTTCCGATCAGCGGGAAAAGATCCCCTTTTTCCTGTAAGCGGTGTTCTTCCAAGCGATCCAGGGATTCGAGTGCCTCCTGGAACCGTCCGAGGTCATTGAGGCTGAAAGCCTTCAGCTGGAGTGCCATGAGGTTTTCCGGATTGCAAACCAACTCCTTTTCGCAGCAGAAAACCGCTTCCTCCAGGAGCCCCCTTTGGGCAAGCGCCGTGGCTCCCTCGATCCATGGGGTTTTCGCCTTCGCCTCGACCCCGATGATCTTCAACATCAGGCCTTCGTACGTCTCCTCGATGACCTTTCTGCCCGACGAACCCACGGGGAACCCATGACCTGGCAATACATTTTGGATGTCCTTTCCGAGCAATGCCCTGACTCCGAACAGATAATGATCCAGCCTTCCTCCGGCCTGTTCATCCAGCTCGGCCATGGCGTGGGGCAGCACCGTATCCCCGGTAAAGACGGTTTTGCTCGGGGGATGATAGAGGCAGATCCCGTCGAGGGTATGCCCCGGCGTGTGGATCACTTCCCAATCGAGACCGCTGATCTCCACGGTTTCTCCGCCCCGGACCTCCGTGACGCGGCAGCCGGATTTCCTGACCATGTCCTTGAGCTCGGGGGGGCTCGCTTCGTGGAGGATGAGCTCGAAACCGCCGTTTTCCAGGATGATCGGATACGATCTCAGGAGAT
>Ga0315270_10001189_pt1 | contig 13829 bp, 13 predicted proteins | sample C1_bottom_MG_FD_204932 | JGI IMG/M metagenome (GOLD analysis project Ga0315270, IMG submission 204932) | Sediment microbial communities from Yellowstone Lake, YNP, Wyoming, USA - C1_bottom | ecosystem: Environmental > Aquatic > Freshwater > Lake > Sediment | place: USA: Wyoming | collected... | reverse complement strand
CACGGTCGGCGGGATGAGATGAGAATGTCCGCGCAGCCCCTTCGAGAGGCAGGCCTAGGCTCGAGAAACCGACCGTTTTTCTCTCTGATCCCCAGGTGGATGGCTCAGAGCGCGGTGGTCCGGGACCAGACCTTCCTCAGTATCGAGAAGCGGCGCTCTAACCGTGCCGTCTACACCCTGAGGCGCCGAACTCGGGCAGCGTAGGGCCGCGGGTTGGAGGTTCGGAGCTACCGGGCCTACGGTTGGTCGATGACGGGTGAATCAAATTGGTTCTGACCTCGAGTCCACGGTCGCCGAACTCGACGACGCCTTAGACAAGATCCGGAGGACCGCCGTGGACCAGGAGAAGGTCGTCACGGCGATCAACCACTTCCGGAGGGTCTACGCCCATCTCCAGCCCTACCAGCGCAAGGAGCTGATCCGGCTCGTGCTGGCGCGGGCCGAGGTCTCGGAGTCGAGCCTCCGCCTCCAGCTCCACGGGAACCCCGCGTCGGAGGAGCTCTTTGAAAAAATCAAAGCGCCAGAAGGGGTCCCCTTCCGACGCTTTGAGCCAGTTAAGTGGCTCCGCAGGTAAGACTCGAACTTACAACATCCCGGTTAACAGCCGGGTGCTCTACCATTGAGCTACTGCGGAATGTGAAAGAGCCGGGAGTCTCCGCGCTCACGGGCCGCGCGAAGGCCGCGCATCGTACGGGCACCGTCCCTCCGCGTCAAGTTTCCCCGATGCAGCGGGTTAACCTCTCCCGGTGACCTCCACGCCGGCCCCACCGCCCACCGGGCGCTTCGCGCCCTCCCCCACGGGGCCGCTGCATCTCGGCAGCCTCGTCGCGGCGCTCGGCTCGTGGCTCTTCGCGCGCGCGAAGGGCGGGCGCTGGCTCGTGCGCATGGAAGACCTCGACACGCCGCGCATCATCCCCGGCGCCGCCGACGACATCCTGCGGACGCTCGAGCGCTTCGGCCTGACGTGGGATGGGGAAGTCGTTTTTCAGTCCCAGCGACTCGGTCATTACGACTCGGCGTTTGAAGATCTTCTTAGAAGGAAAGAGATCTACGCCTGTGCGTGTTCACGGGCCGACCTCGCGAGGGCTGCTTCGGCGCCGTCTGAAACGGACGGGGAGCCGAACGCGGTCCCGCTCATCTACCCAGGCACGTGTCGCTCGGGACTGCCGCCCGGAAAGCCGGCCCGCGCCTTCCGCTTCCGCGTGCCCCCCGGCCTATTCACCTTCAAAGATCTTCTCTTCGGCTCTCTTTCCGAAAACCTGGATACCTCCGTTGGCGACTTCGTCGTGAAGCGTGCGGACGGCCCGTACGCGTATCAGCTCGCCGTCGTCGTGGACGACGCGGCGCAGGGCGTCACCGAGGTCGTGCGCGGCGCGGATCTCCTCGATTCCACGGCGCGGCAGATCGCGCTTCAGCGCGCGCTCGGCCTTCCGACGCCCGCGTACGCGCACCTGCCGCTCGTCGTCGGGCCGGACGGGAAGAAGCTCGGCAAGCGGGACGGCGCGCTCGCGCTCGAGACGCTCGACGAGGCGCGCGTCCGCGCCGCTTTCGCCTTCGCGCTCAGCGCGCTGGGGCAGGAGCCGGCGGAGTCGCCTCGGGAAGCGGCTCTTCGTTTCGACCCGTCGCGGATTCCGCGAGAGCCTCGGCCAGCGCCGGGATGAGGACCGCGAGCGGCACGACGAGGATCCGGTCCCACGACCACCTCACGTGCCACGCGGAATCGAACCGGCTGAACGCGAACGAGCCGAGGAGAACCGCGGAGTAAAGCGCGGCCCACGCGAGAACCATCCGGCGGCGCCGGAGCGTTTGGGGCGCCAGCGCGAGAAGTCCAGCCGCCGCGAGAGCGAGGCCCGCGGCAGGCGCCGCTTCCGCGGCGAGAGCCGCGAGGGCCGCCACGGCCTTCTCGAAGGAGAACGCCGAGAGCGCGAAGGCGGTCGGCAGCGGCTGGGGCGCGAGACGCCGGACGACGAGGGCCCACGGAAGGGCCGCGAAGAGGAGCGCCGAAGCGGCGACGAGAAGCGCGGCACGGAACCGGCGCGCGAGGGCGAGGACGACCGCCGCCGCCAGCGCCGCGACGAGACCCTCGGGCTTCGTCCACGCTGCGAGCGTGAGGAAGATCGAGAGGCGCAGGGTTGCGCCCGCGCCTACTCCGGCGCGGCCCGCCTCGCCCGCGGCCGCGAGAACGAAGACGAGGAGCAGCCCCTCGGCGTAGCCCGGGTACGTCCTCCAGTACGGGAGGAGCGACAGGGCGGCGCCGGCGAGGAGCGCAAATGGCGGCGCGACGTTCCATCTCAACGCTGCGCGGACCGCGAGGAGCGAGGCGGCGAGCGCGAGGAGCGGCCACAGCGGCGTCGCGACGAGGTCGTCGTACGGGAGGCGCGCCCGCGTCGCGACCGTGAGGAGGAGCGGCCACAGAGGCGGGTACTCGGGATGGGAGAACGCTCCGGCGGGATCCACGCGAAAGAGCGACGCGAGCGAGCCCGACCGGTGGAGCGCGCGCGCCTTGAGCCCCCAGATCGCCGTGTAGTCGTTGAGGGCGAAGGGCTCGCGCATCGCGAAGACCCCCGCCGTGAACACGCCGAGGACGAGGAGCAGGAGCGCCGCCGCGCCGACGAGGCGGGACGCGGAGCGGCTCACGGCGCGCCCCCGGGAGGATCCGCCGCGAGGGCGAATCCCTCGCGGCCCGTGTCGCCGCGCGCGAGCGTCACGCGCCGTGGCGCGAGGACGAACGCAGCCTTCCGGCGCATCTCCTCCGCGGCGGCGTCCGGCAGCGCCAACGGCACGGTGAGAACGACGTCCGCGCCGAACGGCAGGGACCGGTCGCGCCCGAGCAGCGCGACGCCGAAGTTCGGCTCGCGCCGAAAGAGGCGCGAGTTCAGGAGCCGCGCCGGTGTCGACGCGCGCCAGAACTTCCCCATCACGGAGAGCGAGACGTTGAGCGGCGCGACCGCTTCCCACGCGCGCCACGCGAGGACGAGGAGGACCGCCGCAGCGAGGAGAGCCGCGGCCGTCCGCTTGAGGGCGGGCGTCATCCGCGGCCGAGCGCGCGGCGCAGGGCGCCGATGCGCGCGACGAGAGGACCGGGGTCGGGCGCGAAGAGGGCGGCGCGGAAGGCCTCCACTTCCTCGGCGAGGACCTCGGCGGCCCACGGCGCGTCCGGGTTCTGCGTCTGGATGGCCCGCGTCAGCGCGGGGTCCTGGTCGAGGAGGGACGCGACGAGGTCGAGCAGGCGGCGGAAGGACGTCGTCGCGCGGCCGTCCACGTCGAACGCGTCCACCTTCAGGCGCACGAGCGCGCCCGCGCACGCGAGGGCCACGACGTGCGCGAGGCCCATCGTGCGCGCGGCCCACGGGTCGTGCTCGGTCACGGGCATCCGCCTGATCCGGAGCCCCTCGCCCGAGAAGAGCCGCGTCACGCGCGCAGCCGCGGCCGCGTCGCCGCAGTCGAGGACGAGGAAGTCGTTGCCGCGAAAGGCGGCCGAGGGCCCGAACATCGGGTGCGTCGACGCGATCGCGATGCCCGCCCTGCGGGCACGCGCGAAGAGCTGGAGGAGCGGCGTCTTGAGGCTCGCGATGTCGAAGACGAGGCCACGCGGCGCGCGGGCAAGGACCGCCTCGAGCGCCGCAGGCGACGCATCGAGGGACGCGGCGACGCACACGACGTCGGCGGATGCGGCGGAGTCGAGATCCGCCGAGGCGTAGCCCGGGACGCGGCCCGCGGGGTCGGCGATCAGGACGCGGTAGCCCTTCTTCCGGAAGTGCGGCGCGAGCCGGCGGCCCATGCGCCCGGCCCCGCCGACGAGGAGAAGAGTGCGTTTCACGGCTTTACGCGGACGAATCTCTTGCCCATTCGAAGAAATACTCCGGCGGGTGCGTCGAGGCGCAGCACGTGAGCGGGCGAGTCGATCTTCGTCCACGTCTGTCCGTCCTCCGAGACCGACACGGCGCCCTCCTTTACCTTCTGTCGCGCGACGTTCTTGCTCGGCGCGAGACCCGTGGCGACGAGCAGATCGCCAATTCCCCTTTCAAAGGAATTCTCTTCTCCGGGGAACAGGGCGCCGAGGCGCAGCTCCTCTGCCGAGACCGCTCCCCCCGCTCCCGCGAAGCGGCGCTCGAACTCCTCCTGCGCCGCGAACGCGGCTGCCTGGCCGTGGAAGTCCGAAACGATCTGGAGGCCGAGGTCCATCTTCAGCTTCTTGGGGTGCAGCGTCCCGGTCGCGACCGCGGCCCTCATCTCCTCGATCTCGGCGGGGCGGCGGTCCGTGAGGAGCGTCCAGTACGCCCACATCGCCGCATCCGAGACCGACATCACCTTGCCGAAGATCTCGTTCGGGGGCTCCGTGACGCCGATCGCGTTGTTCAGCGACTTCGACATCTTCTCGACGCCGTCCGTCCCGACGAGGAGCGGCAGCGTGAGGACGCACTGCGGCTCCTTGCCCCACGTGCGCATCAGCTCGCGCCCGACGAGGAGGTTGAAGAGCTGGTCCGTGCCGCCGAGCTCGACGTCCGCGTCGAGCGCGACAGAGTCGTAGCCCTGGCAAAGCGGGTAGAGGAGCTCGTGAACCGCGATCGGCTTCTGTTCCTTGAACCTCTTCGCGAAGTCATCGCGCTCGAGGAGCTGCGCGACGGTGTACTTCGCGCAGAGGCGGACGAGCCCCTCGGCCCCGAGCGCCGAGAGCCACTCGGAGTTGAACATCACGCGCGTCTTGACGGGGTCGAGGATCTTGAAGACCTGCGCCTTGTACGTCTCGGCGTTCGCGAGGATCTCGTCCTTCGTGAGCTGGGGGCGCGTGGCCTTCTTGCCCGTCGGGTCGCCGATCATCCCCGTGAAGTCGCCGATCAGGAAAACGACCTCGTGGCCGAGCTCCTGGAAGTGGCGCATCTTGCGGAAGACGACCGTGTGCCCGAGGTGGAGGTCGGGCGCCGAAGGGTCGAAGCCCACCTTCACCCGCAGGGGCTTGCCCGTCTTCAGGGAGCGGGCGAGCTTCTTTTCGAGCTCCTCTTTCTTCTCGCAGGCCTCGACGCCCTTGAGGAGGAGGTCCATCTGTTCGGGGACGGGAGGAAAGCTGTTCACAGGGACGCGATTGTAGTCACTTCGAGACGCCGCGCTTCCCCGCCACCCAGTCGTCCCACTGCCCCATCGCCTTCATCTGCTCGTCCAGCTTCGTGTCCTTCAGCAGCTGGTCGACCTCGGCCTTCGACTGGCGCGGCGCGCGGGCGTCGGAGTTCGCGAGGCCCCACACGAGTGCCGAGGCGATCGCGACGTTCGCGCGCGCCTCGCGGGCGTCGACCATGTCGAACGTGTCCGACTCGGCGTGGTAGTCGGGCAGGTACGGCGCCCAGTCCTGATTCGCGACGTAGTTCGGGACGCCCGAGAGGAGGAAGTCGAAGTTGTCGGTCCCGTCCACGCCCTCGAGCGTGTGCGGCACGCCCACGAGGCCCGCGACGCCGGCGAGCGCCGCGTCGGCGGGCTTGCGCAGGTCTTCGCGCCCGTTCAGGTAGAAGTTCGTCGTGCGGCCCGAGCCGACGTCGAAGATCACGACCGCGGCGATGTTCCCCATCTCCTTCGCGTGGGCGCGCACGTACTCGGCCGAGCCCCACATGCCGAGCTCCTCGGCGTTGAACGCGACGAACCGGATCGTCCGCTTCGGCTTGAGCCCCAGCTCCTTGATCCCGCGCAGGACGTCCACGAGCAGCGCCACGTTCACGCCGTTGTCGTTCGCGCCCGTCCCGAGATCCCACGAGTCGAGATGCGCGCCGAGGAGGACGACCTCGTCCGGCTTCTCGCTCCCCCGGATCTCGGCGACGACGTTCTGCGATTCGTAGGCCCCACCCGTCTGGTTGGCGATGTTCAGTCGCACGGCGACGTCGCCCGCCTCGGCGAGACGCAGAAGGCGCGCGGCGTGCTCACGCGAGACCATCGCCACCGGCAGCGGCGCCAGCTCGCGGCCGAGACCGACCGGATGGCGGTAGAGGAGGCCGCGGGGGCGCGTGGACTGGAGCAGCACCGCCGCGGCGCCCGCCTTCTGCGCGGCCGCGAGCATCGCGCCGTTGCGCATGTACTCGCCGAAAAGGTCGTCGGCCGTCTTCATCTCCTTCGACCGGACGACGGCGATCGCGCCCTTCGCCTTTGCGCCGAGGCGCGCGTAGTCCGCGTCGGTTCCCTCGCCCGCATCCACGACCTTCGCGGTGATCGCGCCGGGCGTGGAGGGCGCCGCGGGGCACGCCACCACGCGCAGAGAGACGCTCTCCGGCGCCACGATCGAGAGCTCCGCCGTGCCGGGCAGCCACAGGAACGGCACGGGGAACGCCTCGGTGCGCACGGCGTCGGCGCCCGCAGCCTTGAATTTCGCGGCGGCCCACGCCACGGCGCGCGCGTTCGCCTTCGAGCCGACGGGCCGGCCGCCGATCGTGTCGCAGAGCTCCTTCGTGTCGGCGATCAGCGGCGTATCCCCGACGGCGCGGCCCGCGAGGCGGGCGGCGGCGTCCGGCGACGCGGCGAAGGCGGGAGCCGACAGACCGGCGGCGAGCAGGGACGCGACGAGACGGTTTCTCATGCGCCCATTCTGCCCCGGCGGGGACGCCTCAGGCGAGGATCGCGTTCAGGCGCGCGAAGAGGAACTCGAGCGCGACGGCGTTCTCGCCGCCCTCCGGGATGATGAGGTCCGCGTAGCGCTTCGAGGGCTCGACGAACTCGAGGTGCATCGGCCGCACCGTGCTCTCGTACTGCGAGACGACGCTGTCCACCGTGCGACCGCGCTCGGCGATGTCGCGGCGGATGCGGCGGATGAGCCGAACGTCCGAATCCGTGTCGACGAAAATCTTCACGTCGAAGAGCTTCCTGAGCTCGGGCTCGACGTAGATGAGGATGCCGTCCACGAGGATGACCTTGCGCGGCTCGACGCGCTTCGTCTCGGCCGCGCGGCGGTGAACCTTGAAATCGTACACGGGCATCTCGACGACCATGCCCTGCTTGAGCGCCTTGAGGTGCCGCTCGAGCAGCTCGGTCTCGAGCGAGTCCGGGTGGTCGAAGTTCTTCCCGTCGAGAATCGCCTTCGGGAGGTCGACGAAGTCGCGGTAGTAGGCGTCGTGGGAGAGGAAGGCGATGCGCTCCTCCCCCACGCGGTTCACGATCGCCCGGGCGACGGTCGTCTTGCCCGACCCGGTGCCCCCTGCGATCCCGATGACGAACGGCGTCACGCGGTCACTTGAACGCGTCGAGCATTTCCTTCGCGGCGGCCGCGTCGGCGCCCTTCGGCTCCAGCTTGAGGTACTCGCCGAGATGCTTCTTCATGTCCGCAATCTTGTTGAGGTTCACGTCGCACATCCCGAGAAGGTACTGCGCCTTCGCGTGATCGGGCTTGGCCTCCACGACCTTCGCGAGAAGCGGCTCGGCGTCCTTGAACTTGCCCTTGTTGTAGAGGTCGACCGCCTGGTTGTAGATGACGTCGGGCTGGTCGGGGTTCGCCGCGATGTACTTCTTCTCGTACTCGGCGAATTTCGCCTTGTCGCCCTTGTTGCGGTATGCCTCCATGAGCATGCCGATGAGCGGCGGGTTGTCGTTCTCGAGGGAGAGCGACTTCTCGCCCATCGCAACGACGCCGTCCCAGTCCTTCTTCTTGAGCGCGATCTTCGCGGCAAGGTCGTAGCCGTTCGCTTTGTCGGGCCCGGCCTTCACCGCCTCCTGCGCCTTCGCCCACGCCACGTCGAGGTTGTCGGCCTGGTACGCCTCGACGGACGCGTTGTAGGCGCTCACGAAGGGATCGTCGACGGCCTTCACGACGCCCGTCTCGATCGCCTGCTGCTGCGTGAGGAGCTGGACGTCGAGCACCTGGGACTCGCCGATCGGGACCTTCTTGTCCTGCTCGACGCCGATGTACCCCTGCTTCTCGAACTTGTAGTGGTACGGGATCGTCGAGTCGTTGAGGATCGTCCCCCACTTGCCGTCCTTGTCGGTCTTCAGCTCGACCTTGAAGTTCGAGAGGGACTTCGTCGTGATCGTGATCTTGACGTCGGCGAGCGGGACACCCTTGCCGTCCGTCGCCCGGCCCGTGATGCGGCCCTGCTGCCCGCCGAGAGCGGCGCCTGCGGCGAGAAGCAGCGCGAGCGAAGCGCCCAGGGCGATGCGCGAGAGTTTCGTGGTCATGCGTCCTCCGAGTCCCGTTCGATTCTATCGCCTGCACGGCGGCGCCCTCGCGCCGGCCGGGCGACGTTTTCGGGCCACTTTCGCACCAAACCTGGCCCGACGGGACTAGTCTTCCTGCTTCATGCGCCGCCGCCTGATCCTCGGCCTCCTCGCCGCCCTCGCCGCGGCCGCCGTTCTCTTCGCCCTCGGCTTTTTCGCGGGGAAATCGGCCTCCCGCGGGCCGGGCTCCGCCCCCGTCGTGACCGCGGTGAAGAAGATCGCCCGTCTCGCGACCGTCCAGATGGAGATCTCGGACGTCCTCAGGGTCGAGGAGGTCAAGACGATCCTCGTCTTCGACGTGCCGAAGAACGCGACGCTGCGCCTGAGGGGCCGCGTCATGGGCGGGTTCGACCTCGACAAGGGCTTCGACGTCTCGGCCGACGAGTCGCACAGGATCGTGAAGGTCCGCCTCCCGGCTGCGCAGATTCTCTCCGTCGACGACCGCTTGGAATGGTTCGACGAGAAGTCGGGCTTCCTCAACCCGATCACGCCCGACGACCGCACGCGCTGGACGACGTGGGCGCGGGCCGCTCTCGCAAAGTCCGCGAAGGACGCCGGCCTCTTCGACGCCGCCGCGCGCCACGCGGCGGGCCTCTTCTCGGACGCGGCCGCCGCGTTCGGCTGGACGGCCGAGGTCACGGTCGCGGGCGCGGCCGTGAAGAGCGCGCCCGTACCGAAGCCCTGAGCCCTACATTCTCTTGACGGGCAGAGCGCCGTTGACGTCGCGGAGCGTGTTCGTCGCGATCAGGATCACGTCGATCAGCCACCAGATCCCGCACCCGCCGAGCGTGAACAGCTTCAGGAGGCCGAGGCCGACCTGGCCCAGGTAGAAGCGGTCGACGCCGAACGTCCCCAGGAAGATCGAGAGCAGGAGCGCCACGAGCCAGTCCCGCTCGCCGGGCGCGAGCGGCGCCTGCTGCGCCGGATAGGGCGGAGGCGCGACGGGAGGCGCGCCCGCGGCCGGCGCGGCCGACGGAGAGGCCGCCGGCACCGCGACGAGCAGGTCGCGGAACTCCTCGCGCGTGGAGAGCGGCGCCCAGGACGCCTCGCCCGACTTGAACGAAAGGCTCGGCGCGCCGACGCGGCCCTCGGCGATCCAGGCGCGCACCGTCGCCTCATCGACCGGACCGTACTGACTGCCATTGGCCCCGATGACGTAGTACATCGCAGCTCCTCACCCCTAGAAACGGATTCCGGCCCCGAAGGTTCTCTCCGGGGCCGGGGCATGCTAACCCTCTGTCTCAGCGATTCTTCTCGCCTCCGCTCCGGCGCTCGCCGGAAGGCGGAGACGCCGGACGGGCTTGGGGAGCCGCCTGCGGCGCTGGACGCGCCTGCGGGGCCGCCTGTGGTGCCGGGCGGGACACACTCTGCTGGCGGGTGCTCGAGTCTCTGCTGCGTTCGCGTACCCGTTCGTCTCCGCGCTGGCGCGCCGAGAAATCGCGGTCCAGGTCGGGCCGCGGCGCGGGCCGCGCCAGGTTCGGCGACGGCCTCGTCGTCACGGGCGGCTCCCTGGCGGTCGAGGGACGCGTCGCCGGTCCCGTGCCGCCGGGCTTCGCCGCCGCGCCGCCGTCGCTCGGTTTCCAGCGTCCGGACTCGCGCTGCTGCCACTGGCCTTCCTTCGTGCGGCGATAGACCTCGCCGTTTCGGTCGGCGTAAACGTTGTTGGGCCTCGACGCCGACGGCTTGGGACGGTCGATCGTCGACGGCGGCCGCGGAACGTCGCGCGACCTGGCCGGAAGGCGGTTGTAGATGTTGGACTGCGCGGGCGGACGGATGTCCTTCGACGGCGGGCGGAATCCGATGCCGGGGCGCACGCCGGGGAGCGGACGCTCGGCGGGGCGCACGGCACCAGGCCGCTGGTTCGGGAGCGGCCGGTTCCACGAGCCGCCGCCGTGGCCGCCCCAGTAGTGGCCCGCGATGACCGCGGGCGGACGATAGCCGCCGGGCCCGTACCAGCCCCAGCCGCCGGGACGATGCCAGCCGCCGTATGCCGGCCCGTACCAGCCGCGCGGCCGGAACCAGCCGCCCCAGCCGAAGCTCACGCTGAAGAACGGGTAGCTCCACGAGTAACCGAAGCCCCAGCCCGTCCAGGGGTTGTAGTGCGCGCACAGGCCCCACGTGTAAGGGCGCGGCCACCAGTAGACCGGCCCGACCCACGGCCGGTAATACCAGCCGGTTCCCCACACGACCGTGCCGTGCCAGGGGTAGACGCCGGTGTACCCGGGCGTGTAGCCGAACGTGACGAGCTCCGGCGTCGCGTCGTAGATGCGAACGTACTTGACGTTGTAGACGGGGGCGCTCGGCGGGATCGCGTCGATGTCGTCCGAGGGGACCGAGTCGGCGACCGCCCACGGGCCGTCCGGCGAATCGGAGACGAACCACACCGCGTTCTCGCACGCGTAGTAACGATTCCGGATCCGGAGGACCGACGTCGACGCGTTCACGGCGTAGGACGTCGCCGAGCCGTCGATCCCGATGAACTTCGGTTCGCCGTCCCACTGGACCTGGAGCGCCGCCTCGGCGCGCTTCACCGCGGTCGTCTGCGGGATCTGGGCGTCGAGCACGGCGTCTTCGGCCTCGTCCGTGCCCGCAACCGCGGCGCGCACGTCGCCCGAGTCGGAGTCCGGCGGGATCTTCGCGAAGCTGTCGGGAAGAGCGTCGGGCGCGACGTACGTCCACGCGCCTCCCGGCGCGAGGCTCTTGCCCTTGAACCAGCGGCCCGAGAGGAGGACGTAATAGTCCTGCTTCGGGACGTCGAGGAGGACGTCGCCCTCGGTGTTGTCCACCGCGAGAAGGTTGCCGTCCGTGCCCGCGACCGGTTTGAACGCCGGCTTGCCTTCCGTGACGACGAGTTCGGTGGCCTCGGTGGCGACGACGACGCGCGGCGGGGCCGCGTTCTCCGTGCCGTCCTCGCCGGCTGCACCGGCCGCTTCCTTCTTCAGTTCGGCCTGGGCCTTCGCGGCGAACTCCGCGATGTCGGCCGGCGGGCCGCTGGCGGTGCGCCACGGGCCGAGCGGGCTCGCGGCCTCGTACCACCACTTCTTTCCGCCGGAGAGGTAGTACCGCCCGCTGCGCGTGTCGTTCACCACGAGAAGAGAGGTGTTCACGGCGACCTTCACCGGCGCGCCCTCGACCTCGCGGAAGACGGGCTCGCCGTCGTACGACAGGAGAACGGACGGCTCTTCGGCGAAAACGATCTTCGGCGGGTCGTGCCTGAGGCCCTCGGCGCTTTTCTTCTCGCGCTGGGCGACCTTCACGTTCTCGAGGAGGCGGTCGTAGGAGAAGACGAGGTCCCACTTCGGCACCTCGGCTTCGAGGTTGTCCGTGAATTTCTTCTCGCCCTCCGGCGTGATCGCAGGGAACCGAACGCGGCTCACCTTCATGTCCAGGACGGAGACGAGGCGGGTGTCGCGGTCGACTGAGACGCGGGCGCTGAAGAAGATGACGCCGAACTTCGGCGCCGCTTCGCCCTTCTTGAGGAAGGACACCGCCGCGCGGCCGGTCGCACGGTCGCCCTGGAACGTCTCGGCCTGCGGCTGGTACATGACGATCGTGTTGCCCTTGGGTGTCGTGAACTCGCGAGGCCACTCGGAGACGCCGCCCTGAGCGAGGACCGGCGCCGCGAACGAGAGAGCCGCAAGGGCGACGCATCCGATGAAAGTTGAGACTGAGACTCCAGATTTCATGTCGCACTCCCCTCCTTATGATGCTCCCCCCAAGGGAGGACGACGTGATTCACGACAGCATCCTCGGCACCATCGGCAACACCCCGGTCGTCCGCGTCAACCGCCTCGCTCCGGCCGGGCGCACGATCTACGTGAAGTGCGAGGCGTTCAACCCGCTCGGCTCCGTCAAGGACCGGCTCGCGATCGCGCTCATCGAGGATGCCGAGCGCCGCGGGGTCCTCAAGCCGGGCCAGACCGTCGTCGAGCCGACGTCGGGCAACACGGGAATCGGCCTCGCGATGGTCTGCGCCGTGAAGGGCTACCCGTTCGTCGCGATCATGGCCGACTCGTTCTCCGTCGAGCGCCGCAAGCTCATGAAGGGCCTCGGGGCGAAGGTGATTCTGAGCCCGGCCGCGAACCGCGCGTCCGGGATGGTGAAGCAGGCCCGGGAGCTCGCCGCCAAGCACGGCTGGTACATGCCGGACCAGTTCGAGAACCCCGCGAACCCCGAGTACCACCGGAAGACGACCGGCCCCGAGATCCTGCGCGACTTCGACGGGAAGCGCCTCGACTACTTCGTCTCCGGCATCGGAACGGGCGGGACGCTCACGGGGGTCGGCGAGGTCCTCAAGGCCGCGCGGCCCGACGTGAAGATCGTCTACACGGAGCCCGAGGGCGCCCCGATCGTCACGAAGGGGACGTGGGCCCCGCACAAGGTCCAGGGCTGGAACGCCGACTTCGTCCCGGGCGTCTTCAACCGGAAGGTCTACGACGAGGCCGTCCTCGTGAGCGACACCGAGTCGCGCGACGCGGCGCGCGCTCTCGCGCAGAAAGAGGGGATCTTCTGCGGCATCTCGTCGGGGGGGACGTTCGCGGCGGCCGTCAAGGTCGCCGAGAAGGCGCCGGAGGGCTCCGTCCTCCTCGCGATGCTCCCGGACACCGGCGAGCGGTACCTCTCGACCATACTGTTCGAGGGGATCACGGAGGACAGTGACCCAATTCCGGCCTGACCGACGCCGCACGCTGCTCGCCGCCGAGCGCTCGACGGAGAGCCTCTCCCGCCACGGGCGGACGCGCGTCGCGCTCGGCTTCCCGAACTCCTACGAGATCGGGATGTCGAACCTCGGCTTCCAATGGGTCTACCGCCTCTTCAACCGCGAGGACGACGTGGCGTGCGACCGCTTCTTCGTGGAGGAGGACGGCGACCTCCGCGGCCCGCGCACGCTCGAGACGGACACGCCGCTCGGCGACTTCCCGCTCGTCGCGTTCTCGATCTCGTGGGAGATGGACTACGTCAACTTCCTCCGCCTGCTGCCCGCCGCACGCATCCCGCTCGACCGCGCCGAACGCGGCGAGGGCGACCCGATCGTCCTCGTCGGAGGCGACTGCGCGCGCATCAACCCGGCGCCGCTCGCGCAATGGGTGGACGTCTTCGCGATGGGCGACGGCGAGAAGATCGTCCCGGCGATCGCGGACATCCTGCGGCGGGACCTCTCGCGCGACGCGACGATCGCCGCGCTGGCGGACGTCAAGGGACTCTACGTCCCCGCCGTCCACGGCGCGCGCGCCGAGGCCGCCGACGAGGGGAAGATCGTCGTCCAGCAGTTCAAGGCGGCCGAGGGGCCGCTGCGCGAGCCGCCGCACACGACGATCCTGACGCCGCACACGGAGCTCTCCGACAAGCTCCTGATCGAGATCGCGCGCGGCTGCTCGGAGATGTGCCGCTTCTGCTGGGCCGCGTACGCGATGGCCCCGCAGGTGCGCGTCTCCGCCGAGCACGTCCTCGAGGTGGCGCGGCGGAATCGCCCGCTCACGTCCCGCGTCGGCCTCATCGCGACGGCCGTCGCCGACCACCCCGAGATCCTCCCGATCCTGCGCGGCCTCCAGGCGCTCGAGTACCACATCGCTCTCTCGTCCGTGAAGATCGACGCGATCTCCGAGGAGATCCTCGCGATCCTCACGGCGCAGGGCGAGCGCGCG
>Ga0315270_10001188_pt1 | contig 13830 bp, 15 predicted proteins | sample C1_bottom_MG_FD_204932 | JGI IMG/M metagenome (GOLD analysis project Ga0315270, IMG submission 204932) | Sediment microbial communities from Yellowstone Lake, YNP, Wyoming, USA - C1_bottom | ecosystem: Environmental > Aquatic > Freshwater > Lake > Sediment | place: USA: Wyoming | collected... | reverse complement strand
GGTTGCCCGTAGGCGTAAACAACTTTTTGTTACAGGCTACTAACACTTGATGCATAGTTCATATGTTGGTAGCCCACTCACTTTTAATAACTAAGCTTCATTTTTTAATTTTAAGCATGATACCTACTAATACCCCCAAAATGGCCCAAAAGCGCTTACACTAAGTCAATTTCATTCAAAATTAGCTAAATCCGAAAACGTATTTTTAGCTTCCCCATGGCTTATCCTCTACTCTTCTGGGAACAATAAGTTATCGATCATGCAGATTTTTTCGTGATCATCTTCTTTGCCAGATATGATTTGCGCTATACTGTTTATAGTTTTATTGTTATCATTTTGAAAAGATAATTTCTCTTTTAGATCTTCAACTTCTTTCTTTATATCTTCAAATAATGGCTCTAGTTTTTCAAAACGTTCTATTTTATCTAACTCTTCTTCCCTCTCAAGTGTTTTAATCTCTTTTATAGAATTATCCAGGCAGCTCTGGTAAGCCTCGATCTCTCCTTGACAAAGGGCAATATAATCTTTCAGGTGCTCGATCCTATATTTTCTCTCTATAGATTCATCCTCTTTATTTAGAGGATAAATTTCTTCCCCTTCATCCGTCCCATATAAGAAATTCATGTTCTTGCCTCTTTAATTTATGGATAAGAAATTTTACCATTATTGAATAACGCAAATCACTCTAAACTAGATGCATTTTCACAGACTGTACGTGCTGTGCTGACAAATTATCGCATCCCTATAATTGCGAAAATACTATTTACTTAAGCTCACAATCGGAGTATAAGTCTTTATAACGGTAACTTATACACAGGTTGCCCACAGGATATCCACAAGGTACCCATACTCGATGGGGTCAACATCGCTACTCGAGCGCTTCGAGGGATTTACGCGTGACGGTCATAGTCATTAAGAGGATTTTATGTCTCAAGAATCATTAGAAAATTTTGATAGTCAACTCTCATCTACACAACAAGTTCCCGCTGAAAAATTAATACCTCAATCTAAAGTCGAGGAGTTAATTGTGAACGCTAAGCATGAAGCAGCAGAAAAAGCACGCCGACAGTTCATGCAGCAGCAACAGCAATCACAACAGCAGCAAAGTTATCAGGAACCTCAAATACAACAGGCTCCTTCTAGCTTTGGTGGAATGTCTGATGTGCGAGGGATCGTTGATGAAGAGATCGGCAGACGTTTAAACGAGTTATCTAGCAAAGCCCAGAGAGATCAAATGGAAGCGCAAGGGAACCAGCTCGTAGAAGAATTTGTAGGGAAAATCGTAAATTCTCCCACCTACGAAGAAAATAAGGCAGTTTTTGAAAGAATCGGCCCGTCTCTTGTAAATATGTCTCCAGTTGTCTACATGGCGAATTCTATGGATAACACGGCAGATGTTATGCTCGAACTTGCAAATAATCCCACAAAGATTAGCGCAATTATGCAGTTAACACAGATTGATCCCAATCTAGCGTTACAAGAAATGCATAAACTATCTCAATCGATCAAAAATAATGCCGCCGCTAAAAGCATGGCATTAGCTAATGAGCCTATGAACAACATGAAATCGTCTCCTAATTCTCTGGATGGTGGCGTGAAAGACGTTAATTATTGGAAGAAAATCTACCGATAATCTGCGTTTTAAGAAGCCACTGTCTCTTTCTTCATAATCGAGAGGTGGCTTTAAAATGGCAGTTCCATTAAATATTTTACAGAATGTTCAAACGTATCAACCCGCTGAACTAGCGTTTCTGCTCAACTCATTCGTTGCTTTATCCGTATCTAACAAGAAATTCAAAAATTTCGAGAATGAAACGGCTCAATTAGGCGACACAGTAGCTTTCGATCTTTCCCCGCGCGCAACTACCGCTGCTGGTCTTGTAATTACTCTGCAAAAAGCGGAGCAACGCAAACAAGTTCTTTCTTGCACACAAGCAATCAACTCTGCATACGCTTTCGATGCTAAGCAATATATATTCAACGTTGCAGATTACATGGAACGATTCGGGATGGCGCGTATCCAGGAAATTGGCTCAAAGATTGAGAATGATATTCTGCAGAACGTAACAGGAACGGTTCGTGTTCAAGACCCACAAAATCCCTTAAATGGAACGCTCGTCAATCCCGCGTCGGGCCCTTATCGTTTCTACGGAAATGGTGTTACACAAATCAATTCATTCACACAGCTTGCGCAAGCTCTTGCAAATTTCAGGGCTTACGGTGCGTCTGACTTCAACGTTACTGGCATACTTCCAATGGAATATGTTCCTGCTATCGTTGCGACTGGTCTCCAGCAATTTGCAATGGATCGAAATAACGATCTAGCCGCAAGTTGGGAGCTCGGCCAATTCTCTAAATGTACATGGACAGAATCTAACTTGTTGCCACTGCACATTGCGGGAACAGCCGGCGATACAGCAGCCACATTGACACTCGTAAGCACAAATGATCCTACTGGAAATAACATTACGCAGATAACCGTTTCTTCAACACTCGGTAGTGATGTAAATGCCATGAAAACCGGTGATCTTCTGCAGTTCGATGACACTACTTTGAGATATTTAACTTTCATCGGCCATTTGCCAACATCACAGCCTGTTCAGATTAAGAGCATATCAGATTCTCCTAGCGTTGCAGGAACTATCGTTATCGATATTTTCCCAGCGCTTCAATCTACACCGGGCGCGAATCAAAATATTAACAAACCTCTTGTTGCCGGCATGACTTTAACCGTTACACCTAGCCATAGAGCGGGCGTTATCATGTCTGGCAACCCTCTGTATGTTGCTATGCCTCGCATGCCAGATGAAGACCCGTTCAGCACATCTTCTCATACCGACCCAGGATCGGGTATTTCTATAAGAAATTACTGGGGTGCCCAATTCGGACAAGACACGCGCGCTTACGTTTATGATGCATTGTGGGGTTCAACATTAGTCGCAGAGAATTCTATGCGTCTGATCTTTCCTATAACGCCGTAAACTAACTTTTTTGGAGAAAAAAATGACTTTGAAACCTAAACTTCCAATTGTGAATCTTGGGATTTTAAATGCGTCTCGTTGTGTCGGTTCCCAGGTAGCTTTAATACTTAGCTCATATGTCTAAAAGGATGACTTTAAATGCCAACAACGACGCGGGAACTGATCACTAAAAGCTGGCATTTGTCGGGTATAGTTGCTCGAGATTTACAGGTGGTCAGCGGATCTGAGATAGACGATGGTCTTAGCCTCCTTAACTCGTTGTTAGCATTTAAAACTGTTGACCAAAGTAAAATACCGTACTATGACAAATATGATTTTACCGCCATCACGGATAGCGTACCCGGAACGAATGATGAGAAATATTTCATCCCCGGACTGATTGAATGTGAAACATTGACATTCACGATTGGTACCGTTCGATATTCGATGGCGCCTTTAGCGCGTAAAGAATATTTCGGACGACCTAGAGCAAACAATGTTAGATCTTTGCCCTATTCTTATCATATAGAGCGCGCAAAAGGTGGCGCCAATCTCTATATGTATTATCTTCCGAGTACAACATACCCTTTTGAGATGTACGGAAATTTCAGTTTAAAATCCGTCACATTGGACCAAGACTTATCTTTAACTTTAGACGATTTCTACATTGAGTATCTTAGATATTTACTAGCATCTTATATGTGTGAGTTTTATGAGATTGATTTTCCTGGATCTGCTCGCGCTCGATTGGCTTCATATGAATCCTTAATGACAGACATTAGCCCGCAAGATTTTTCACTTCAAAAACTCTCAACACTTAGCGCTCGTAGACGTCCAGGATTTTATGGAATGGCAAACTTAGGCGTGGGGTATGTGCCCTAATGCAGCTAAAAACTCCTGTTTCAGGATCATCTTACCAACCTGTCGATATTGTTGGTTCGTCAACATTTGGTCTAAACCCAAAAATATTAGCGAGCCGCACTTTTAACATGATACAGAGCGATGATTGGCTCGTTTCATATGCCGGATATAGAAGGGAAATAATTCCAAATGGAATAAAAGGACAAGGACGTTCCGCATTTACAAGTATAAAATCTAATGCAATGATCGTTGTTATAAACAACGTTGTTTATTCGATTTCATTTTATAGCACGAGTGCCTCGGGTAAAAAGAAATATCTCACTAAAAAAATAGGAATGTTATCTACAGTTGAAGGCGCTGTTTTTATAGATGAAAACAACGTAGGACAGATTGCGATTTGCGATCAAGTGAATATGTATATTTATAACTACTTGACCGACACTTTCAATATAGCAAATCTTCCGATTGGATTTGTTCCCGGCTATGTGACATATCAAAATGGCCGTTTTATTGCGCCAGACACTAAGAGCGCACAATGGGCGCTTTCAAAAGTGGGTGATGGCCTTGATTGGTTCTGGGGCGCATCAGGAGAGCCCGTAATCGGCGCTATACAAACTAAGCCAGACTATGCGCGCGTTACTGTACGTTTTCCCGGATCCGGGAATCTTCTACTAGTTATGGGTAGAAATGTATCGGAATTATGGACGGATGTAGGGGGGTCACTTTTCCCGTATCAACGCAATACGTCTTTGAACTTCGATTACGGATGTATCAGCGCTGCTAGTGTAGCAACTTCTGAGAATTTTATAGCATGGCTTGGAACTAACGAAAGATCTGAAGTAGTGATAATGGTTGGAACAGGAAGCAGTGTTCAGACTATATCTACCGATGGAATCAATAATAAACTACAGCTTTTAACCAACCCTGAAAAGTCAGTTGGATTCATCGTTAAGATCCTTGGTCATATTATTTACCAGATAACATTTTATGATAAAAAAGATAACTACTCATTGATCTACGATTTTACGACCAAAAAGTTTTTCGATGTTACCGACGAGAACATGAACTACCACATTGCTCGCAGCGTCGCATTCTTTAAAGATGAGTATTATTTCGTTAGTTTAAATGACGCATCGTTATATGTCATGGCGTCCGCCTTGTCTTCTTACGATTACGGCACGGAAAATTTTGATATCCCGAAAATTAGAGTCACTTCAAATTTCCGCCTGCCAAACTCGAAACGATTCATTGTAACCAATATGTCATTAACAATGGAGCAAGGAAATGATCCAGAATACATGGAAAGGAACACCGAATATGTCCCTCGCGTAGCTCTTTCTATTTCCAGGGACGGCGGTATAACTTTTGGTTCTTCTTTAGCCAATCCTTTAAATTTATCTGGAAATAGGATTGATCGCGTTGAATGGTGGAAACTTGGATCTGCAAATGATCTTGTTTTCCAATTTCGATTTCATCTCAAAAGCCCGCTCAATACATTCGAGGGCGTCATGGTTATAAGACAATGAACGTTCCGACATACACAAAGCAAAAATTTACAGATCAGGATGGGGAATTGCTGCCTTCTGTACAACAATTTTTTGATGTTTTCTTTACACAAGCGCAGGAAAATTTGTCTAATGACGGCATGGTGATTCCTGCATTGTCAACTGCGGATATTAATAGGATTTGTTCTACCGCAAATTCTAACGCAAAACCAAGTGGCACACTTATGTATGATAATCAAACAAATCAATTAAAAATATGCATTCTTGGCGTAGCAAAAGTAATCCCAACATTATAGGTGAATCATGAACCTCAACCCTTTCGCATCATCAAACAATAAAAATCCTGCTGATTCTGCAATGCCGTATATGCAAAATATCCCAGGTTTAATAAAGCCAATTTATGCTCCGTACATGCAAGCGGGAAAAGATTCGCTTTCTACACTAATGGGTCAATATGGATCGCTGGTTAAAGATCCAGGGAATATGTTTAACGCATTTGGAAGTGGCTATCAAAGTTCGCCTGGATACCAGTTTCAAATGAATCAAGGCATGAATGCCGCTAACAACGCCGCAGCTGCGGGCGGAATGCTTGGGACACCGGCACATCAAAATCAGTCAGCATCTATCGCTTCTAATTTAGCTAACCAGGACTTCATGAGCTATATTCAAAGCATCTTAGGCATGTACGGTCAAGGATTAAGTGGCATGAGCGGTATAAATCAACTTGGCTACAGTGCGGCCAATGAATTTGGAAACACATTGGCTAACAACGAACTGAATAAGGCCAATATGGCATTCCAAGGACAAGCCAATCAAAACTCTCAAAATTCTAGCTTGTTTAATAATTTAATGGGCGGAATTGGATCAATTGCCGGTGGATTTCTAGGTAGGTAAAATTAGGAGAATTAAATGCCATTACCCGTTATTAATTATTCTGCTCAAGCGCCCCAGGAAAACAATTTCGACCTAATCGGGTCTTTTACGCGCGGATTAAACGCCGGTTTTTCTCCGTGGGAGAAACGTGAAGGTTTAAAACAAAGCCGTTTAGCTAATCAACTTTCGGAGCTAAAAAACAAGTTTGCCCCACAGCAACTAGAAAATGACGTTCAGCAGGGGGGGCTTGCGAACGCATTATCTCAACTTCAACTTCAATATCAGCCTCAAATTTATGAGCAGAATTTAGAGCATGGAAATCTCGCAAATCAATTATCCCGAATGGATCTTAATTTTTCCCCAGATGAAAGACAGCTAGGATTAGATATTAATAGAGAAAAATTGCGGCTTCTTCCTTTGGAGCACGCTTTAAATCAACAAAAGCTTAGTCATCAACAAAATAGATTTGGACAGTCGTTTCAATTCGCTAAACTCTTAAGTGCATTACCGGCAGCAAATAGAGCCGCTGCGATTGCGGATAATCCAGAAGCTTTTACAAATATGTTAGCTGATCTAGGTAATTCGGCTAACGCTGATCTACAACAAAAAAGTGGAAATTATGCTTTAAATCTCACCCCTGAACAGCAAGACAACCTTATAAGGGCGGGAATTGCTTCTGTTCCAAATCAAAATCCATTTTCATCAAGTACAGAAAGCATTAATCGTCAAAAGAAAGCGGCTGAGATATCCGCAAATAATGCGTTAAATACCATGAAGAATCGCAATCAAATGGAAGGTGCGGTACAGTTAGAAGAATTTATGGGTAGCCCGGGCTTCATGCAAAAAGCACAAAGCGCATCTCAATACGCAGGTGCTTTTAGGCAAGGTAAAGGCGCCCTTCAAAAAATGTTACAATCTAATCCAAAAGCTCAGACAGATTATGAAAGTTTCAAGCATCATGATATGACAGCTATTAAAAACAGGATAAAACAGCTTGAGGGCATGGGATCTACGGATGCACAAAGAAAAGAGTTAAACGATATGTACGATCAAACGCTTGACTCTTTAGCCTCAAATCCTGATAGATTTATGACACAGCTTAATAATCTTAAGTCAACGATGCGTCGAGTGGGGGAATCTGTAGACAGTTCTTATAATAAGCTCGGGTATGCTTCTCAGCTTCCTGCTGAGGGAACCAATAATCAGATGCCATCGAATACGAATAAAATTACAAAACGTTTAACATGGGATAGCGCAACGGGGACATTAAGATAATGCAAATAATCGACCTTCCCGGACACTTCCCCAGTGAAATTGAATTTCCTGACGACATGAGCTCAGACGAAATTCAATCGCATATAAAAAACGCCGTATCTAGCGGACAAATAAAACGCGTTGATAACTCTAATTCGCCTGATGGTGTTTATCATCAAAATAAAATGAGCGGTCTTCAAAGTTTTTTGCAGTCAGCCGCTGACAGTCCGGTTACAAATTTTGCGCTAGGGGCCGGGGACAAATTCTCCAATTCTTTTAGAAATATCGCCAATATGTTTGTTCCAGAAAGTGTTCCTCAACTCAAATCTCCCCTGGTAAATACAGGACATGGGGACGCGTATGATTATGGGAAAATTGCCGGCGACATTGGCGCGTTTGGTCTGTCAGGAATTGCGGGCGGGGGTGCGTTGAGGGCCGCCGAATCAATCCCGTATTTAGGTAAATTAGCTGCAGGGTTAGGGGGTGCTGTCCCTGGAGGTGCTGGGGTACCTTTATCGTCCGCTGGTGCTGATGGAATATCAATGGCCCTTGGTGGCGCTCAAGGCGTGGCAAGGCGTGGTTTGGGCGCGGGATTGTATGGGGCCTCTCAGTCTCCCGACGATAGAATGCAAGGCGCTGCTGAGATGGGGGGCGCATCATTAGCTGCAGATGCATTACTAGGGGGTGCTGGGCGTCTTCTTCCGCACAAGATGTTTGCGGGAAGAGTTCCTGCGGAGGAACTTATAGAAAATTTACGGCTCACAAAAGGCACGGAAACTGGTATAGGTAATGTTATCCAATCCCCAGCTCTTCAACGAATGCTGGAAAATAACCTTCCAAAAATACCATTCAGCGGTGCTCAAGATGCCTCTGCAAATGTTGCGCATGACTTAAATACCCAAGCTAAAGTTATTCTTAATGATTTAAGTCATGGAGTACCTGAAAAAAACATAAGTTCAGAAATTGGCGATTCTTTACATAAAGTATTTAAAGAACAAACTGCCATTAAAAACAAATTATATGAAGAACCAGAAAAAAAAGCCGAAGAATTAGGGTATAAAATATTTGCGGGATCTTTGGGAAAGACAGCGAAAAAATATCTTGATGAGATTGAATCTAAAAATATTCTTGACCTTTTCCCTGAAGAACGATCTTTAATAAAGAGGGCCGCAAATCTAAAAGAAGGATTAATGCCAAAAAGTAAAGTAGGATTATTTACTATGCTTGACAGAGAAAAGGAAAACGTCCTTGGTCTCAAAGAGGCAAACATGCTTAAAGGTAAATTGTCTAGCGAAGCTAAACAATATTTTGCGTCAGGAGATCCTACATCACGAAGAAAAGGTCAAATATTATCTGAATTTTCGAAAGCCCTTAAAAATGATATAAATACTTCTCTGGACGTATTTTCAAAATATGGCGGACATCCTGAAATCAAAGAAAAATACATGGCTGCCGAAAAGAATTATGCGCAGAATTTTTCAAAATTCCTTGATAAAGATATTTACAAATTTTTAGGTGGCGGGAAATCTCCAGAAGAGATAGTTTCTTCTTTTATTAAAACGGGAATTTCATCGGATAAAAGCGATCAAGTTCGCAAACTAATGAATGTCTTGCCTGAGAAAACTCAAGATCTAGTTAAATATTCATATTTATCTAGGGCATTAGAAAATGGGAAAGTAGATCCGTCAAAGCTAAAAACTCTTTTTGGTAAGAATAAACTCGGACCCAATCAGATGGATGCTCTATTTAACCGACCTGGCGAATCTCAAAAGATGTATGATTTCATGGAGCTTTCTAAATTGAATAGTAGCCCATTGAATCGAATGCTTAACCCTAATACTGGTCAAAAAGCAACGGATAGCCTTACACCATTTTTGGGCGGAAGTATTGCTACAACTATTGCTTCTCTGATTGGCGGACCTGCTGGAGTTGCGGCAGGTGCCGGCACTGTATTGGGTGGCGCTAGAGGCCTAACCAATCTTTTAACTAATGAAAAGATGCGCGAGAAATTGGTTAAAGCTATTATAGCTGACAAACAAAGAGGTGGCGCTATTCGGCCAAATGTTCGAAGAGCGCACAAAGGGATTACAGTTACAATCGGTGATGCGTTAGATGAAGATGACTATGCAAAAAATCTAAAGAAATATTACAATGAGTTATCTAGGTAGACGTTTCTGTCTTTCCTGGTATTCTCTTTCTTCTCTAATTTTTCGCTCTTCGTTATCTCGATCATTTCTATATTTTTCAAGTTGGGCGGCTTCTTTTTTTGCGTAAATATCGCAGAGCCAAATAAATACGAATAAAAATACGGTTATATCGAGAATTATATATAGCAAATTTTGACCTAACCATGTGAATATTTTACTAAACAAAAGTATTACTAAATCGATAATAATATTAATCATTTACTTTCTCCGTTTTCAATGAGATTAAAATTATGACAATAGACACACGTTACTTAATGTCTCCAAGTCTTCAACAATACTTCGTAGACAAAGATACTGGATTCCCGCTAGCGAATGGTGAAGTGTATTTCTTCGAAGACAACAACCGATCCAATGCTAAATCTGTTTATGAGATTTCTGGAAGTCCTCCGAATTATAGTTTCACTCCTATTGGGAATAAAATAACACTTAGCTCTGTTGGAACTCCAGAAGATGGCTCGGGGAATGATTTTATTCCCTATCTTTTTCCTGAAGATGCGGAAGGAAATCTACAGCTTTATTATGTTGAGGTCTACAGTGCTGGTGGTCCTACCGGCGGAAGACTACAATTTACACGTGAGGCATGGCCTCCTGAAGCTGTTACAGAATCAGCAAATAACGGGCAAGACTCTACTTTAAATCTAATACCTAACGGTCAATTTGCTCTACATAATAATATTGGCGCAAATATTGTAACGGGAACGCCTACGGGACGAATAACGAGCGCTGTAACGCAGATCGCCCCAGGCGGATGGACTTTTGAGCGTCCTACTACTTCCCTTGCTATTGACACTGTTACATTCAATCGATTATCTGCATATACAGATAACCCCACAGCGAGCCCTAGATATGAGATTGTAATACAATCAAATGGCGGTTCTCCTTCTGACGCATTTAAAGATCTTCGGAAGAAATTTAACGATGTAAATAAATTCGCTTCTGATACTCAAATGTATAGCATCTTCTTTTCAGCGAGATCTACAAGCGGTGGGAGCTTCCCCATAAGTTTTAATATAATCAAAAACTATGGGACGGGTGGAGACCCTGAAGAAATCATAAATATTGATGATTTCACTATTACCCCAACGCAACAAAACTTTACTGTTTCTTTTTTATGGGGCTCAAATTTAGGAAAAACTATTGGTCCTTCTGACGATGATTTTTGTGAATTGGCGTTTAGTATGCCGGTTGATATCTCCTTCTCCATTGTCATGACAGATTTTGCAAACCTGATTGGCGAAACAACAATCACAGAATTTCCGATTTCAACTGACGAAGATTTTACAGACAGAAGTTTGGTGCCTCCCATTCCTGGATTTAATGCTCAAAGCTGGGGGCTCCCTATAATTTCTACAGAAAAAGGAATTGATTATGATTATTCGCAAATAGGGACTTTTGGAATTACATCTTCACTAACCGCGCCAAAATATTCAATATTGTGTTATGGAGATACAATCAGGACAGATGGGTTTTTCAATAGCGGCGTTCCTTGTAGTCGTTTGCGTGATGTTCTTCTAGATAACTCTGTTGAAAATAGAGGCGTTCCTTACTTTGGAACCGGAAAAGATTATGTAACCGCACGTAGATTAAGCCAACTTGTAAATGCCCCTTTTACCATTTCAGCTAATAGTGCTGGTATTTCGGCTCCGGCTTCTGATGGCGCTGTACCTACAGGGTTTCAATTTAGTCGCGTAGCAACAGGTGTAGCAAACAGCGATGTTTACGCATTAAATTCATACCAATGCGAAGATCCCTTGACTTTATGGGTTCAATCAACGAGAGCTGGTACAACCGTTGCATCCTCAACTTCAGCGGCTTCAAATATAGCCGTGGCAGGAAATCTGCAAACATCATCTACTTCTCCTCGGCCATATTGCAATGTAGATATTGGAGAGAGATATGGAACGCTAACAGTAAAATTTTTAATCCGACCACAGGTTTTTGGGCTTCCAAGCCCAAGTAGTTACATGCTAATAACGCAACCTACGGGAATAAATAATGTGGTTTTTTGGTTCAATATCAATGGTGTAGGAACAGTCCCAGCCGTTCCAGGAACAAACACATATGTTCAGGTAAATCTAACAAATTATTACTCTCTGCCAGATATTGGGTTTACTCTTAGTCGAGCGATATCTGGCGCTGAAATCGGTTATATATTTCCGGTTGCAGGTTCATCAATTCCTCCAAACTCGTATTTTAATTTTTTTGTAGGAACGCAAAGATATTATGTTTGGTATAGCCTTAACAATCTTGGAACTGATCCAAATATTGCAGGCGCTATTGGAATAAAAGTTATATATAGCATCTCGGCTAATATTGATGATATTTCTTACGCAACAATTGTAGCTATAAATCGCATGTATTATGGAATCCCTGATTTACGCGGTTTGCAAGTTAAAGGTTACGATAATATAGGGGAAACTGAAAATCTAGCGCTCAGATTCAGAATAAACGGAGATGGATGCAATCTATTTACTGGCCGATATCCTGGAAGCTATGCTTTTGAATCTCAGCTAGGTAACGTTATTTCATCAACGCTACCTACTGGCATACCACCTGCTATATATCCAGCATACCCGACCGGGCCTGATACACGACTATCAAGATATGCGCCAAGCGACTATGCAGGGACAGATCAACTGAATACAAAAAATGTCTATTTAAATTACTTTATCAAATATTAGGAGAAATATTATGAAGATGACAAGATTCAATATCGGAAAAGATATAAACGGCGTCGCTGCTTATAATCTTGCTGATTCCAACACAAAGTTCCAAACCATATTAACGGCAAGTGTTGAACAGACATTAACTGTCCCCCAAACAAACGACCCGATTTACCCGCGCGTTGCAGTCATATTATCTGTTGAGCCCGGTACTTCGATGTGGTATTCCCTTAATTCCACAGCCGAATTGCCCACTTCATCATTTACACAAACAACTAGCGAGCATAATCCGCAAGTCAGAATTGTGCAACCTGGGGATGTATTGCATTTTATAACACGATCTCTTGCTTCAGAGCTCGGGGTGGTGATGTATGCGTCTCAGTAATCCTCTTGGGGCGTTAATTGATAACCCTTTGTTATCGGCACCGTTTACTCAAGATTATAATTTTCCTGAGTTTATTCCAATCTCTCCTGGAAATTTCATGTTAACCGAAGATGGAAACTTGATGATTACGGAAAGTGGAGAATACATGATTACCGAGTGATATTTTTATGTCTTTAGATATCGGAAGGTTGCAAGAAAACATCATTAAAACGGCAAAGCTAGAAACGAATATTGATCATTTATCGGATCGCGTAGAGAAGTTATGCGCTCAAATTGACAATAGTCTTCCATTGCTTGAAAAAATAAATCTCCGAATGGAAGATGATATTTTTCGTCGGGCTGCTTCTGACAAACTTATGACTAAACTGACCGAGGATGTATCACACCTAAATTTCACTCAACGCTTGCATTCAGAAAAGATACTTGAACATGATGCAATAATAAAAGATCTTAATAAGATAGCTGAAAATCAGAAGTCAATAATAAAAGCATCAAAGGTTGGATGGAAAGCATTAGTTTCTATATTCATAGGGTGCGCTTCGCTTTGGGGATATATAGAGAATCAGAAAAATCAACGGCAGCATGAGGCGCTTATAATCACCCAGGAAATGGAAGAAAAAAAAAAGAAGCTGGAGTATACGCGAGAAAAATATCTAATCCGTAATGGGAGATTTAAAGATGGCCAGTAGAAAAATTGAAGATCTACACCCCGAGTTGATTCCGCTCTGGAAGCAGTTTCTATCCGATTGCAAAGACGCTGGCATCACCCCGCTAATCACATGCACATACCGCAGCAATGCGGAGCAGGACTCTATATATGCGCAAGGAAGGACAAAGCCGGGACCTATCGTAACGCGTGCTAAAGGCGGACAATCTGATCACAACTACACAATAAACGGCTCGCCTAAATCGAAAGCTTTTGATATAGTCCCATTGGTTAATGGGAAATGCGTTTGGAATGAATCTGACGTCGCATGGACGCAAATCATTAATGTATGGAAATCCCTAAAGCCTATAAATGGATATCAACTTGACTGGTACGGCAGGAAAGGAGCGCCATTTAGTGAATTCTGTCATTTTTGTTTAATAAAGGCATTAAAGTGAATGAAGAACATAAATAGA
>Ga0315270_10001187_pt1 | contig 13830 bp, 12 predicted proteins | sample C1_bottom_MG_FD_204932 | JGI IMG/M metagenome (GOLD analysis project Ga0315270, IMG submission 204932) | Sediment microbial communities from Yellowstone Lake, YNP, Wyoming, USA - C1_bottom | ecosystem: Environmental > Aquatic > Freshwater > Lake > Sediment | place: USA: Wyoming | collected... | reverse complement strand
AGATCCCGTTGAATCTGCCGGCAGGTCTGGATCATCTGTGATTGACGCGTCTGCTTTTCCTTCAAGGCGCTCTCCATCTCCCGCAAGTACTGTTTGAGCAGAAGCCCCTTGTCTTCGATCTGATCCATGACACCATGGAGATCGGCCTTACATAGACGAGATATGCGCGATAGAATGGTCATGTGATTCTCCTTTTTTTAAGGCAAAGAAACGTATTATTTGCTTCTTATTCACTTTTGCTTTCAAAATGATATTCCAGCGAACTGGAACTATTTCTTGTCTCGCCGGATCTGATAACTTTCGTACTGCAACGCCTTGGAATTCAGTTTTTTCTTTTCCGCCACGGCGGCCGGCGGTCCCGCAAAGGTGCCTTCAACGCCTTGACGAAGGGCCTGGACGTCTGTTTTCAGATTCCCGGCAACGACCGCCGAACCCACGGTTGCATTAATCGCCTCGTTGCGTGTCTCGTACTCCCGAATTTGATCCATGGCCTTGTCTTTTTCTCCCTTACCGATAGCGTCTGCCACCGCTTCTTTTAGCTGGCTGAAGTCTTCCTGTATCACCCGCGCTCCCCAGGCCGGTGCGTTGATGCTGGCCGTCACTTCTGCGGGATCCTTCACGCAGGCAACGACCATTTGCCCGGAAGCGGCGATGCCATGGACCGCGCCGTTGTGATGGAACCGCACCTGAAATTCACCCAGAAGAAATTCCGCTTCCTTGTCGGTGGGCACTTGAAAGGTTAAAAAGAGATTGCGCTGTTGGCCGGAGAGCAGATCTCCGGGACGAATCACGGCATGATTGTCATTAACCTGGATGGGATAACCGCCGGCGTTCACCAACCGGATCCCTTTCCCCAGAGGAACCAGAATCTCCACGCCGGAAGCGGCGACGTTGCGCGTGTCCTGAAATTCCTTGTCAAACACCAGTGCAAACTTTTTGGGGTCTTCCAGGAAATAATAGCGGCCGGCGCCATGATCCGCCAAAGTGGTCATGAGTATTTCGTTGAAATCACAGCCGACGCCCACCGTGCTTACGGCAAGGTTCTGCGTCGCGGCGCCGGAGGCCATGTTGCCCAGTGCCAGGGGATCGATGATTCCCTGGTTGGCCTGACCGTCGGAGATCAGAATCACCCGCCGCTGACGGACATTGGCGGGGGTCTGCATCAGGGTCTGAATGCCGTGCTTCAGTCCGGCGCCGAGGTTGGTGCCGCCATCGGCATTCACCTGCGCCACCACCGTTTTTAATTGAAGCCGGTGGGTTTCATCCATGTTGACCAGGGGCGAGAGCACCTCAACGGCGTTTGAATAGGTGATGATCGCGAGCCTGTCATCGGCGGTCATCCGGTCGATCAACTGAGTCACGGCCAGCCGGGCATCACTAAGCTTCTGGCCCGCCATGGAGCCGCTGCGGTCCAATACGATCACCAGATCGGCGTGCGCGATTGGCCGGTGATCCGAACGAGGAATTTCTGCTGCATCCATAGATAGAGATACCGCCACCTGCCCGTCCGAGCCTTTAAGAACCTTGTCCTGAACCAGATGCGCACGGACGGCCACCAGATCCGAATGGACGGACACCGGATCCTTGGGGGAGTGATTTGAACTGAAAAGCTGCGCAAAAACCGAATTGCCCGACCCCACGTAGGCCAGCGTCACGCTTGCGGCCACGATCAGGCCGAGAACCGCCAAAAAGCTGTTTTTGTACATTTTCATTGGACTTCTCCTTTTTTGTGTCATGAGTGTGATGCGTGTTTATCCCGGATCGTTTGATTGGATTCTAAGTGAATTCGAAGAAAAGACAATTCAAAGAAATGCAAAAGGTTAAGTCCGTTTTTTTACATAAGTTTTTCTTTGCATGAAGGGATGAATCGTGTAATACAGGGGGAAGTACCTTTACGCCGAGGCCGGGTACGAAGCGCCGGCGTCTTGTTTCAACCCATTTCAACAATAAGGTCTTCCATGAAACAGCCCAAAGCCCGAATCCTTGTGGTGGAAGATGATCCGGCCATATTAAATGGCCTCATGGATGTGCTGGTCTTTAACGGCTATTCGGCGGAAGGCGTGGCCGACGGCGGCCTGGGGCTGGCCGCGGCCCTTGAAAAATCCCATGATCTGATTTTGCTGGATGTAATGCTGCCCACCTTGGACGGCTTTTCCATTTGCAGACAGGTGCGTAAGCAAAAGCCCAATCAGGCCATTGTCATGATCACCGCCAAAGGCTCGGAAGACGATGTGATCGCCGGCTTTAAAGCCGGAGCGGACGACTATGTGAGCAAGCCATTTTCACTCCGGGAGCTCATGGTCCGGGTGGAGGCGGTGCTTCGCCGGAGCGGCAAACAGGTGGGCGGGGAGCAGATCGCCCTTTCCGGAATCCTGTTTGACGGCCGGAACCTTCGGGCGATTCGCGGCGAAGCGGTGCTGGAGATCACCCGCCGGGAGATGGATATCATCGTCTATCTTTTTCGCAATCAGCAGCGCATCGTCTCCAAAAAAGAGCTGCTGACCGAAGTGTGGCATTATGCCGATGCCGGCATCGAAACCCGCACGGTGGATATCCATATCCAGAAACTTCGCAAAAAACTTTTGGAATTAAACCCGGAATGCGCTTTGATCCAAACCATACGGGGGGAAGGCTATCGTCTGGAGCCCGGGCCATGAAGCGCCTGAAACTGTTGATCCTGGTATTCTGTATCGCCATATCTCTGCCGCTTGCCTATGTGGTCCGGCAGTCTTTTCAAGGGCTGGCCGAGGAGGAGCGCGCCCAGTTGCGCTTTTTCTGCCAGACCCTCTTTGACGAGATGGAGAAAAAGCTCGCCGAGTGGGTTCAACGGGAAGAGAACCGCGCCGTCGATGAATACCATCATACCCTGTCCGATAGCCGTAGCGGCAGCCTGTCCCCGCTGGCCCGGGCGCCCCGGGAAGCATACATTCTGGGCTATTTTCAGAATAACCCCGACGGATCGTTTCAAACGCCGTTGATGGCCGATCCGGAGCATGTTTCCGAAGAGAATCGCGAAGTGGTCTCCCAGCTTCAAACCGCGAACAGCATTTTCAACCGGAAGAAGCTCACTCTGGCCGCAGCGCCGCCCGTGCCCGAACCCAGGAAGGCGGCCGATGCGCCCAAAGTGGAAGCCGAGAAAAAAGAAAAGGACGGCTTTGCCGATCGTTACCTGGCAAGACCCCAGGAGCAAGCGGCTAAAAGCTATCTGGGACAAAAAAGCAAGCGAACCGAAGAGATCACCGTCGGCCAGGCCCTGAACCTCTCCAGGGAAGATCCGTCCATCCTGGATTCCGGTGCGGCCCAGGACAAAGGGCAGTCGCCTGTCCTTGCGAAGGCAGGCGAGAAAAAAAGCTCAGTTGATACACTGGAATCGAAGCCAAATGAAACACGCTCGGCCCCGTCACGGCAGTTGAAGGAAGATGCGTCAGCACCCGCAGCCTCCGGGGCGTTATTGGACCTCAAACGCTTCGAGGTCGAAGTGGCGCCCCTGCAATCGATCTCGATCGGCGACGGTCAATTTTTCATTTTCCGGCGCGTTGCCATCAACAATCAGATCTTTCGTCAGGGGTTCGTCCTCAAGGTTCTGCCGTTTTTAAGCCATCTGGCAGCAACGCATTTTGAAACCCAGCCCATGGCCCGGTTTACCGGGTTGAGCCTGCAGGTGATGGACAACGGCCGGAAAACCGAGATGATACGGTCCGGCGCGTCTGTTTCCGCAGCCGGTTTCATGACGCAGCGGACCTTTCCGGCGCCTTTTGATTTTTTAAGCGCCGCGGTCCGGGCCGATGCCCTGCCGGCCTCATCGGCCCGGCGCACCCTCACGATGGCCCTAATGGTGCTGGGCATTTTCATGCTCCTGGGGCTGCTTGCCATTTACCAAAGCGTCCGCACGGTGGTCGATCTCTCCGAGCGTCGCTCGCAATTCGTCTCTTCGGTCACCCATGAGCTCAAAACTCCGCTGACGAACATCCGGATGTATATCGAAATGCTGGAGCAGGGGATTGCCGCGACTCCGGAACGGGAGCAGGACTATTTTCACATCCTGGGTTCGGAAAGCGCCCGCCTCTCGCGGTTGATCAACAATGTGCTGGAACTGGCCAAACTGGAAAAAAAGCAGCGCCGCTTCGATCTTCAGCCGGGCAATCTCCAGGATGTATTGTCCGAGGTGCGGACGGTGATGGCGCATAAATTGGCCCAGGAAGGCTTTACACTTAAAACCGACGTGCCGGACGATTTACGGTTTTCCTATGATCGCGAGGTGATGATTCAGGTGCTGATCAACCTGATCGAAAACAGCATCAAATTCGGCCGCTCGTCGCCTGATCGGACCATCGCCATCGCTGCGACCTTGCGGGACGGCCGGGTTCACATCGCCGTTTCCGACACCGGGCCGGGGATTCCGAGAAAGGCCCTGAAAAAAGTATTCGACGATTTTTACCGGGTCGATAACGCTCTGACCCGCGCCACCGGCGGCACCGGCATCGGGCTGGCTCTTGTGAAAAAATTCATTCTGGCCATGGATGGGCAGGTCCGCGCGGCCAATAACTCCGGGCACGGATGCACGATTACCATAAGTCTGCCGGGGATAAGGAAAGCTGATGGAACCGTATGACCATTTGCTTTTTTTCCGCATTTTCTTCAGCAAATGATCCCGGCTTTTCCGTAAAGTGCCTCAAATTATGTTCGCAACTGTAACTGGGGGGCATGAATATTATCCAGAAGCTGTTTTTATTTATTTTTTATGACATGATATGCGGCAAAATAAATAAGATTCCGAGAAATTCTTGTATAGTATTTATCTTTCATATAATACATGATTTTAGTAAGATAGTGATTTGCATGCAGGCAGAATAGATTGTCTGATGTCGCAGGTACAACCTGAGAGAGTTCAAATGTTGTGAAGATAAACAGAAACAATACAGCTACTTGTTAGCCCTACAACGCAATTTGTCAACATTAGCACCAGATAGTGAGTCTTTTTAATGCATAAGAACCTCATATATAGTCTTGAAATCGTTAATTTGCGTTGTAGGGTTAGGCATATAGGAACGGTGTATGACAATTCACGACGATATTGACCAATACATTCAGTATTTCAGGGCGCGGAATCAAGACATAGCGAAAGTCGACAGTTTTTTGTTCAGGAAAATTTTGTACCTAATTGAGATCGACACCCTGAGTAGTGCCGCATTTCCAATGCTAAATGAGCACAGAAAGCGTGTAGTGCAATTTATTGATACGTGCTCTAACTGGAATGACAAGGACAGGTTTAGCGCTATTCAGCTAAAGCTGATTCTGGAAAACAATAAAATACAATCCGGACCACTCTATGATCTTGTAAAGAATCGCATCGACTCATGGGGCTACGGTTCAATTATACGGCCAGACGGCGACCTGTGCCTCACTGAGGTCGAATGGTTGGCGGCTACTAATGAGCTCAAGTTAGTGAACAACTCCCGGTATGCTGAGCTTCTCTATACATATCGCAATCATCTGATTCACGAGTTTCGGCAGCCTGGCTACGGAATGGAAATATATGACCCTTCCACTCCATATTACCTTGGTATGGACCACCTTGATACGGGGCAAAGTTCGTGGGAATTGGTATTTCCAGTTCAATTTCTTTACAACCTATGCGCAGGTGTCATTGATGGGCTTGAGTCACACCTTATCACCAATAATTTAAGTCCATATGATGGCTACGAGTTTGGGACTATGTGGCGACGTTAACAACAGTATGCCTGACAATTAAATCCAGCGGATGCGATATAACCGCCCTGCTGCTTTAGGATGTTCTGTGGATGAAATAATATGGATTTGACCTATATATTTTGCACCTATATTAAACCACTTATCCCTTTTTTGGCTGTTCTTCTTGCCTACTTTTTGGGTAAATCAGCATATTTTAGGCAAAAAGAATATGAGTTGATTACCAAGAGATATTTAGAAGAGGGAATTGACTCTATTTCCAAGAACGTAGATTCATCATTAGCCGATTTTAGGCATAATTGGTGGTATTGTTTATTTGTATTAAAAAGCTTTAGAGATCTTGGCAAGGATATGCGCCCAGAACTCAATAATGAATGTTTAATAGAGCCCAAACCAAGCAATTATGAATTGTGGAAAGATTATCGCCTAAAAAATATCGTTGGGGATGATATATTCCACATAGTTAATCAGCTACTTGATGCTTTTGTTAAATCTTCCTATTCATATTTTAGAGATGATATGTGCAATGGCATTAGGCTAACACTTAATGGTGGTCAAGAGCTACAAATTATCGCAACGAGAGAGGAAATATATGAAGGCATGATGAAAGAAGTTTTTGAAATAGATAAAAAAGCATTGAAGTTTTATGTATTACTCAGCGAATTACAAAACATATCTAATCTAATTCAAACAAAGAGATTTAATTTTAATAATTTAAATAAGCTTAAAGACCATTTAGATGTCAAAAGTGCTGTTTCCAATTTAAAGAAGACTTTTCAAGAAGATTTAATTAAAGACAACAAAGTTGCAGAACAAGCGCATAGAGAGTGACGGGAAGAACTGCTGCGGCCTTGGGATAGGCTTTTGGCCCGCAGTTCATGCGCGCCTTTAACCTCGATGACGAACGGGTTATTTCAGTGGTCTGAAGACAGGAATTGTGGGGTTGTAAAGAAAACATTATGTCCACAGAAGCTATTAATCGGCTGGAAGTAAGCAGGAAGGAACTACTTGATCTGGGGTTGCGAAATCCATTGATCAATCATCGCCAGCGTGCCAAGCAGGTAAAGGTTGTGGATGAACTATCTACTGAAATCTTTAGGCTTATAGTCACTGAAGGTCGAAGTTTGAGCTTCAAATCCTTGCCTGAGAAAAAAGACGATGCGCTTCTTAGGAAAGATAATGAAGAGGATGGAGCTGTAGATGCGGTGAACTGGGAAGAGCTGCTGGCACAGCCTGATGAAGAGCTGGATGAAGGTCAATTGTTTGCTCGTCACACCGGCATCAAGCTCCAAACCAACCTGGTATCACAAAAGCTGCAAACGAGACTGCTCTCTATCCACAACGATGCCCGTACCTATCTTGAAGAACAGGGTGTAAATATCCTCTTTTTGGTGCTTGGTTTTTTGCACTGGTACGAAGCTCCTTCAGCCAAGGAGGGACGGTGTGCTCCATTGCTCTTGATTCCCGTTGAGCTCCAGCGTACCAGTGCGCAAGATCGGTTTCAAGTGGCTTACACAGGAGAGGATATTGGTGACAACCTATCGCTTATTGAGAAACTCAAGGCAGAGTTCAACATCGATCTACCCAGGATAGAAGATGGCGATGAGCTGGTTATCGAGGCATATTTCACCTCAGTCGCAGATGCTGTAAAGAATGACGAGCGTTGGTATGTTGATACTAACGAGATCACATTAGGTTTCTTCTCCTTCGGTAAGTTTCTGATGTACAAGGATCTTGATGCAAGGGCTTGGCCAGAGGATGCAAGAAATGGTGGGTTTTCTATTCTTGCTTCGTTGTTGACTGATGGCTTTAGAGAGCCGGAGAGTAAATTTGGCGATGAAACTCATATCGACGAGGTGGTTTCGCCAGCAGATGTGCACCATGTCAAGGATGCAGATAGTACGCAGATCCTCGCCATCCTTGATGTAAACTCCGGACGTAATCTGGTGTTACAAGGGCCTCCAGGAACCGGCAAATCTCAGACAATTACTAATATTATTGCTGAGTGTATCGGCAAAGGTCGCAAAGTCCTCTTTGTGTCTGAAAAGATGGCTGCACTGGATGTGGTGAAGCGTCGCCTCGATGAAGTCGGACTTGGTGACGCAGTTTTGGAGCTACACAGTCACAAGACCAATAAGAAGCAGGTTCTGGCTGAGCTGGACCGTACCCTGCACCAAGGTCGTCCAGTGGTGGTAAATCCAACAGATGATATTGATACCCTTACGCGATTGCGTGATGAACTCAATGCCTATTGCGACGCCATCAATAAGCCTGTCGGTAACACACGAACAAGTTTTATCAATGCGTTAGGTTTTGCCCTGAAGAATTACCCCGATGAACTTGAAGTCCAACCGTTTGACTTTAAAGCGATGAACGATTGGACCGAGTCTGACTGTCGTACTGCACGGATGCTGGTGGAAAAGTTAGATCGCCATCTATGTGAAGCGGGACCGCCAATCAAGAATCCTTTTCGATTTAGCAGAATGACCGATTTTCTCCCCTCCCAACGCTCTATACTTGAAAAAATGCTGGAGGAGGGCAAAGCCGACACTGAAGCACTTCAGTCAGGGACTACTGACTTAGCGCAAGCCATGGGACTTCAAGAACCTGCTCGTAGAGAAGAGGTCGGTGTGATCTGTCGTGCCGCTCGCCGTGCGATGGAGGCTCCGCATCTTGAAAATTTAGCCCTCACCTCCGGTGAGTGGCAGATAAGACGAGATGATATTTCTGCACTTATTTTCGCCGGCAAAGCACTGCGTGAGGCTCATGTCCGGTTTGACGATTGGGTGATTGACGAAGCCTGGCAGCAGGATCTCGTGGAGGTTCGACAGCATTATGTGACCAAAGGGCATAAATGGTGGCGTTTTTTGTTGGGTGACTTCCGCCGTGCGAAGGCTCGGTTAAAAGGCTTGTGTCGAAAACCTCTACAAAAAAATGTCGTTGAAATCATCGAGATGATAGATGCCATTCTCGATAGTCAAAAACATCAAAGGCAATTTCATGAATTATCAGAGTTGGGTGCATCGTTATTCAGAGTTCAATGGAAAAAAGAGGATTCTGATTGGGAGGTATTGGAGAAGCTCACTGAATGGGTGGTCATGCTCTACCGCGATGTCGGCAATGGTGAGGTGCCCGAAGGCATTGTGAATTTTCTGTCCGGTTCACCCAAAGTAGACGAACTTAAAGGAAAGGTCGAGAGTGTAGAGGCATGTCTGTTAAAACATGGGCAAACCATGGAGTCCGTTGCCGACTTGATTCAGCTTAAACTGGATAACGAGGCAAAGATTCATTGGGGTCTGACCTTAGAGAAACAAAGAGTTTATCTCGGTTATTGGCGTGAACATATTGATAGGCTACATCATCTTGTCCGCTTCAATCAACTATCCAATGAACTAACGGAAAAAGGCTTAGGCTTTGTTGTAGCAGTTTCAAAGAATTGGACCTACGCTAAGGGTGCTTTACTGAAATTATTTGATTATAGCTGGTTCAACGGGCTGGTGGAAAAGGCTTATATAGAAACTCACAGCATAAAGATGTTCGATAGAACACAGCACGAACACACACTTGATGAATTCTCCCGCCTTGATCGTCATTTATTTCAGCACAATCAGGTGCGCTTAGCTGCATTGCATTGGCAATCTCTTCCAAAGCTGAGTGATGGAGGAGAACTGCAGATCATTAATCGCGAAATCAATAAAAAACGCCGCCACATGCCGATCAGAAAATTGATGAGTGAAGCAGGACGTGCTATTCAAGCTATCAAACCTGTGTTTATGATGAGTCCCATGTCCATTGCTACTTATGTGCCGCCTGGATCAGTTCAATTCGATCTGGTGGTATTCGACGAGGCGAGTCAGGTCAAGCCGGTGGATGCCTTTGGAGCCATCATTCGGGGAACTCAATCGGTTGTGGTCGGTGACAGCAAACAACTTCCGCCGACCAGCTTCTTCGATAGTCTGATCGAGATCGATAATGAGGAGGACTTTGAAAACGTAGGAGACATGGAAAGTATCTTGAGTCTCTTCCTTGGCATGGGAGCTCCGGAACGAATGCTACGTTGGCACTATCGTAGTCGTCATGACTCGCTGATCGCTGTATCCAATCACGAGTTCTATGATAACCGTCTTGTAGTTTTCCCAAGTCCCGGCGTCAACTTAACCGCCCGCGGCCTCACACTCCATCATATGCCAGATACAGCCTATGATAGGGGCAAGACTCGTTCCAATCCAGAAGAGGCAAAGGCCGTAGCTCGAGCGGTCCTGAAGCATGCAAATGCCTACCCCGACCTGACGCTGGGAGTTGTCGCTTTTAGTACCGCTCAGCGTGATGCCATCGAGCTTCAACTTGAGCTTCTGCGGCGTACAGATCCAAGCTGTGAGCCTTTTTTCAATGGAACTGAACGTGAACCGTTCTTTGTCAGAAATCTGGAAAACGTACAAGGAGATGAACGAGATGTAATCTTCATCAGTATCGGATATGGTAAAACGGCTGAAGGTTATATGGCCATGAATTTTGGTCCGCTAAACCGTGACGGCGGTGAACGACGGTTGAATGTACTCATCTCAAGATCCAAGCTCGCCATGGATGTTTTCTCTAATTTCACTGCCGATGACCTTGACCTCAACCGCACCAAAGCCCGTGGTGTGGTGGCCTTGAAGAATTTTCTGGCATTCGCCCAGACAGGCGTTCTTCACCAGCCATACAGTACAGGAAAAGAACCAGACTCACCTTTTGAGGAGGAAATCATCAAGGAATTAGTACGAAACGGCGTCGAAGTGGAACCGCAGGTAGGTACATCGGGTTTCTTTATCGATATAGGGGTCAAGGATCAAGAAAATTCAGGAAGATTCATTCTCGGTATCGAATGTGATGGGGCAACCTACCATAGTTCGCGCTCAGCCAGAGATCGCGACAGGTTACGCCAGGAAGTATTGGAGGGATTAGGGTGGCGACTGCATCGTATATGGAGTACTGAATGGTACCGCAACCCTAAACAGGAACTGGAACGAGCACTAACCGCCATCCGGAAGGCTGCTCATGATTACAGAAACGATATGGAAGTGGAATTGTCGAAAGTCACACAGGTAGAGTTTACAGCACCTATCGAACGTGAGGATATCACTCCGCAAGAAGACATACCAACCCCATCCACCCCATATAAGCGGATATCCCTACAAATTCCGCTGGGTAATAGTGAAATTCACGAACTGTCAGCGCAGCAGCTATTTCCATATGTTTCCAGGTGGTAGAGGTTGAATCACCGATACATAAAACTGAACTCATACGTCGAATTACCGAGGGAGCAGGTCTAAAGCGATCTGGTACTCGAATTCAGACAGCAGTACAAACTGCACTTAACTATGGTCTGAGGGAAGGAAAAATCATTCAAAAATCTGATTTTGTTTGGCATCCGGAAAGGGATGTTCCAGATGTAAGAGACCGTTCAAGACTCGAAATTTCATCGAAGAAGTTTGAATTTGTCTCCCCAGAGGAGATCAGTTCAGCGATCCATCAAGCAGTAAAAAAGAGCTTTTCCCTCACTGAGGACGAGGCCGTATTTAACGCCGCCCGCGTACTGGGCTTCCAGCGTGTGACAGCCCAGGCAAAAAATATTTTTGACAGCCAGCTGGCAAGAATGATTGAGGAAGGGGTATTCGTCTCGCGCAACGGAACAATTTCGTTAGCTCAAAACAGATCTTGATCTGGATAAAAATTTGCAGATTTAAATCACTAACCATATATTAACGAAAAAAATGCACCGGATAAACCGGTGATTTTCATGTTCGCTTGTTTCAAATCAACGCTCATCAGATAGGGTAGTAGGTATCGGAGGATAAAAAATGAAAGAATTTAGTGTAATAATAGAAAAAGATGAGGATGGCTATTTTGTTGCCTCTGTACCAGCACTCCGCGGTTGTCATACACAGGCAAAATCTCTTGATACATTAATGAAGAGAATTAAAGAGGCTATTGAGCTTTGTCTTGAGGTAGAAAAGCCTATTTCTAATGAATTTATTGGTGTTCAAAAAGTGGCGGTCAACGCATGACCACCTTTCCATCAATAACCGGCAGTCGGCTAATTCGTGCCTTGCAAAAATTTGGATTCGAAGTATTACGCATAAAAGGCAGTCATCATTTCCTGCAACATCAAGACGGTCGGTGCACAGTTGTTCCTCTACACCGAGGAGAAAGCATAGGTCGCGGGCTTCTTGCCCAAATCTTACGGGACTGTGAAATTACAAAGGAAGAATTGCAAAAGGAACTTTAAGCGAACAATTTGCTGCACGGGATCACAATAAGCCGCGCTCCGTGTGCAATGCGTTCAGCAACAACTATCCTGACACAGGGGGGTTGGTACAGATCTTTTCCGCCACGGAAGGCATGGCACTGGTTCACACATCCGCCCAGAATATCGACCGTGTCGTTTCAATATTCAAAGCATCCAAGCAAACGGGGAGAAAGCTGATTATAGACATCTACACAGCAGCAATTCTTGAGGCGGCCGGTAATAAAAGGATCCCCCAATCCGCCTAGCCGGATGTCGCTTTGTATGTTCCTCAAGCCCAGCGGATACAGATCAAAGAGAATGCCTGGTTCGATCTGCTTAAACGTCACTCCGCCAATCGGATATTCATCGAGCATCTTAAACAAGCGCCCAGGAAATCTGCGGTGGTCCCCAAAATCTGGACAATGTGCTAAGCTCTGAGTCACAACCTGAAAGGAGCTTCGAATGATTAAAAAACGAAAACAGTACAGTCCGGAATTCAAGGCAAAAGTGGCGCTGGCCGCCCTGAGAAATGAGGGGAGCATTCCCGAGCTTGCCGTCAGATTTGAAATTCACCCTACCATGATCGGAAACTGGAAGCGGGAACTGACCGAGGGCGCCGCCGAGTTGTTTGACAAAGGACAGAAAACCAAAAAGCAACATAACGCCACGGTTGATGAACTCTACCGTCAAATCGGTCAATTGAAGGTAGAAAAGGATTTTTTGTCAAAAGGACTCGGTCTTTAGAACCTGAACCGCGCAGAAAGATGCTTGATTCAAAGCATCTGGGACTGAGCCTTAAACGCCAATGCGATCTTCTGGACATCAACAGATCCTCCATCTATTACAAGCCCCGGCCGATACGTCCAGGTGACCTTGAGATGATGAAACTGATTGATGAACAATATTTGAAAACGCCGGTTTACGGCACCCGCTCTATGCGGGATTATTTAAACAGGCAAGGGTATAAAGTGAACCGGAAGCGGGTTCAGCGACTCATGAGGCTGATGGGACTTGAAGCGATCTACCCAAAACCGAAAACCAGTAAGCCGCATCCTGGACACCGGATTTATCCCTATTTATTAAAGGGGTTGGAAATCAACCGACCGGACATGGTTTGGGTCGCTGACATTACCTTTATCCCCCTCAGGCGAGGGTTTATGTATCTGGTAGCAGTCATGGATTGGCACAGCAGGAAAGTGCTTTCCTGGCGCATATCCAACACACTTGATTCAGATTTTTGTGTATCCGCTTTGCAGGAGGCGATCGTACGTTACGGCTGTCCTGAGATATTCAACACCGACCAGGGCAGCCAGTTCACAAGCATGGCTTTTACGAACGTTTTAAAATCCCACGACATCAAAATCAGCATGGATGGTCGTGGCCGGTGTATAGACAACATCATGATCGAACGGCTCTGGTGGACGGTGAAGTATCACTATCTTCACCTTCATTCATTTGAAAACGGTATCGAATTACGAAAAGGCTTGAGAAGTTGGTTTGAGTATTATAATCGGGAACGGACACATCAGTCGTTGAACAGGATGACCCCCGACGAATGCTATTTCAAAGAGCAGGAAAAACTGGCGGCCTGATGGTCAGGCGCCAACCGGGCCAACTCCAGTCGCCCTACGGGCTCCTTCCGTTGGCCCGGTTGAAATGCCTACAAGAAGTGAATAAACAACATAACCGGCTCAGAGCTTATTCACATTGAAAAGCTGTCCGAAGCATGGGGACCACCGCATATATCGGCGATCTTTGTCGCCTCTGCCGCTTCTTGCGGCAAATTGGAGATAATGCAAATATCACTATCGCCATCACGAGTTTCCTTCTTCAGTCTGACGCGGCAACGTCTG
>Ga0315270_10001186_pt1 | contig 13832 bp, 19 predicted proteins | sample C1_bottom_MG_FD_204932 | JGI IMG/M metagenome (GOLD analysis project Ga0315270, IMG submission 204932) | Sediment microbial communities from Yellowstone Lake, YNP, Wyoming, USA - C1_bottom | ecosystem: Environmental > Aquatic > Freshwater > Lake > Sediment | place: USA: Wyoming | collected... | reverse complement strand
AAGTAAATCCACGTGTACGCGGCAGAGGGTTCCCTTCTGCCACTTTAGTTTTTTTATGCTTGTGCAGTTGGAGACTTAGCGCGTCAACGTTTGGGTAAAACTTGCCACCCTTCTTAACTAGATTGGTAGATGTTTCACCAGGTGTTTTACCCATGTGCTTGGAATATTTCTTATAATTTTTCTCTGCTGCATCTGTAGATTCAGTGAAGCCACGTTTTGGAAGTGTGCTACCAGCCATTGCCTGCAGTGACAATTCATTTGAGCCACGTGCTGCATTACCAGCTTTTGATGCCTCCATTTCCTGACGGGCACGTTCACGACGTTGGGACAGTTGCACCAAAGATTTACGGGCGGCCATTTTTGTTTGTTGATCACTAGCTGATGCAAAGATTTTATTAACAGCCATCATCTTACGTCCAAGATCAGCATAGACGTCTTTTGGATCCATATTACTGTATTCAAATTCATTTTCTTCAAGCTGGAAGGGAGACTGCTTGGCGAAAGACGCCCCATGCTTACCGGTGCGATCCTTCGTAATTTGCATTAAATCTGGGCGGGCAGCATCTGCACCTTTGTTTTTAAATGTTTTCGCATTATTATACAGCCTGTCGTTAATATCTCGCATTGCCGGGATCGGATTATTTTCGCCAAGTGATAGGAGTGTATCATCTGCAGGGAAATGATCATCAAAGCTTTGGTCAAAATCTGGCTGGGAAAGTTCAAATTCATCTTCGGCATATGATTCATATTCCATGTGCTCAGATACTTCCTTCAGCAGATCAGAAGCTTCGGAGAGTTTTTCAAGGACCCAATCTTCCAAATCGTGCGTGTCCGCAACATCATGTAGCATTTTGTGAAGTTTGATGGCGTGCTTTGCGGCCTGATAGCACTTTTGGCGGCATTCCTGGACTTCGTTTTCAACATGCATTGCCTGGGCGTCATCACCGATGCCTTCGTATTCAACTAAAAAATCTTTGGTTTTCATGGTAGTTTCCTGTATCCGTATAGTATATTTATGTTAAGCAGTTCATCACTGCACGTCTGAATCAATCTCCCAACCATCGGGTAATGATACAGTCAAATAGGTTAATGCTTTTGAGGCGCCGTTTGCTCGATAAAAAATAAAATATTCAAGTGGTCTCCCCTTAAACTCGGCCGGTTGAAACTGTGGCCAGTGAGAACCATCGGCAAATTCGATATGCTTGATCTTATTGCCAATCGACTTTATATCGGTAACAACCTTTGGTATGGTAAATCCGCGTAATTCAATGTATTTTTGCGCGAAGATTACATCGAGGTCTAAAACTGATATTTTATCCCCTGTTGAGATTGTATTTACTCCCATTGTTTGCATATTTGTAATAATGGGGTGAATTTCATCATATTCTCGAGACTCAGATAGTACCTCAAGGGAGTGTGAACGCCCGCTAACGCTTGGCCACTCTGGTATCACGCCGGCGTTCAGGAGCGCCATACTTTTAGCGCGATAATACGTCGCGGCCTCTTTTGATGAGGTCAAATTGATTGATTCTAATGTCAAGTTTTTAACTAACATTTTTTTTTTTTGGTTTCTTAACCCCAATGCGACTGCTGATCTGAGTCATAATCTTGTGTGCGAAGGGCCGCAATGCAGGATGCAGCCCAAGTTTAAATTCATTTTCATTACCTGCCATGGCCAACTCGCGTAGCTTTGATGCTGACATTCCTTCCGCACCATCAGCGTCAGGATCACGAACACCGGACGACAGGATTTCTAAACTATTGAAATTATAGCCCTGTCCTTCGTCATTGAATCCGCCGTTGTATTGGTTAAGTAACGCCGTAAATGCTGGAACTCGATCATCGCCACATATAACGATTAGATTTTTGTAACCCTTTTGATATAAGGTGGAGGCCCATGTCATAATAGAGGGTGACTCTGCAGAAGCTGCATAAAAACATCGTTTTCCCGGATACATCTTATTCAACCAGGTAATTTTCTCACCGGCAGACAGAGGATTCTTCTTATTATCTTGCGAATGCGATACAATGATATAATGGTCGCCCGGAATTGACAGAACTTTATCAATGAGCTTTTGATGACCAATAGTAGGTGGATTGAAACGGCCGTAAGCTAATACAGCCGTTCCCTTTGTTGCTTCAAATAATTCTGTAATAAACATTAGCGACCCGTTTTATTACAGTATTTATACTTACTTTACTTCTTCAGCCTTTGGCTTGTGACCCGATAATTCAGCTTCACCTGGGTTGGTCATTTTTAGCTTTTCTAAGTCTCCACAAAATTCGTAGAAACCCGAGTGATTTAGTAAGACTTTCGAATGTGCATGCACTTTCCCACCGAGCTTTGCCCAACGTCGGCAAAATGCCCAGTCTTCGCTAAGATAGTGACCTTTTTCGTCAATTTCGACGTCAAACAATGCATACATAAAGGGTTCAAATTGCTTACCTAGACCAACGTCATCTACATACTTGGTATGCGGATACGCAGAGATCATTTTATCCAAAACTGCACGTTTGACCATCATAAATCCAGTGCCCATTGTATCAACCTCAAAAACATCATTGATAATTGGGGTTCCAGGGCGAGCGTTGATAACGTAGCTGATTGGCAGCACTTTCTTTGGGTAAAGTCCGCCGACCACATCTTTGTCAGCCATTAACATGTGGAAAATTGATTCCGGCTGGAAACGGATGTCAGCATCAATAAACATCATGTGTGTTGCTTTGTCGTTGAACAACATTTTGGCGACGAGGTTGTTCCGTGCCCGCGTAACCAAACTTTCGTTCACCATTGTATCCAAACTCCAACTTAGCCCGGCTTTTGCAGCCATCAGAGTGAAACGTAGGAAGCTGGTGAAACAAGGTTCTGTAACTTGCCCACCATAACACGGAATACATAGGTGCAGGTGGATTTTACTGAAGTCAAATGCAGGCTGTTCCGGGGGTGCGGTTGCGGCAATCACATTAGCTGGAAGCGGTCGCATTTCTGGCGTGGCTGGCACTGGGGTGTTGATGACGATGTCGTTCATTGAATTATCCTATTTGATTGAATTACTATTATACTACTAACTACGGTTAAATAAAACCTTATTGATCGTTCCTTGACTGAAAACGGTAACATTGGCCCTCACCCAAACAAAATTTCCGGTGAAATTGCTGCTTGTTGTAAGTATCCCAGCATTTGCTGTTCCATTATAACTGGTGCCTGAAATATTGAACCAATCCGCATCAACCGGTGCTTTGACCAATGTGCCCTGCAAATTAATGGTGCCCAGGAAATTAGTTACAGAATAGCTGGCCGAATGAAGTCCATCACCGGATCCATAATAACCATCGCCTATTGCAGCATTACTATTGAAACTGTCTCGGTCATTGTAATAATTCCCAACATTACCACCGAAGGTTGTTGTTGAAATTAGGGTTGCAGTTGGATTGCTCATTATGCGACTTTAACCTCGACAATTGCCACGCCGCCAAGTAGCTCAGTCATTACCGCGTCAATAGACGCAATAAGTTCGTCATTTACTAATGGTGCCATTTTCATATTACTTTTAACAGCACGGGAGACCGTTATTACGATGTTTTCTTCGAGTAGTTCTGCCATGTTACGTTTCCTTGTTTAAATTATTTATCGGAAACGCAGAGCACCGGAGATATTTTCCCTAATATGTATGGGTCAATCAAAGAAATAAACCCAAGATTAGCTGGATCATCTGTAAAAATGATGGCGCCGCGCAGAGGAGAGCCGTTCTTCAATCTATATTGAACCGTTTCGGGCACATAAACGGTTTCCAATAATAACAGGTGTTCAAGCACGTTGGTGTGGATACGTTGTCGCTCTTCCCATGAGATGTTGCGCCGTGTCATCTTTCGATTACTCAACGAGATTTGAAACTTGTATTTTGGTTGGGTTTTCCTTAAAATAGCACCGGTCTTAATTGCATCATGCGATTTTTCGTTTTCCGGGAAACTTAGTGACAATACTTGTTTACGTCTTGATTTGGATTTAAACAATCCGGCAATTTCTTCGAGAACATTCAACTCATTACTTGAAATGAATACTGAATCACCGGTTTTCATAGACCAACTGCCGGTCACCCTTACCTTTGTGGTTGCTTCGTATTTTTCCAGCATATTATAAAGTTTAAGTAAGAGCTTATGATCCGGAACCGGATCTTTCTTAACATGAATAGAATTGGTGGCCGGCCCAGGCACAAAATATGTATAATACCTTTTTGTGCGGGCGAGTTGAGAGTCAAAGTTAGAGCGGCTCCGACCGCCGCGGCCTTTACGCAAACATCCCCCGCAGATCACATTTAATTCCAGGCGGTAGGCATGCACCCCGTAAAGAAGCCGATCAATTGGCCTCTTTGCCATCTTCGGGAAATACTTATCCCAGAACAATAATTCCGTTTTCATCCAGAACCTCATCATTTTGTGCGCTGGCGCTTACCAGTGCCGCTTTGGTAACATCAAATGTAAGTGAATCGTTTTCACAGTTCACCATAACCACGGTGCCCGCCGGCAGCTTCTCAAACAAAATCTTTTTGCTGACTGGCACTTTGATTAGTTCGTTAATTTTGCGATACAGTGGACGTGCGCCCATTTTGCTATCAAAGCCAACCTTAACCAGATGCTCAACTGCTGATTCTGCAAGGTGGATTTTGATTTGCTTGTCAACTAGCAGATCGTTGATTTCAACCATATATTTGTTAACGATCTTCTTCATACTTAGATTATCAAGTTTGCTAAATTTACAGACGGCATCCAGTCTGTTCCTGAACTCCGGCTTAAAGAAGTCTTTCAATGCGGAATCTTCTGCACCTTCCTTCTCAAACTTACCGGCAAATCCAATCGAGTTTTTCTCGCTGTCTTGGGCACCAAGGTTACTTGTCATAATGATGATTGCATTGCGGCCGTTTGCTTTCTTTCCGTTGCTTCCGGTTACGACGCCCTCGTCCATCAGACTGAGCAGAATGTTGCTGACGTCCGGATGAGCTTTTTCAATCTCATCGAATAGCAGAACGCAGTTAGGATTCTTTTCAAGGTCGCTGATTAGCATGCCACCACCGAGGTTACCATCATCAAATCCAACGTAGCCGGGAGGAGCACCAATCAATTTAGCAACCGTATGCTTTTCTTGGAACTCACTCATGTCATATCGAATCAATTTCATGTTGAGATTTCCTGCAATTAGTTTACTGAGCTCTGTCTTACCTGTGCCTGTTGGTCCGAGGAAGAGGAAATTACCAATCGGCTTATTAATGCTCTTTAGGCCGGCTCTGCTAACATAGATCTTCTCCAGAACCGCATCCACAACTGGATCTTGTCCATACAGCTTGCTCTTAATGCTACTTTCAAGTTCACCCAGGTTGGTTTCGTTATTTTCCGCACCAAGTTGATCAACAGGGATCTTCATTGCGCGGCTTAACGTCTCAATAATGTTTGCCCGGGATATTACAAAATCTGGGCCGATGATCTTAGCTTTGGCGCAAGCAGTGTCAATCAAATCAATTGCCTTGTCGGGCAACCGCTTGTCAGTTTGAAACCGAACACTCAACTCAACCGCGGCATCTGTTGCATCATCTGTAATCTTCCCACCGTGAAAGGCTTCAAAGTGAGATTTGAGACCAGACAGAATTTTCTTCGCTACTGGAATCGTCGGCTCTTCAATCGGAAGCCTGTAGAACCGACGCATCAACGCACGATCCTTTTCAAAGCTCTGTGTGTATTCTTCCCATGTTGTGCTGGCAATAACCTTAATGTTACCGCGGGTCAGCGCCGGTTTGATCATGTTTGCAAAGTCAACGTTACTGGAGTTATTTGAACCCGCTCCACGCATCTGATGCGCCTCATCAATAAACAAAATCGTCTTGCCTTTTTCGTTTAGTGCCTTCAAAACATCTTTGAGCTTTTCTTCAAACTCACCGCGATATTTGCTTCCGGCAAGTAGTGTACCAATGTCCAGATTATAAACTGTATAATCCAGCAGATATTCCGGAACGTCTTTCTGTGTAATTTTAAGCGCAATGCCTTCCGCGATTGCGGTCTTGCCGACGCCGGGATCACCCACCAACAGAATATTGCTCTTGTTTCGCTTTGCCAACACCTCGGTAATTTCTTGGATTTCAACTTCCCGGCCGATAATTGGGTCGATCAGGGAATTTTCTGCCTTTTCGTTCAGGTTAGTGCAGTATTCCACAAGGATTGCATCACCCTGGGATTTTGTCTTTCCTTTCTCGCCTGTGGAGGGCGGAACACGTGACATATAAAACTCGGTGAATACTTTGCGATCCACCCCAAATTTTAATAGGTAATATGCGGCGTAACTATTTGATTCGCTGGATATACTCAACAGCAAATCAATTGGTTGAATTTTTTCACGGTCAGCAAATAGGAGTTGAGTGAATGCACGATTGAATGCCCGTTCCAGTGTATGTGTTTTCTTTGGAACAATGGCATCATGTGCATCAGGGCGGACCAGGTGATCTTGACAGAAGAGGTATGCTGTGACATCTTTATTAAGACCTTCGACGTCAATGCCCAATGTGGTAAGTGCCCCACCAAGTCCGCGGTGTTCGATCAATGCCACCAACAGGTGTTCCAAGGTGACATATTCATGCCGGTATGATCTGGCAAGTTCAACTGCATTGGATAGAATTTCTTCAATTTCCGGGCTGGGATGCATTTTCTTCCTCTTTAATAAAAATAAGTTTCAGTGTTTCTTTTTGCGCTTCAGATAAATCCGTTGGTATTGTAATTTGTGCGTTTACAATAATATCACCACGAACGTCTCGACCATGCACATATAGACCTTGACCGCGAACTGCCAACTTTGTGTTAATTTGTAATCCGGCGGGAACTTGGACTTTGATAATGTTGCCCTCAAGTGTCGTAATTTCCTTCTCGGCGCCAAGTATTGCTTCAAAACAGGTAACAGGGACTGTGATCATTATGTGCGGTTCATGAACTGTCCACCCCATCGGCACCATTATTTTTATACGAACAAACAGATCACCTTTGGGTAGTTTTGAATCCGCATCATCGCCATACCCATTATATTTAATAGTGGCGCCGTGCGGGACGCCCCTGGGGATAGTAATCTCCAAAGGGACGATTGTGCCAATCGTTGTTCTAACACTTAACGTTTTTTTCTGCTCAGTTAAAGTCTCAACCAATGGAACCTCGACTTCTATCTGCATGTCTTTATTTTTTGTGGGTTGCCGCTGCTGACCTTGTCCAAAATTGAAATGCATTCCATTTTGGCCGAACATACCGCCAAACATTTCACGCATCATATCATCGGTAAAATTCGGGTGTCTGCCGTGTCCAAAATTGATATTCGGTTGTGGATTGTCGTAAGCTGCACGTTTGTCAGGATCGCTTAGTGTATCGTACGCAGCTTGAATTTCCTGAAATTTGGTTTGATCACCGCCGCGATCCGGGTGATGGGTCATTGCTAATTTTCGGTATGCTTTTTTGATGGTGTCGACATCGTCAGTTCGGTTTACACCAAGTATTGTATAGTGATCCATTCACTAATTATATAACAGTTTTCGATTAAAGTCAACAATAATGGTTAACTTTTGGTTTCGGTTGTGGTGGTCGTTTCGGATGTGAATGAAGGACGGTTATTGATTTCAGCAACCTTTTCGGTTCCGCGTGTCCACGCACTAATACCTAAAATTGCACCAAACGCCATATGAATCATTCCGCCACTTTCTAAAGTGAGAGTTTTCCATGGCAGATACATTCCAGTTTTCAGAATGGCCGGCAAAAACATAGATATCAACGGGAATCCGACAAAATCCATCAGGCAAATGAGCATGTAAACATATGCCATCATCGGGCGCCAATGCTCTCTGAACCACGATTCAGAGCCTAACCTAGGTTCAGTATTATTGAGTTTTTCCAAAGAGCCTCTCCCAGAAACCTAATGGTTTTTCCGCCTCAACAGCCTTGGCTTTTTCTCTTGTTGATGGTTCATAATATTCTTTATATTTCAAAATAATCTGACGTTGCTCACTGATTAGATTACGAATCTCAGCGTAGTCAATACTGAGTTTTTCATATCCATTATCAGTTAAGGCAAATAAAACCAGATCTACATTATTCTTTTTAAGATCCGCCCACACTTCGGCTAAGTTGTCCGGAGTTACGACAATCCATAGCGGACCATTTATCCGCAACGGTGCCGGGTCGGCCAGCGCCAACGGGGTTTTCTCTGTGGCGACAGTCTGAACTTTTAGTGGCGCTTGAGCGCAACCACTAATTAACAGGCTTGTAGTTAGGGTTAGCCAAACTAGTAAATTTTTATACATTTGTTTTTCCTTTAGAATGAATAGAATATACATTAATTTGGCTTATAGTTCGGATTAGCAAGTGAAGGACAGATACTATTGATTTCGCTTTTAAGTTTTGCATTCTTTTCTTTCTCGGTTATTGGTGCTCCGCTTGCCAATTCTAAACAACGGTTTGCGGATTCAACCCCCTTGTTCACTAGCTTTTCTACTTTTACTGGTTCTTTTACTGCAATGCCGCCTATGTCTCTTGGTTTGCCTGCAGCATTAACTTCAAATCTCTTTTTCAAATCCTGTGCGTCCTCAAAATTTTTATGTACACCTTTACGCAACTCGTCTTGCATGGCTCTAGCAAGCACCAGATCTTTGTGAATCTGCGCCATTGCAGATTTTTGCATCTCCACGGCTGAGTTTAAAATCTTATTGTCAGCCTGCAATGTTTCGACTTTGCCCTGGAGTGCATTTACATACCAGTATAAGCCTCCAACTGCACCCACAATAACCGCAATTGCAGCCAGCATTGCATATAATTTAAATGTTGCCCCACCTACGACGTCCAGTAATGACATGATAAACCTTTATAGAATTGATATTGCTTTTTGATACCTGTACTGCCGGTCGTCTAATCCAATGACGCCCCCATTAATTCGTTTTGTTAATGCCACCATATCCTCAGCATCTGCTAATTCATTGCAACCATGCTTTGCCCAAAACCAGCAAGCCGATTGCACTGCCCCTTCATTTGTCGTAAACTGTTCAGGAGCAGACAGCACACGCAAATCCTCAAAAATATACAAACTGGCGGCGGTATAATTAGCTTTACCTGTTACTTGAATAAGCCCACGCCCACGAAATGTCCAACCATCGCCAGATTCTTCGTTGCCATTTCCCATCCTGTTAGCATAGATTCTATTTGCGATCTTTGATGGCTCCCTATGATACAATGCAGCCTCTGCAGAAGATTTAAAATACTTTGGAAACATACGCAGCAATGCTTCCGATGAGTAATTTAAATTCTCAATTAAAACCTTAAAATCTGATGACTCGTGCCCGCACTGCGCTAAAAATCCTGCCACACGCGCTTTTGTATTAATTCCAAATTTTGGTAACTGTTCAACTAATACTTCATACCATCCATCTGTTGGAATTATTTCCAATAATTGTTCTGCTGTAAATCTAAAAGTCATTTAATATCCAATCCCGCCGCAAAGCGCATTGAATCTGTCAAGCTGTTCTTTGGGGCAGTAGTTTTAACCGGTAACCCTGCAGCCATCCTCAAACTTTCCATTTGGGATGCTCCTACTTTCTTTTCATATGCTTCTACACTTGGTGGAATTAATTTTTCCAATGTTTCCTGTGACAGCGGTCCTTCTTCATCTGTCTTAATATATCGGACAACCCACTCTTCAAGCGTTTGATCAGTGAGATTCATGATATCATTCATCATCGTAAATATATTTTCTGCAAGTTCTGGATTACGCTCTGCTTCAACGAAGACCAAAAAGTTTCCGTCTTCAACTTCTCCGGAACTAACGTCAGCATCTAATACCCATCCATATCCCTTTTCAATAAAGGAAGAAAGATCCAATGCGGGCTCTTTGCCCTTCAAAATAAAACTGAGGACACAAATATCTTCATCGTCGCCCATCTTGCTCTTGTATTCGTCAATGTGCAGTGATGGTTGAACCAGTTTGCCCAGATCATTTTGTTCCAGGCCTTCGTTTACGTTATTAGAATCCACCCATGCCTCCCGGTGGTTGTTGTGGCATGCCGCCTTGTTGAGGAGACATTCCTTGTTCTTGCCCGTCAACTTCGGTAGAACCAGTTGCTGCATCTTCATCTTCTCCTGCCTCATATGCTGATTCCACATCTTCCATATCAACCTTCTCGTTCTCAAGTTCCAACGAGCCTTGTTGAATGTCTGTCATCAGTTGCTTCGGCATTGTAATTTCAACAAGCCAAATATCTGACTCCATTGATTTATTGAATTTTGTGCCTGGCTTGTAATCTTCAGGTTTTTCGATAGTCTTTGGAAATGTCATCTTGCTTTTTTTGTATCGTACTTCGCAATCATAATCCAGCAACCGCTCACCACCCCTTGGATCAGGCATCATGTGGTAAGGCCACATGAAGGTACAGGTAACCCAATATTTCTCATATTCAGGGCCAATGACTAACTCGCCCTGTTTCCAATTGGCAAATACATACAGATCCAACTCACTCAGCACCCGCTCAAAATTCAAGAGCGTGTCCAGACTGCTGTCAGACATATAAATGTTTTTTACGTTATCAATTGCTTGTTTGATGTCAAAAGCCACGGTTACTTCCTTTATTCGTATTTATATTTATCCCATTAGTAAATCAATTGAAACGATTGATCCGGCCAATATGCTACTTATGCCTAATTGAAATATTTTAAGTGCATATAATTGAACACGGTTGGAAAGTAGTAAATACCATTGAGAACTGCTTTGCCGGCAAGTTATCTTGAACGTTAGCAGAAACTCACCATAATAGGAGTATCTAATTTGTCTAAACAACGTACTAAACCTAAGGCTGCACAACAACTCGCTTATGCAAACACTATAAGTTTCGATTCTTACGCCAAACGGCGCCCAATACTCACCCCGAAATCTTTGAAACAGGAAGAATACATTGATCTGCTTACCACCCCGGAAAAACTCATTGTTTTTGCTGTCGGTCCTGCAGGTACCGGGAAAACACTGTTGGCCGTATTAGCAGGAATTCAAGCACTTCGTGATGGACTGGTTAAAAAGATTGTAATCACCAGGCCGGCGGTTGGTGTAGATGACGAAGATCATGGATTTTTACCAGGGGATATTAACATGAAAATGGCGCCCTGGGTAAAGCCCATATTCGATGTGGTACTAGATTATTACAACCATAGAGAACTCGCACGGATGCTAGAAGATGAAATCATAGAATTAAGCCCACTAGCGTTTATGAGAGGCCGAAGTTTTTCAAACTGCTGGATTATAGCAGATGAGATGCAAAACGCCACTCCAAATCAGGTCAAAATGCTGCTCACTAGAATTGGTGCAAATACCAAACTAATCGTTACGGGCGATACCCGTCAAACAGACAGACCTGGCGACACAAATGGTTTAGTAAATTTTCAAAAGATTTCCAACAATTTCAGCAACCACAAGTATATTGCAGGTGTTGAATTTACGGGGAAAGATATTCAACGCCACGCCGCGGTGGCTGAAGTATTGAGGATTTACGGGGATATCTAGAAATTAGAGATATGAGACGATGGCCACTTCGGTGGCCATTTTCTTGAGGTAAATATACAGTTACCTTGGAGGTATATTATGGGAAGTCTATTATTGATATTGTTATTTACAGCCGTTATCGCCGCGTTCCTTATTGTTAAAAAGCGTGAAAATCCACCGGAGTCAAATATTCCTGCACCAATTACACCACGTACCGATTTGTTATTTGGATATTATGGTAGCTATCCGGCAATGGATGGAAACCCATCACAATTTGAAGAAACAAAAGATCACATTAATTTATTCATTGCATCACGTTGGTATGGTCCGGAGCCGCAGCTTGCACAAATTATTGAGGCTACGAACGCCGGAACACCTGTCATGCTTGATATGGCAGAGCCATACCAAATAGGTTATAATGTAAATGAACCTTTTGATATTGCCGCCGCAGAGATTCGTGTTCGCACCCGTTTTCAACAGTTAGCAGACGCCGGTGTATTAAAGAATATCGTTGCCATTTATCCAGTTGACGAACCTGAATTATTTGGCTGGACAGAACTACAGGTGGTTGACACAAATAATATGATTCGCCGCGTCCTGGCAGAATTTGGACAAACAGCAAAACTCGCAATCTTCTACACAAACGCCTTCACGTGGCGCGGCGTGGGTTCCTTTGACTGGGTCGGATTTGATGACTACGGTTCAGGTACAAAGATCTTCACAAACGGTGATTACAATAAATTGAAGAAAGTCTTGCGGCCGGACCAACGTATCATGCTTATTCCGGGTGGCTGTGATATCTGGCGTGCAGATCCAACGCAATGGTATAATAAAGCAAATGAAGATCAGCAGGTCATCGCACTTATTCCATTTGTGTGGCGCGACAACGTTGATCCAAAGAATGATGCCAATGCTGGAATACGAAGCAATGGAATGGCCCCAGCATACAGGGCCATTGGGATGAGAATTAAGACCGGAACTTAAATAACGTATAAATGTTTCTGGAATTTTTCTGATACAACAGTGTCAATAATGCCGGAGATTACGTCCCATCGACCTCCGGCAAGACCGGCGCCAATCTTCGGAAACGAAACAGTCTGATTAATATTGACCGCAGCATCAACAAACCTGTTAATTTCTTCAAAGCAGGTGACAACAGCGTCGTAGTCTACCTTACGTGAATCTGTGCCGGGATAAACCTGCGTAAATGCATTGACGACAACCAACTGCGGATTCACATAGACGAATTGGCAGGTACCAAGTAGCGATCCGCATAGGCGACGCTCGGCTTCTGCACAAACTCGCGCATACTCTGTGTAGACGCCCGGATACTTTTCCCGCACCGCCAACGCGACACCAGAACCCATCGCTCCAACGCAATTACAGCCATGAACAATAAATCCAGCATCGACGGAAAGTAAATTACCTTTAATTGTTTTTATCATGTTTGGCCTCTTCTATGTTTAAATTTGCAATGGTTTTGTTCAACCGATCGAGTTCATCGGCTGCACGTTGTAAAAGCGGAATCACATCAGCTATAGGATGTGGTTTGCTACGGGCACTCAAACACCACGCACGTAGATCAACAGCAATTGGATGGACCATTTTGTTCCTAAGAATATAAACGTTTCCGTTCAGCAATCGCCGCCCGGAGGGTATCAATATCAATCGGTGTGTAATTGATATGCTCCACACAAACACTGAAATACAGCGGATCAGGCTTGCCTGGAAATTTCGTGCTTTCAATAAATTTATCATGGTAATGTCCATGCACGTTGGTTCCAAATCGTCCAACACTACCGGGATGGATTGGAATGTGCGTCAGGATCATATCTGCCAGTGTGGTGCTACCACGCACGTCATCAAAATATGCGGCAAATTCAGCCATCGAGAAAACATCATGATTGCCTTTGATCAGAGTTTTCACTCCGTTCAAACGCCCAATAATAGGAAGGCATCGACGATTCATCACAACGTCGCCAACGTGGTAAACCTTGTCGTGCGGTTTCACGACGGAGTTCCAATTCTTAACAATCACCTCATCCATTTCATCGGTGTTGTCCCATGGGCGGAGTTTGGATCCGTCTTCCCGCAGAAATTTAACAATATTCCGGTGCCCGAAATGAGTATCTGATATAAAATAAGTATTAGCCATAACGTATAATAACATAAAGTGGGTGGAAAGTCAACCGTGAAAAAGCCCTTTAAAATCAAGGGCTTATCAAATAATGTTACGAATCAAGCACTTATAGTAGTGCTGACAGGGGCTGTCGTAACCGGGCTCAAATCAAGCGCA
>Ga0315270_10001185_pt1 | contig 13838 bp, 10 predicted proteins | sample C1_bottom_MG_FD_204932 | JGI IMG/M metagenome (GOLD analysis project Ga0315270, IMG submission 204932) | Sediment microbial communities from Yellowstone Lake, YNP, Wyoming, USA - C1_bottom | ecosystem: Environmental > Aquatic > Freshwater > Lake > Sediment | place: USA: Wyoming | collected... | reverse complement strand
CGCTGCATGCAATACCAGATCATCCGCCTGCAAAACACCTTCTAGCAGGAATTTACCCATACGCCCGGTGCACCCGGCAATAACAACCTTGACTTTACTCATATCGATTCCTTGCAAACAATTTATCTCAAAGGGATAGCAGATTCGGTAGGCCGTCCTCAATGCGTTTAAGGAACTCCCCCTCAAAGTACAGGGTGAAATGCTGCTCTTCAACTATTTTTTGTTGCGTTTCCAGGCGGTAAATATAGTCCCATCTATTTACGTGAAAGACATCCGAAACCAAAGGTGAACCCAGCACACTTGTCACTTGCTGCCGTGACATACCAGTTTTAATTTTCTTGCGCATCTCGGGAGTAATATAATTTCCCTGTCTAATTTCAAGCTTGTATGGCGAAAACGAAGTGCAGCCAGCAGTGAAAAAAACAAACAGGGAAGATACAGAAATCAGGATAAATTTATTCAGCATGGTGCATTTTACTTTCTCAATACATACGGCACAAACACTACAGGCAGCATGATACCTTAATCGGCAGGATTTTTATCCAGGAATCCCCAGCATCTCTGCAGCATGTTTTAGCGTTGTGTCAGTAATTTTCGCGCCACCCAGCATACGTGCAATTTCCTCAATCCGCTCCTCTGGCTCAAGAATGCGAATATGACTTAAGGTCACGCCTTCAGAAGTATCTTTGCTAACCTGCCATTGCACATCTGCCATGGCCGCCACTTGGGGCAGGTGTGTGACGCACATAACCTGATACCGCACACCCAATCTCTTAAGTAATCCACCAACAATCTCGGCCACTCGCCCGCCGATGCCGCTGTCTACTTCGTCAAAAATAAGAGTTGGAACGGTTGCAGCCTGACTTGCAGCAACTTGAATAGCCAAGCTGATGCGAGAAAGCTCACCTCCAGATGCAACCTTTGCCAGTCCACGCAGGGGAACACCGGGATTAACAGCAACCTGAAACTCTATCGATTCCAAACCATGTGCATTGCCTTCAGTCAGCGGCAACAAGGCAACGGAAAAACGGCCTCCTTGCATGGCAAGTGTCTGCATAGCCAGTGTAATTTCCCTTGAAAGACTATCTGCCGCAAGTTTGCGCGCCGCACTTAATTTTTGTGCTGCAGCCAAGTACAGGTCATGTGCGGCTTTATCTTGTCTGGTTAATTCTTCGATATCGGCATCCCCACCAAGCTCTTCAAGACGAATGACAATATCCTTAAGAACTTCGGGGAGTGCTTCAGGGGTTACACGATATTTGCGGGAAGCATCTACGATTGATGACATCCGTTGCTCTTGCTCGCGCAATTGTTTTGGGTCGGCGTCAAGATCTTGCTGATAATGACGCAGGGCATAAACAGACTCCTGAAGGTCATTTTGCGCACTCTCAATCATATTAAGAGTTTCCTGCAAGCCAGGATCAAACTCAATTGAGGTGCGTATTCGAGCTGACAACATATTTAATTGAGCTAGACAGGACGCGTCAGCATCGCTTAATACTTCCACCCCAAACTGTGCCGTTTCTAACAGACCGGCTGCGTGCGACAATCGCGCATACTCAGCTTGCAACTCATTCCACTCGGCAACATTAAATTTTAAATTTTCCAACTCTCGTCTCTGAAACACCAAGAGATCACGTTCAGCCAAAATGGATTCAGCATTTTTCTCCATCTGAACACGTCGACTATTTATACCCTGCCAGTCACGAAACAGCGCAACAACAGCATTGGCATTTTGTGTCAAATTGGCGTGACCATCGAGAATTTCACGCTGTGCATCAGCACGCAATAAAGATTGATGCGCGTGCTGACCGTGTATATCCAGCAAAAACTCACCCATGGTGCGCATCTGCTGTTGCGTCGCAGTACTGCCATTAATGAAACCGCGAGAACGACCACTTGCATCCAGCACACGGCGCATCAGGCAAACACCGGGGTCTCCCCCAAATCCCTGCTCACCCAGCCAGGCAATAACGATGGGCAGCTTCCCAATGTCGAATTCAGCGCAGATTTCTGCACGTTCACATCCATTGCGCACCATCGTAATATCACAGCGTTCGCCCAGAGCCAATGATAGTGCATCAATCAGAATGGACTTTCCTGCGCCTGTTTCGCCGGTCAGTGCTGTAAATCCGGTAGCGAAATCGAGCTCGAGCGACTCTACAATAACGAAGTCACGGATGCTTAAGTATTTCAACATTTAAAGGGGTTTATTCCAGAGTAATTTTTCGCGCAATGTGTAGTAATAACTATGCCCCACTGGATGCAAAAGAGAGACAGGCTCAGGATAACGTATTACCGTTAACGTATCGTCCACATGCAAGTCAAAAAAGGTATGACTATCAAAACGTACACGCACATCTTCAGTTCGATGAACCAATATTTCAATGACAGACTGATCACTCACTACAATGGGACGGTTACTCAGGGTATGGGGACATACCGGCACCAACGTAATTACATCAAGTGATGGATGAACGATGGGCCCACCTGCTGATAGCGAATATGCAGTAGAGCCAGTTGGTGTAGAAACTATTAAGCCATCCGCTCGTTGTGTATAAACATACTCTCCATTTATGCGTATATCAAACTCGATCATGCTGCTGACATTGCTTCGATGCACCACAACTTCATTCAAAGCTAATGACTTGAACACAATTTCCCGGTTGCGCATCACTGCGGTTGCCAGCAACATACGCTTTTCAGTAACGTAATCACCATTCAACATGGCCGCAAGACTCTGCTGCATTGAATCAATTGACAAGTCAGTTAAAAATCCCAGACGCCCTTTGTTCACACCCACCATTGGAATTCTAAAAGGACCGAGCACGCGGGCAATATTTAACATCGTGCCATCGCCACCCATCACGATGGCCAGGTCAACTACCCCGCCCATTTTCTCCAGCGGCAATACTCGGTAAGGGTGTACTTTAAGGTGTTCGGCAGTCAGATTATCGACTACCACAATCACACCCATATCTGTCAGGAAACCCGCGAGCCGAAGCAAAGGCTCCGCTATTCCAGGGTTCTTATATTTGCCGATCAGTGCAACTGTTTTAAACGAACGTTCCATAGACCGTGATTAGACCATATCCGGTGATCAATCTCAAAGCGAATTGACTTTAACAGGGAGCCATATCAATTTTCATGAGCATTACTGACAGATAAAGTATATCGAATTCTACTTCACCTAATTTGTTCAACATGGAGAACTAATATAAATGCGGATGCCAACCAATTTCTTCGATTATATTTTCATATGTTAAGCATATACGAAGATCAAATTCTATATGGTGATAGTTCTGTTCTAAGGTTAGGCATAACTTGTAAAAAGCTTTGTTGTGTTCTCTTTCCTTTAAGTGTGCCAATTCATGTGCCACGATCATTTTCAAAAACTCGATGGGCAAGTGTTTAAACAAGGAGGCAATTTTAATCTCCGTTTTTGACTTGAGCTTATCTCCCTGAACCGTGTAAACAATAGTATTTAAACCAAGAGCACGTTGAATTGATCGAAAATCATTTGCAAATACTATCTTATCGGGAGAGCGAACATGACGAAAATAAGTATTTTTAAGCCCCATTACGTAACGATACAATGCGTTATCAGACTTGATATCGTGCAAAGAGAAATATCTGTGCTTTATCATTTCTACCAGTCGATTTCGACTCGCAAGAGATTGAACTTCAAGTTGAATTTCTTCTGGATAAGCAGCTAAATAGTTCATTTTAAAAATTATGTTAATAAAAGTTGCGTATTTAATTCATAATATGCTAATATTCTTACATGGATGATTTTTCATCCCCCGTTTCTCCTCCCTGAGCGGGTGTCTTCACCTTTTGGTAAGACTTTTATACCCCTGACCTCCCCCTTTGGTTCAGGGGTATTTTTTTGGCTATCTGTCTTGGTTTCCGAAATATTTTAACGGATACTTACCATTGAAACCTATTATGAACTCCTTAATTTTGCACAACTGCAAAGTAAGTTGCATATTCATTGATCAAGAAATCAAAAAGGGAAAGGGAGTCATTCATGCCAATCATCAATGGGCTCTGAACTGAAATCTTCAAAGATATTCCCCATAATTTTGTCATTCAGTTATGGGGAATATCTTCAGGTTCTGAAACAGAATATAACTTCTTGGTTAATATCCATAAAAATATTTGTATCTTTACTTTGTAAAACCTGATTGCGCGCTTATATCAAAATAGACAAAAATATTCTATTCAAAATACGACATGGGTTATTTATTCATGTCACATGATAAATTATTATTTAAATAATACATAAAGTTACATAAATAATGTTTACATAAAATTCTGCGAAATTTATTACAATAATTTTGACCTAGTACTTAAGTACTATGTCAAAATGACACACGGCACAAATTAGATATCCCCTTAAATTATGGTTCTAACAATTAAAAATTTGAAATAAATTGTTATTCCTTTGCGCCTCGAAATATAGTGTTTCTCGGTAGAAGCAATTTTTTGTTTTTTAATGTGACAAAAAAATAAGGATTAAACAACCATGATCAAAAAGCCAAACGAATTAAATTCCCATTTAGATTTTTTATCCCAGTTATCAGATGAAGACAAAAGTGAACTTTTACGAATCGGATATAAGAAATCTTTTCTCAAAAATGATTTTATTTTTAGGACTGGGGATTTTGATGCCAATATTTGGATTTTGATTCAGGGCCGAATTAAAATATTCAAGAGTTCAGTTCAAGGACGTGATTTGCTATTATGGTTCACGACTCCGGGTGATATTTTTGGCATCGCAGAGTGCATGCATGAACGCACAAGGATGGTGAATGCTCGTGCGGCTGAATCAAGTGAATTGATATGTGTTCCACATGCAAAATTCAAGGATTGGGTTATTGCCCGCCCTAAGATAGCCTACATGTTAATCCAGATTGTTTCAGGCCGATTACGCGAAATTAGCAATCGTTTTTTAAGCCTTGCCAATGGAAATATTCAACTGGAAATTACTCAACTCCTAATTAGTCTGGGCATCAGGTACGGGACTCAAGTTGGCTCTGAGATCCATTTTGGCATTCCCTTCACAGAACAGGATATTGCGGATATGGCTGGCACCAGCCGCCAAGGTGTAAGTACCTTACTCGCAGACCTTAAGCGCCAAGAAATTATTGAATGTGAACATCATTTGATCGTCATCAAAAAGTTGGACCAATTAGAAGACATGGCAAACATCAAAAACAAAACAGCAAGCACCTCCAAACAAATTCATATCAGTAGAAAAACTGAAGTGCCCAATAAACTGCCTATATAAATTATGAAGTATATTGTTTGTCAATATATTGTTTATGAAGTATTTGAGTTGTTAAAACGGTAAATAACATCCATTCAAGCTTGGTATGGTTATAAGAAGTGTTCATATCGACTGGCTTGGCACAACCCAGTAATATTTTCTGAATTGACTGTACTCGATCAGGATCAAAAAGATCCGACCTGAGCAATGCCTCTCGCGAAAGATAGGGTTGCAAGGTTTCGATTCGGGCAGGTGTAAAAAACCAGGCACTAATTGGTGTATAAAAACCACGTTTTTTGAATGCATGGTTCACAACGGGAAGCCGAGAGATCATGTGTTGCTTTAAGATGTATTTCTCATTCAATCCATTTAGTTTCATCGTTGGTGGCATGCGTGCAATCAATTCGACCAAAGGATGATCGAGGAAGGGAACTCGCGCTTCTACACCGTGCGCCATACTGAGTCTGTCGCTTTTCCATAATATCCATCCTGGAAGCCGAGTTTTCATTTCAAAATATAATGACTGATTGACCGCATCACGCCCTTCAAGCTGAGGTTGCATTTTGGCTATCAGCTCATCCATTTGGGATTCACCGTCAATTAAAACGTCATCGCACAAAATGCCCGCTCTGTGCTCATTGTTGATCTGCCAAAAATCATGCCATGCCGGATAAAAACCGAACCGCTTAATAATGTTCCGCTGAGACCCACCCCTATGCAGACTAAGCAGTAACTGCATCTGCTCACGTGGAAAGTAACGCGTGTACTGATGCATATATCGCCAGCGTCTTAATACGTTTTTCAATGGCCCATTCGACCATTGCCTCATATAGTCCTGACGAAAACAATCATACCCCGCCAAAATCTCATCTGCTCCATCACCGGTATAGACAACCTTGTAATTATTTTTTTTTACAAGGCTGGACAGCAAATAATGTGGGACGTCAACAGCCATCCTTTGTGGCTGTTCAAGGTGATAAATACATTTCACAAGATCATCAAGATAACCCTGAGGTCTGTTGTCATCTAAACGCAACTCTGTATTATCAACACCCATGGATTGGGCCGCAGCCCGATATTGTGACGATTCATCATAATCGGCATTATCAAAACCAATTGAAAATGTCTGCACTTTGGGTTGAATATCCGCCAAGAGTCGGGTAATACTGCACGAATCTATCCCACCAGATAGATACGAACCAATATCTACTTCACCAATCGAATGCGACGAAACAGCCTCATGTAATGCACCGGAAAATTGCCTCATCCAGTAACCCTCATCCATGCTTTCATATTCCCCCGATTTCGGAAAATTGATATCCCAAAAGCAATTTAAAAGTGGCTCTCTGCCCTGAACGATATTCAATGTATGTGCCGGAGGAAGTTCATATATATTCATGAACGGCGTGTAAGGCGCGATGGAAAACTGATACGTGAAATAATTTTTTAGCGAGGCACGATTTAATGAGGGTCTGACCAAGCCCGAAGCAAATATTGCCTTGATCTCTGAAGCCGCGATAAATACATTTTTGTCATTGTAATAATAGAGTGGTTTAATGCCCAAACGATCCCTTGCCAGAAATAATTCTCCCGAGTTTTGATTGTGAATAGCAAACGCAAACATTCCTCGTAACATTGTTAAAAATTTTGAACCAAATTCTCTGTAACCATTTAACACGACTTCGGTATCCGATTTGGTTTTAAAAGTTAACCCTCGCGAACAGAGTTGTGAATACAACTCTTTATAATTGTATATTTCACCGTTATAAGTAATTGCCATGTGATTATCATGCGTTTGCATTGGCTGAATACCGCCATCGACATCCACAATACTTAATCGGGTATGTGCCAAAGCTGTTGCGGAACGCAATAAAACATTCGCATCGTCAGGTCCGCGATGAGCTAGTGCAAGGTTCATTGCAAGAGCACGCCATTTTTCTGGTGTACTGCCATTATGGTAAAAAATTACTGCAATCCCGCACATGGTTTTCTGCCCTCACTATTTAAAAATGCTTCACAAAACAATAACGGCACCGAAGGTGCCGTTAATTTTCGAGCTACAAACAAGGGTAATAGTACTTACCCTCAAGTGGCTTTACATTCCGCCACCCATACCGCCGCCTCCACCGCCCATGCCGCCGCCCATACCACCACCCATACCGCCTGCTCCGCCTGCTCCGCCCATAATAACCTCCTAAAAGTAAATAAAAAAAATATCACTTGAATACCTTCGAATCATTTCAAAGGCAGCCGAATAATACATGACTGTTTTGAGCTGGCTCTGTCAGATTTCGGACAGTATTGAAAAAAACTATTACGTATTATGACTCGAACTTAAATACCGAACATCCATAAGTCTATAAATGTATACCAAACAAATCTTCACTATTATTAAACTATTTTTGTGGTCATGTACGAAGCAAGCGTGCCCCTTCATTTTCACTTTGAAATATCATTTTCGACTATTTATTAATTGTTACTGGGCCAACTTACTCAGGATAGTCTCGCTCTTTGTTTATAAAATAAATTTCATATCGTCTACAAAAATATTAAGGTAACCACTCAATGCCCTTCTTTCTTTTTGCCGGTTTTTTAATTCTTTCAGGTATTGCAAGTCTGACCTATCAGGTTACCTGGGTACGCCTGCTTGGCTTAAGCATGGGCTCAACCAGTGCATCAATCAGCACTGTTCTTGCCGCTTTCTTTTTCGGTATGGCGATGGGAAGTTATCTAACAGAAAGAATCACCCGAAACCGTATTGATAACCTTTTGCCCTATATTTTTTTGGAACTATTAATAGGGGTGACGGGTTTGGCACTGTTGCCAATCTTGTTGCATCTTGATGGGTTGCTTGCTTTTATCCCCATGCTAGGTACTGAACTTAGCTTGAAATTTATCACCGCAATTACATTATTATCTATTCCCACTATGTGCATGGGCGCCACTTTTCCGGTCATGGCCTCAATTCTGATACGACATCAAGAAAAGGTTGGTCTGCGAATTAGCCAGCTTTATAGTCTGAATACCGCGGGGGCGGTATTGGGTGCATCTCTCACCGGCTTTGTTTTTATTCCAAATTGGGGACTTGACGGTGCAATCTATATTGCTTTCACCTTGAATATGCTCATCGTTGCAGTGACATTTATTGCAAACAAATATTGGACTTTACCGGCAATAACAAGCAGCCCATTATCGGAGCTTTCCGAAACAATTTCACCACACTCCGATCGCGCTTATCGACTGCGTGCACTTATCGTGTTGGCTGCGACAGGATTTGTATCAATTGCAACACAAGTTGGCTGGACAAAATATCTCGCCATCTTTACCGGAACCACAATTTATGGATTTGCGGCAATTCTGACAGTGTTTCTGAGTGGAATCACCACCGGATCGTGGGCAATCAGAACATATCTGGAAAAAATAAGCGCACCGCAAACCTGGATGGCATTTGGTTTATTGTTACTTGGCGTTTCATTGATCGTTACTCGAGCAGGACTCAGCATGTTGCCCCCAGTCTACGAATGGGTAAACCAGCTTGACACCTCACCATTCCACCAAAATTTAACAAAATATACCATCGTTTTCGCTTTACTATTTATACCAACTTTTATGTTTGGTGCACTGTTCCCGCTCAATCTTAAATTATATTGCGGAACGTTAATGGGAGTACGCAAACGCATAGGCAAAGCTTATTCTGTCAACACGGTGTTTAGTATTTTTGGCGCTATCTTTGCTGGTTTTTGGATCATCCCGAGCTATGGCACCGATGTGCTTTTAACATCAATGGCAATAATTATTCTGTTACTTGGACTGATGTTTTTACATACCCTTATACGACCAGTCTTGCGTTATGCATTGTTGGGTTCAGTTATTTCTGCCTGCCTTGTAGCTTTGATGGCGCCCCGGCTCAGTTATCAGAACCTGGTAGCTTCGGTCGGTTACAAATGGGATTCGGATGGGCAAACAGGCAAGAAACCCAATTTCTTGTTTTTAAAAGAGGGAAAGGCGGGAGTAATCAGCCTTGTTACTTATGATAATAAAATCGCAAAATTACAAAACAATGGCCTGAATGAATCCATGGTTAACATGCATGATCCAAACAAGGCCCTACTTATCGAAACGCTTCTGGGGCTTGTTCCCTATATGCTGCATGAAAAACCCGAGTCAGCATTTGTAGTAGGATTTGGAGGAGGTATCACCACGCGTGCATTAACCCTCACAGATCTTAAATCGATACGTGTTGTTGAACTCGAACCTGCTGTAGTCGAGGCTGACCAACATATCAGTCCGGATGGAATACCCGCATTGAAAGATCCGCGGGTACGCCTGGATTTTAACGATGCACGAAACACCCTGCTCGTAGAGAAAACCCGTTATGACTTGATCGTTGCACAACCATCACACCCATGGTTAGCAGGCGCAGCGAATGTCTTCACCCTGCAATTTTGGGAAATTGTAAAATCCCGCTTGAATGATAAAGGGATATTCGGGCAGTGGGTCAATCTGTTTAAAATGGATGCCACCACGTTACGATCATTACTTAAAACTTTTTTCCAAGTATTTCCAAATGGTATGAGTTTTGCAAATCTCGGCACAGGCGATCTGGTGTTAATTGGAGCAAGGCAACCTTTGACATTCAATTACACGCAAATGTCAAAAATTCTGCAACAAACCAAGATAAAAACAACCTTGGGTACGCATAATATTTTCACCCCCGCTGATCTTCTTTGGTACTTTGCATTATCGCGTGACGAAGCGATCGCTGCAGCCGGAATAACGCCTCCAAATACCGACACAAATATTTTGTCCGAAGTGCGGTTATCCGCATTAACCTCACAACCTACCGGCCCCGAAGATCCTTATATTCTATTGCGAAATAATTTTCATTTGGATTTGATTCCCTATCTTGGCAGTAAGGCTGCAGACCGGCTCTACGACCAGGCAGATCGATATTTTTCCTGGAACGATATTGAGTTGGCCGAAAAAGCAGGGAAACAATTATTAAAAATAGACCCTGTTAGAGGCCGTGGTGTTGAATATGAACTCGCCTTTCGGGCAAAAAATTATAAACTAGCCATGGCGCTTTATGGGCGATACCAGGAGTGGCCAGACCGCACTTACACCCAACATGCAAAACTATTGGCACAGATGGGAAACCTCGAAGAAGCAAAAAAAACGTTACATCGAATAAAAAATATTGCTATACGTAAAGCTTCGTACACTGCATTGCTGACTCAGATTAACACTCATAGCTAATGCTGCTACTGTATGAATCGGACAGCCTTAAATCGTTGAGCATACCCGAATAAATTCACAGTACAAGGCATGTAACTACTTTCAACCTTTCTCTAGCCGAGTTGGTGCTCGAGTGCAGTACGATACCCCTCATGCCGTTGAAACAACTCTTCATGTGTGCCGATGTCGGCACTTCCATTTCCATTTAAATAAATGATTCGATCCACACCTTGCAAAGTGGAATATCGATGGGCAATCACAATCGTTGTTCGGTCACGACGGACAAAAGCAAGTGCCTGTTGCAATGCCATTTCAGACTGAGAATCCAGCGCCGATGTTGCCTCATCGAAAATAAGCAAAGATGATTTTTTCAATAACACCTGTGCGATGGCCAAACGTTGCCTTTGTCCACTGGATAGACGTGCACCCTGGGAACCCAATTTTGTATCATAAGCTTCAGGAAGTTGGGTGATAAATTCATGCGCCTGGGCATGGGTTGCGGCTTCGTAAAGTTCTGCTTCACTTGCCTCAATGTTAGCAATCAAGAGATTGGCACGTACGGTATCGTCAAATATAAAAGGTTCCTGCCATACAACAGAAATGTGAGCACGTAATGAAGCCAGCCTTAGATCACGCATATCATGCCCGTCAAGAGAAATGGAGCCTAGTACAGGATCGTAGAACCTCAGTAGTAAACGTGCCAATGTTGACTTGCCTGCTCCACTGGCGCCTACCAGGCCAATATATTCACCTGCTCTGATATTCAGGCTAAAATTCCGCAACAATAACTGGGAACCCGGATAAGAAAAGCTGACATCCTTAAAATTCAATTCACCATTAACGTCATCCAGTGTGCGAGGATGAAGACACTCACTGATAACTGGGTTGATTTCCAATATCTCTGCTACACGTGATGCGGCCGCGGCACGAATTTGAGATTCAACAGGTATGTTTGCCAAACCTTGCAAGGGTTTCGCCAGATAACCTGTATACAACAAAAAATTTACCAACCCGCCAAGAGATAAATCTCCTCGCCCTATTGCCCCTACACCCAAGATGACGAGGACAATAGAACACAAGGCTGCAAGCAATTCAAAACTTACCACGAACGCATTTTGGTTTAACAAATTTTGCATTGCCGCGTGTCGCAATCCGGAAAATAACTTCGTGAAACGATCCAACATAACCGGCTCAGCATTAAATGTGCTCACACCCTGCAAATTAGCAAACGACTCCTCTTCAAACGCACTCATTTCACCCTGTCTAGTCAAAAAAATTACTGACGAACGCCGGGTTAGAACTGAAAAATATCGTTGATGCAACCAGAATAACGGCAACAATCCCAGGGTCACCATCGTCAAATGAGGCTCGAGCCAAACGAGCACGACGATATAAACCAGAAACGTTAAGCCGTAGGAAAATAATTGTGCGGGTACTAGCACGATTAACTGTGACACACGACTGACATCTTGTGCCAATCGGCTCAGGAGATCGCCTGTTGGATAGCGAAGCTTAATGGGTGTAGACAATATCAGCAGGTGAGAATAAAGCGCTTTTCGAATGGAAAAAATAACATGTTGTTCCATCCATTCATACAAATAGTAGTTGGCGTATCGTAAAAATTGCAACAACAAAACCACTGCAGTTACCTCAATAAAAAAAGGTGTTAATTCTTCAAATCGTGCTGCATTTAACAGGTCGAATCCATGACCCACAAGCCAAATTAATGTGGCCGAACAAGCGATGGATAAGGATATAACCACTACATTAATCAACAATGGAACCTTATGCGGGCTCAAGTAATATTTAAACCGTTGTATTGCATGCCTCACATCAAACACACCAGTACCGACAAATTTATCATTCATAGTCAACATTCCATTGATTGGACAAATCAAACGAATAAACAATATAGCAACAATCGAGCATTGCTCATTAATAATTTTGGAAACGGATATAAATTGTAATTTTGTCAGAAATCTGACAGAAATAAATTAAGCCCATGTTGTAATCTGCGGCATCCTCTCAATAGTACTTGGGAGATTGTTTTATATTCGTTATTTCCAGATAATCAACTCATCCTTGGGAGAATTTTGTGAAAAGAAGAGATTTTTTGAAAGCGGGGGGGGCAGGTCTAGCGACAGCGTTGATGGGCACCGGATTGTTGAGTTGGACAGAACGCTCCGAAGCCGCAACCATTAATAAAACTTATTATATAAACGACGGTACCAAAATAATGGCAGACGGCGTCAATGTATATTTTAAGAGTTTTGGTGATTCAGCTACTGCTTTATCCTACCCCGCAACACCCATCATTTGCCAGGAAGGCGACACAATCAATATCACCGTGATCAACCGGTTGTTATCGACCCACAACTTCGTTATAGGCGGACTCAAAACGGGCAATCTTCCACTCGCAACAACGGGTAATATTGCCAGTGGTGCTACCGGGAAAATCAGCTTTGTCGTTCCGGCAGGCTCGGCTGGATCCTATGTTTTCTACGATAACGTAACAAGCTACAACCGCTTCCTGGGCTTGCATGGCGGCCTGGCAATCATGCCATCGGGTAGCAGTACAACGGCATATGCCGGCAGCCCCACTTTCAAGAAACAACTGTTCTGGGTTTTTAATGATATTGATCCCGCGCTCAACAATGCGGTTCATCTAAACGCGGCAATCCCTTCAACATTTACACCTCGTTATTTCACCATCAATGGTTTGTCCTCACGTCCACCCGGCGCACCAGGATTTGGCGATCCGACGATTGATTCAATGGCAGATCCACGTACTCAGCTCTCCGGTTCAATCGGTAACCGAACTCTGGTGAGAATGCTGAATGTCGGCATGTGCTCGCACTCCATGCATGTGCATGCAAACCACATGGAATGGTTAACCAATAACGGTACGGTACGCAGCTCTGTGTGGAAAAAAGATGTGCTTTACATGCGTAACAACATTGGAAAAATAGATGCCATCTACCCTTTCAGTCCACCGCCTGATGCTTATCCACAAGTTACAACCGGACACTTTCCCATGCACTGCCATGATGAAATGTCACAAACAGCAGGTGGTGGATATTATCAATTTGGTTCAATGACTGAAATTGCATTTTTATAAAATTTATAAGCTAATAGGGAGAAAAATATGGCAATGACGAATGGCGGTATGGGCGGTGGCGGTGGCGGTGGAGCAGCGGCTCCTGCAGGTGGTGGCGGTGGTGGTGGCGGTATGGGTGGAGCATGTTATGTTTACCCAGGCGCACCTGCAACAATCGGTTTGGTCACAGCCGATGTAATTTTTCAGCGTGGGATATATATGAACGGCTCCATG
>Ga0315270_10001181_pt1 | contig 13881 bp, 15 predicted proteins | sample C1_bottom_MG_FD_204932 | JGI IMG/M metagenome (GOLD analysis project Ga0315270, IMG submission 204932) | Sediment microbial communities from Yellowstone Lake, YNP, Wyoming, USA - C1_bottom | ecosystem: Environmental > Aquatic > Freshwater > Lake > Sediment | place: USA: Wyoming | collected... | reverse complement strand
CTGCAATCTTGGAAGTGGGGTATAGATTCTCATAAATTGAACTTCCCGCCGGGGGCGAGATGATAGTGTCTTACTACTCAGAAGAGCCTGCGGCCATACCATGGATCCCCAGACCCTACATGAAAAAGGCGGTGGCCTTCATGGTCGGACAGGGGTCTGCGGGTCTGTTTCTTGACCCTGGTCTTGGCAAGACCAGCATCACCCTGGCAGCTCTCAAAATCCTAAAGAAACAGGGGTTCATGAAAGCTGCTTTGATCATTGCGCCTTTGCGGGTGGCATATTCTGTGTGGCCTGCAGAAGTGGAAAAATGGGCTGACTTTAATGAACTGAAAGTGGTGGTGCTGCATGGCCCCAAGAAAGAGCAAGCGCTCAAAGAAAAAGCTGACATCTACGTTATCAATCCAGAAGGTCTTGACTGGCTTCTGCAAGCTGGTCGTCTTAAGAGCCTCGGTTGCGACGTTCTTATCATCGATGAGTCGTCTAAGTTTAAGCATACGGGGACACGAAGATTTAAATCGCTCAAACCAATTCTTAAGACCTTTCGTCGTAGATACATCCTCACAGGGACCCCTGCTCCGAATGGCCTGCTTGATCTATTTGGGCAGATCTACATACTTGATCTCGGTAGGTCATTTGGCCCCTACATCACGCAATTTAAGCGTGAATTCTTCGACTCAATGGGATTCGGCGGCTACACCTTCGTCCCCAAAGCGGACACGCAAGAAAGAATTCAAGAACTAATCCGACCCTTGGTTCTTCGGCTAGACGCCGAGGAACTTCTGAAGGATTTACCTGAAATCGTGTATAACAACATCTATGTAGACCTACCTCCGCAGGCGCGTAAAGTCTACTTAGAGATGGAAGAAGAAATGATCACGCGTCTAGAAACTATGGAGGTGGTCACAGCACTGAGCGCCGCCGCCGCAAGTTTGAAGTGTCGTCAGGTCGCCAATGGGGGAATATTTCTTCAGCTAGAAGATACTCCGGCAGTTAACTCAGAACGCTGGCGCAACATCCACACAGAAAAAATCATGGCTCTTCAAGATCTTGCCGACGAACTTAATGGCCAGCCATTGTTCGTGGCCTACGATTTTGAACACGACAGGGAACGAATCCGCAAGCACTTCCCAGAAGCCGTGATCGCTTCTGATTACAGCGCCAAGAATTTTGTGAACATTGAAAAGGCATGGAATAGGGGTGAAATAAAGATGCTCGCAGGCCACCCGGCTTCCCTGGGGCACGGCCTTAATCTGCAAGGTTCTGGGCAGCATGTCGTATGGCATAGCATGACCTGGGACTTAGAACTTTATGACCAATTCATCCGGCGCGTGCGCAGGTCTGGAAACAAACACACGCAGGTCTTCGTTCATCATATTCTGGCCAGGGGCACGATAGATATTGTTATACTCCGTGCACTTCGCCGAAAAGACAACGTCCAGTCACGGCTACTTGACGCATTAAAGGAAATAAAGTCGTTGCGCACAAAAAGAATGCAGTAATTTCCTCTTGCCACTTGCGCGAATGGCTGCGATGCGTTATTCTATTTGGTGCTGGCTTTTCTGAACAGGCAACGCATGAATCACGAATTCAGCGACTACCGGCTTATGTGTGACGCAGGGATGCACTTTGTCCTATTCGTCCAGGAAAAGAAGCAGGAAACGACGTTCATCGTCAAAGAAAAGAAAAAAGTTGACGTGGAGAAAATGTCCACGGAAAAGTTCAACGATCTTTACACACTGGAACACCCCGAGTATTCTTTGGTGGACTTCGCCAATAGGACGCTTGGCCTCCAGAAATACGGGGTGCTCATCACCCCTCGGGCGCGTCTATATCTGACCGCCATTTTGGAAAACAAGGAGTTCTTCATGGCGAAACCCACCGCCCCCGTTTCTACCAAGGCTGCTCCGCTGCCTGAACCGAAGAAGGCCGTCCCCACGCCGCGCAACGCTCCTGCTGAACCCAAGGCCGCCAAGGAACCCAAGGCCGAAGGCGACGAAGGGTCGCGCGTTCGTCGTGAGAAGCTGGACAGCGGCCTGAAGATCAAGGTCATTGGCCAGAACACTGCCCGCGTCGGAACCGTCCGCCACGCCATCGTGGAAAACATCCTCAAGGCCCGCACGGTCGCAGAAGCCCTGGACACGGAAGTTCCCCGCAAGGATGGCACGGCGTATAAGATCGGGACTCCCGACCTTTACTTTGCGCTGGATAACAAGCTGATCGAGCTCTACTAGGTCGGCGCCTGGGGAATACAACTAGGACCCGGCTATTCCGTAGTCGGGTCCTAGCTTTATGGAGCGCTCCGTGAAAAGTTCAGCCTTTAGTTTCAATGCCCCCACGCCAGATGGTTCTCTGGCAAATGCAAGAACAGCAACATTCCTTTCAGAAACGCTTGATGTCCCCTTGATCTGTGATGCCTCCATTAAGGAGCACACGGATCTTGATGTTTTATTCCTCGTAGCGGGGGTGTTCCTTTACTGCCGCTGCTTGGAGGACATCGCGCCTGCTATCATCAACGCCAAGCATGTCGTGTGGGTTCAGAACGACTACACCATCATGCCTCCGAAGGCTATTGGCGACGCGGAATCTCCCTTCCGTAAAGCGTTCAGAATTCGCCACATGGAGGGCCGCCCTCCTACAGACTTCTGGACTACTATGCGTGAATACGCGGGGTTGACTCCTACAGGGGCCTACCTTAATTGGAACTCAATGGCCTATGATCCTATGGATGACAAAGAATTCGAGGAATCCTGGGAACGACGCCGCAAGCTAGAACCCTCGGTGCTCTACTTCGGTGCCGATAGGACCGGACGTCAGGAATACTTTGACCGGTATTTCATTGACCAAGAAGCGTCCATGACCATTAGTTCATTCAGCAAGTCTATGACTCGCTACAATGGTTGTGCAGATGTGATTCGCATGTTTCCTCGTTCTGTGTTTAACGAATGTATGCGTGAATTTCAGCTTGGGCTCTACCTGGAGGACAAGAAGAGCCACAAAATCTTCACCAGCCCCGCCACGCGGTTCTACGAAATGCTGGGGAACGGTCTCGGCATGGCATTCCAACCAGAATCCGCGCCCATGCTCCTTAACGCGGGCTTCGACGTTGGGCCATACATTGCATTACCAGACCAGCTTAACAGAGCACTCGGAAGGGCCGAAGAAACGGCCAGAGAACAGCGTGCCCTGTGGGGTGGCACTAACTACCCCGAGCGGCTTAAAATGGCCGTCCGTAACGAATACATTCGGCTCCAGGAGGCCATAGATGCGGGTAAATGATATCTTCTACTGGATCTACGAACGCCACCAGATCTATCTGAAACGTGCGGCCAGTATGAACCGCCCATGGACAGACGACAAAATTCTGCAAAGCTACAGGTTCTGCAACGTCTACAGAGAACTTGATAGCGTAACTCTGTGGATTTCTAGAAACTGGCGCGGACCGTTCGCTAAGGAACAAGACCTTTGGTTCGCCATGGTCATCGCGCGACTTATCAACTGGCCCGACACACTCAAGGCTATGGGGTTCCCGCGTGGCCTTGACTTTGATCAGTTCGTGGGAACGGTGCATCGCATTCAGAACAGGGGCGATAAGGCTTATAGCTCGGCCTACATCGTCAGCACAAACGGCAATTCTCAGGATAAGGCTGAGTATTTGTTTGAAAAAGTGCTGACGCCCCTGTGGGCGAAGCGCGATGGTATTCGCCCCGTGAAGGGTGACGCGCTTATGAATTTCTACGGTCGACTCTGCACCAACATCGGGCTGGGCACATTCATGGCCGCACAAGTCGTGGCTGATATGAAATACGTGGCCCCGCTTACAGGGGCCTCTGACTGGTTGTCATTCGCAGCGCCGGGTCCTGGTAGCAAGCGGGGTTTGAACCGCGTCTGCGACAAGCCCATCGACGCCCCCTGGGGGAGCAAGTGGCACGGCACACTTCTGGAACTAAAATCCCAGATTGATCCACTTATTGTCGAGCATGAGATGCCTACGCTCCATGCACAGGATCTTCAGAACTGTCTGTGCGAATTCGACAAGTATGAACGTGTGCGCCTTGGAGAAGGCAGGCCGCGTTCTTCATTCAGAGGTGTGTAGTGAAAAACAAACGCGACATCCCATTCATCACCTATTTTCCAACCAGTGCGTTCCCCATATACTTCGGCGTTACTACTGACGAAGTGGCGTTCAACAAAGAATTGAAACGCTTAGGGGTGGAGGAAGAAGTCAAGTTCGCTAAGTTCGCACACGGCGGCTGCACGCACTTCATTTCAAAAGTTGGCGAATCTCTGACCATCATCGTGACCATTTCTGTTGACGATAACGCATCCACACCTCGACTGGTCGGATTGGCGGCCCACGAAGCTTCGCACGTCTGGGATCGTATCAATGAAGAAATGGGCTGTGCGGCCCCTGGTGGGGAGCATAGTGCCTACGGGCTCCAGTGGATCACGCAGTGTATTTCTCGTGAAATTTGGGAGGGGTGATGGAGATTCGCTGTAATACAGTCGGTGACGGGCTGGCCCAGGGTTTGTCCTACATTCTTCACCATGGAGTGGAAGAATCATCGCGAAACGGGCCGGTGCTCGCGGCACCCGAACCCGTTCTTATTACATACAGGTATCCGAAAAACCGCGTGCTGTTCAGCCCCCTGCGTGACGCCAATCCATTCTTTCACTTCATGGAAGCGATGTGGATGCTGGCGGGCCACTGTGACCTTGACTGGCCACGCCACTTCAATTCGCGCTTTGTAGAATTCAGTGACGATGGGGTGAACCTTAATGGAGCCTACGGTTATCGTTGGCGCACGTATTTCCAACGTGACCAATTAGAAGACGCCATCAGAGAACTTACGACTTCTCCCTATTCGCGCCGTGTAGTCATTGGGATGTGGGATGCACGGCGCGATCTCAATAGCGAGAGCAAAGACATCCCATGCAATACTCACATCTATGTAGATACCCGCGACGGAAATGTGAACATGACGGTATGCAATCGCAGTAACGATGTCCTCTGGGGCACGTTCGGTGCTAACGCCGTTCACATGAGTTTTCTGCAGGAATACATCGCCTGCAGACTGTGCAAGCCTATCGGTGTATACCGACAATTCACAAATAATCTTCATCTATATACTGATGTCCTTCCAAGAGAACGTGCCATGCACATGGTCCTGGATCTTAAGAATAGTGAGGGATACAGCGAAGAAAACTTTTGGGTGTCGTATCCACTTCTAAGAACTCGCCCAGATTTCTGGCGTGAAGATCTTGAAAAATTCCTGCGCTTCGCAGATCCTACCATGGATTTTGTGGATCCGTTCTTTACAAAAATCGCAGCACCCATGCTCATGGCATGGCAGTATCGTCATGACGAGCTTGGTCTCACTGCCGCCAATCTGATTGCTGCCCCTGATTGGCGAAGGGCTTGCTGCGAATGGATTGAACGTCGGAGGAAAAATGCTAAGTCGTCTTGAAGCTGAAAAGATGCTTGAGTTTGTGCGCCTTGGTTCGCTTACCAAGCGGTATCACACCAAGCATGTAATTCATGAAAACACAGTTGGGCATCACAGCTTCGGTGTAGCTATCATCATCTACATGCTGTGCCCTACAGCTTCTGTGAATTTGATCATGGCGGGGCTGGTCCATGATCTCGCGGAACATATCACGGGGGACATGTCTTCACCAACGAAGCGCATGTATCCTGAAATGGCGGCCTTGCTGCACAAATTGGAATCTCAATTCTTGAACGATGCAAACCTGGGGTTCCATGAAACACTTAGCAAAGAAGAACTCCGCGTTCTAGACATGGCGGACAAGATTGACGGTATGCTCTATTGCATAGGCGAACTTAGTCTGGGTAACATGTCAATAGTCCCTATTTTCAATCGCTACGCTTCTTACGTAGAAGAACTTAAACCAACGGAACAAGAATACGCAATCTACGCCGGAGCACGCTGCTTATGGAGCCAGTATGAAGCCAAATGAAATGCAGGTCGCAGGAAATCACTACGCGTCTGAGTATCAGCACTGGGACTTCGTAGCAGACGCCCTGGGGGGTCTGTATCTTGAAGGGCAGATAACGAAATACATCTGCCGCTGGCGTAAAAAGAACGGTATCCAGGATTTAGAAAAGGCGCTGCACTTTACTCATAAGCTAGTAGAGACTGCTACCCACGGACTGCAGTCTTTGGGGGCATTCAACGACGTAGAAGGAGTGGATGTCCGCGGGCTGTGGGGAAGGTTCGTGGCGGCCAACGAACTTGCCTACCCTGAAAGCCAGTTCATTCTCAGCGTTGCCACATGGAAGACAAAGGAAGATGTGGAACATCTTGCTGCGGCACTGGAGAGATATATCAAGTTTGCCGCCCCCGGCGCAGATGCATCAAAATATCGGCCTGTATAAGCAATTCTATTTAACAAGCGGCCCCTACAGCATACCCGCCGCGCCGGGTATCTGCAGGGGCCTAGACGTGTAGGGAGGAGCAGCCCTACGCGCCCTTCTTAACCAGCATGTAAGCGGATCCGGTGACTACCCGCTGCGCTGTGGTTACTTTGAACCGCACAACGTAGTTCACGCCGTGCGTTCCTCCAGATATTTTTTGCCGCATGATGGGGGCGCTGGATGTGTCCACAGACCCGACGACCATGGCCGTCGTATCTTCGGCTGCAAGGTCTGCACGGAATACGTCTACAACGCAGTCAGTGGAAGTCTCGCCCCCAAGGGCCACAGTGAAGTCCATAGAACAGACTACTGTTTCCAAAGGATCTTTAGGATCGTATAGTTCGGTCATTGTAGAACTCCTGTAAAAAATCTGGCGATTACGACCACTGAGACATTCTTTGTATTGCTGGCAGAGAAATTCCTCTTCACAGCCTGTGCCGCATAGACTTTGACAGCAGCAATTCCAGTATAAGTTCTTGGAACTACGATCGCAAGATATTTAGGATTTGTGATTAGTGTGACAGAACTTCCGATGACAGCGCCGCCGCCAGTAATCACACCACCGTAGGAAGTGAATAAGAACGTGCCGTAAGTTGACGCGGCGCCAGAACTCTGAATACCGCCAGCGCTCGCTAACACATATACGACTAAGCGCCCCGCGACGCCCCCCGTAATGACCCCACCAGTCGGAACACTCGTGCGCAGAATACCGAACGCAGCCACGCCACCAGAACTTATTCCTCCAGAGGGATAAACATTTAGACTAAACGTCGCAGAGCCAGTTCCTCCAGAAGACACGCCGCCGGAGGGTGTGGCAGTGAGATTTTGTGCCGCAGAAGAAGAATAGCCCGCTGATCCACCAGATGCAACTCCGCCAGTAGGTGTTCCGCGAAGCGCCATGTTGCTGACAGAAGATCCCGACGAAGATAGACCACCCAGACCCAATACTGCCGGAGAGTGGACTGCCATTCCACTAGAACTTACACCGCCGCTAGGATATATAGTCTGCGCCACAGCGATTGTGGCGGAACTTCCAGTGGATATACCTCCAACTACGGCATACGTGTAGACTACATTGGCCAGCGAAGTGCCGCCAGTGGCCACGCCGCCAGATGGATTGGCTGTAATATTCTGCACGGCACCAGAGGAAGAATATGATGCGGATCCTCCCGAGGATACACCACCTGCGGGGGCAGCGACAAGCGCCATGGTTCCTTGGCCAGAACCGCTCGTGGTTACGCCACCAGACGGGGTCGGCACAAGGTTCATACCTTCTATTGCAGAGTTCCCAGTAGTGGTTCCTCCTGATGGAATTGCGATGACGTCTTTGGTAGCTAGACCCAATCCACCCGTGGCCACGCCGCCTGTCGCAGTCAGACTTACGCCTTCCAGAGACGTGCCGCCAGTCGCAACCCCACCCGTGGGGGAGCCCAGCAGAGCCATGGAGAACGGGGCGCTAGATCCACTTACAAGGCCACCAGACGGCGCGGTAGCTAGGGCCAGGGCCACAATGGCGGCACTGGCCAGGGCCGCGCCACCAGCGGTCTGAATGGCCTGCGACACAGTGCGTAGGGCGGCCCCCGCTGCGCTAACCCCGCCGTTCGGCGTTGCTACGACGGCGACGTTGAATGGTGCTGTATCCCCAGAAGTTACGCCGCCAGTTCCGGTATAGGAAAGATTCAGTGCCCCGCCACCTAGAACAGAAGAGAACGGCGCGGTCCCACCAGTCTTTACGTAGGAATTTTCAGATACTGCCGATCCATCTGTTAAAATCCAGGGAGTGGCGTAGGGGTTGAAGTCTGTCTGCGGCATCGCTACTTGGATAAGCTCCCCAAGTGTCGAAGAATTCATGTATACTTGGAAGAAGTTGGTGCCGGTGACTGTGGGTGTATCAGTCGCTTCATAGCGGACCCAAACATCCTTAGGTTGCGCATTGAGTGTCGTTGCCAGCGCCAATGTCATTTCTGTATCAGTATCTGAATAGTGAACCATCAAGGTATTGGCTGTCGCTCCAGTTGGAACGCGGACATACACGCTCACAGTTTCTGCAACACCCGCATACCTATAAGGATTAGTGAATAGACTGAACGCTGGGAAATTAGCGATATTCGTGCTAAATTCTATATACTGAACCCCTGTGGGTAGCGACCCATCGTTGGCACGGAGTATAGCACCCTGGATCGTAGTGCCATTAGGGGCCGCCCCAGGTGTTCCAGAAAATTTGGCGTAAGGATAGCTGTTTGTGTGAATATCTATAGCAGGAGTTGAGTTCTTTGATACGGCGGCAGTTCCAGCACTGGTGACGCCCCCAGTCCCAGTGAAGCTATCGGACCGTATAAATGTGATGTTTGTGCTGACTTCAAACCACGGATTATTCGCTGTAGTTACACCCTCGGTGATAGCAAGATCCGTGGCGCTAGCAGAACCAAAATTCAGAGAAGCAGTCACAGACGTTCCGGCTGTAGAACAGCCAGCACCAAATTCAACTACGAGTCTATCACCCGCTACAGTCGTATAACCCGTCGTAAGAGCGACGGCATTTCCAGCGTCCTTGGTGGTGAGCGCAGTGGCCCATTCAGTAGTCGTAGGACCGTAGAAGCTTAGCGGCTTCAACGTGGCGCGGAGGGTGTTACCGTCCTGAGAAACAACCTTGATACAGATATAGAGTCTGTCAACGTTGTCGTTGGCGGCAGACTCCATAACTCTAACAACGCTTGAGAATGTATTCGCAGTGGTAAATACGATGCCCGCCGCCATGGGGTCGGAAATAAACTGTTCCGCAAGGGCGAATGTGCCTGCGGTGACGGCACTATTCGCCCAACAAGTAGAACTCGTGAACGCGGAAGAATCTTTCGTGGGAGACATAGTTAACCGACTGCCGTCGGCTGTCCTCGTCCACGCGGCGTATCCAGGTGTTACTGGAGACGCCGCTGTGGAAGAAAGATAGAACCGCGTGGCCACGAACTCCGCCTACGCCAGTGTGATCTTTGGCGTGATGGTAAGAGAATCTCCGCTATTGAACGTCTGACCCGTGGTGGCGTAGATGCGTTCTGCCCAATAGATATTTCCAGACGTGGCACCCACGATGAAATATCCTACGATCGAACCCGTGCCTGTGAAATTGAAGGTCTGCGCTGTGGCGAACTGTTTGTAGGACGGATTTCCGTTGACTGACGCGGACCAACCTGCTCGCGTCAGGGATTTGGCCGCATACCCAGAGATAGCGCACTCTGTGAAGCTGGCCGCCGTAGAACCGTTGACAGGGTCGTAGTTATTTGTGTAGAGTTTGAGCGTGGTTGCCTCGGGCGTGGTATCTCCGAGCATGCAATCCAGCATTTCCATCTGTCCGACTGCAGGGGCGATAAGGGGTCATGGCACTCTCCTTAGATTATCGGCGTTTACCGATGCGGTAGCCGATGTAGGTGAAGGTGGGAACTAGGACTACTATCTTGATATTATTCTTGAAGGTTTTTGCCGCGAGCTCTTTCTTCGTATAACCCAGCTCCTTCTGAGAAGCATCGAACGCTTTTTTAGAAATATCGGTGACTGTCGCGCTCCTGGCAAGCTCTTCATTTTTCAATGAAATAGTATCCTGGAGACCCTGCACTGCTTCAACGCTTTTGCCGATAACAACTTCGTCATCCGCAATACGCATTTCCAACCCAGGCACTCTGAGCGCTTGTCCGTGCCAAGTCAAAATAAGCTGCCCCTGGGGCAGTGTCAGATTGGGCGGGGTGCCTAACCCTACCCCCACAAGCAGCCCATTCTGTGCCAGTGCAGATGCAACGGCGGGGGCATCAACCGGCACGGGGGCAGGCTGGGGTGGCATAGGTGCTCGCTTATTGCGGGCAGCCAGAAGTGTGCTGTAGTCTTCTACGATCTTTGTGGAACGCTGTTCAGCCATGGTGGCTCTGTTCTTAGCCTGTTTCAATTCTGCTTCTGAACTGATTAACATGCCGCGGAGCATGGCTACTTCGTTGGCCTTGCTATCAGAAAAGCGTTTGTAGACATCGCTCGCCACGGTAAGAATCAGCAACGTAACAGCGATGACTACCGCAAACTCCAGAATCCAGGCCAACCACTTCTTAGAATTCAGCCAGTCAGTAATCGGCATACCTTACTCCTTTAGTTTAGAGGCACCATACGTCACAAGACCGTTAACGATCAGCGCGATGGCCACGGCCTTCCATAAGTCGGAGATACCCCATTTGATCAGCGAATACCAAAGCATGGCCACCATGTTTATCACAATGAGCGTTTGATTTAAACGCGAACTTGAACTGCTCGGATCTGCAGAGAAGGTAGCGGACAGTTTTGCTGGAAGCTGTTCCACCAACCCTAGCTTCAGGCGTTCCAGAACTCCCCGCACAAACGAAACAATGGCTTGCCACATCAATCCTCCCAATAAGTAGAAAGTTCCTTGACGTAGTTCAAGAAAGACTCCAATCCATTGCGCCCCCCGTTCACACACCGGCGAACTTGAATGAAATTACCCGTGTCAGCAATGTGCTGAATGTGATGAATCTTAAAAAACCACGCAAAGATTCTAGCAGCATTTTCAGGATCAAGAGCAGCGTCAGGATCTTCTACAAGATCTACACCGATGTAGCTGCCAGCTTTTTCATAATTGTCTTTGCCAGTGAGCTGAATGAATCCACGCCCAGCATAAAGAGCTCCATCACCGTCCAGCCCTGGTGTATTCCCCAGATCAATTCTGGCGTCGTAAGCCCTGTTCAAATACGCATCACTCCCAAGCTCGTGTATGGGTAGAAACGTTTGATTCTTTCCATGTAATGACACGCCGGTTTCTACAGCTACGGTGGCCGCCGCTGCGATGATAGCGTTTTTTGAAACTATGCCCTCGGCTTCTAAGGCCGCTACGATGAGAGGCCACGCTACAGAAACATTTTCAAGGGGAGCATGACAGGCGTAGGCTACGTTATCAACTGATAGCATGGTTTCTCCTACTTATGATGACGACCGTAGTCCTTTTCATGCGCTTCAAAATTGTTTCTAAGTCGAACGACTTCTTCGTTGGTAGTCCCAGTCCGGGCCACTACAGCAGAAAGTGTTTCTCCTAGAACACCTACTTTGTCAGTAAGTTTGTCTAGTTTGTTACCGAACCACACGAACACAGCGGCCACGAGAAACGCGAGAATCCTGTCTATCCAATCATTTAGGGAAGGGCGCTTGGTGTCGACCACCGCAGTATCCTTTCTGTAGGGTAGGGTGAGTGGAAACACGGCACCGCCGCGAGGAACTAAGTTAAGTATGGTATGTCCAGGAGATCATGCAAGAATTCTTATATACTGCAAGAAACAGAATCTAAGTAGGTTGTAACAGAATTGGTGCCTGCGGTCGCTGCGTTTGCTGTGGCTGTCATGGCGACTCTGACAGAGAATTCTCCGCCGCCAGCCAAATAAGAAGATACATTTGCGGTCCTATTCGACCAGGTAACGGTAGAAATCTGAGCTGTGAGTGTCTGACTCCAAGAATCTATAAGAGTTTCCACGCCCGTAGCATGATTGAATAGATAGAGACTGGCACTCGCAGTTCCACCATCACCAGAGACATTACTACCCGTGGTTCCAACAGACCAATTCAATGAAAGTTGCTGACTAGACGGTGGACAGTTAAATGTCTGCACTAAGTCATCTGTTTTAGTGATATTTCCGCTGCTCGTCGTAGCCGAGGCGACAATGGCAGCAGATCCCGTTCCCGCAGACTGTGATTGCGCAGAAATGCCCAGCACGCCTACACCATTTACCCAGATCCACGGATTAACTCTTTTGTAAAAATTCCCGTTATTAATGCGATTAAATGCCGTCATAGCGCGGGTGTTGACAGTCGCTACTCTATATCCGCCGAAGTTGGCAGAGCCGCCTAGCTCCATCTGACAGGTGGCGTCGCTGGTCCCGTCTATATAGGTGCAGGTGAATGGGAACGCACTGACCTTGAATCCGACCGGGGCGTTACCCGTAGATCCCGGAACATAGAGGCCGGTCCCCGATGAATCACCACCTGAGCGGATGACTCCGAATATGCCGAGATCTGCTTCTAGCATCCCAGCACTAATCTTTCTACAAGCGAATATTTCATCAAAATAGCAGGAATATCCATTGGGAGCGTTGCTTCGCAGTTCTATACTAAAAAAAGAAGTCCCCGCCGGGACGACTACAGAACCCTGCATAAACTGCCACCCACCTGTTCCCGTAGAAGTGCAGAGATTGGCAGCGTCTATGGTGGTCCCACTGGCATCTAGATAGCGCGCCATGATCGCCGTAGTGCCACCAGAATTAACAACCGTCCAACAGGAGGCGTATAAATGATCTCCTGGATTACACGGTATGTTTGGAGTAACTTGAATCCCAGCCCAATATCCGACGCCCGCAAAATATCTACTTTTAGTGCCTGTGTGCGCTAGTCCACTAGAAATTCCGTTCGCTTCGTAGCCAGTGGGATTAGCAAATTCACTATTACCATTTTTTACTAGATTATTTGAAGATCTTGATAGAGAATCTGCGTAGGCAGCGGCATTGTTAATTGTGTCGCCGATAACTTTCTGAAGTCCTGCACGTGCAGATGATATAGAAGACCACCATCCACGCAGATAGTTTATGATTTCCACAGCCGATCCAAAAGAAACACCGTCCGGCCATGTAGTGGCCCATCCTGATGGAGCGCCAGCGTTGATCAAATTAGTGCTGAGCGCGGCCACAGCACTATCGTAGGTCGTGGAACTCACGCCGAGAGCAGATGCCTGCGCATCCAATTGGGTCTTGATCAGCTGTTCCGCATCCCAGTCTCTCCTCAATTGGATCTTATCTTGGTTGCTGAGATAGTATACGGAATTTATTTGATCTCCAGTCACCTGCGCATTATCGCTATCAGTAACATCCCACCATCTAAACCCCTGCACTTCCCAATATCCTACAGTCCCTGTGTAATTGCCCAGCCATTCAGGTTTTACGAATTTAACTCCTGACTGAAAATCTGTGCCAGACCATATGTGCTCATAAAGAACCCAGCCTGTGTGCGCAGGAACTCCGCTAGGATAATATGGTGATCTTCCACCATTCACACCACACGGCGTTCCTAGATTATCTGAAAATTGACGCAGATTAAAATACAAAATACCGTTCGTGCCGCTGGCTGCTCTTGCCCAAAAATGGGTCTTATATTTTCTTGTAGCATCGACTGGATGATACATACCGTCATCAAAAAAAGCTGCGGTGGACATCCTTACGGCCACAGAGCCTTCTTTTCCATCAACCAGTGTTACAACAGAATGGCCATTTAGATTAGACCATAATTCTATAGGTCTGGACAAAGATCCACTTATTTGTGAGCCGTCTGCTAATACGATCGCAGTAGACGCATTACTGGCAGCCGCCGCCACATCAACCTGTTTTCCAACTACGACAGTATCAGGGTCTATAACAGCACCA
>Ga0315270_10001180_pt1 | contig 13884 bp, 18 predicted proteins | sample C1_bottom_MG_FD_204932 | JGI IMG/M metagenome (GOLD analysis project Ga0315270, IMG submission 204932) | Sediment microbial communities from Yellowstone Lake, YNP, Wyoming, USA - C1_bottom | ecosystem: Environmental > Aquatic > Freshwater > Lake > Sediment | place: USA: Wyoming | collected... | reverse complement strand
AAAAAATAAAATCAGAAGTCTATCAGGCTTTGATTAAAAAATATCCTGATGAAAATATTATAATTGACTCCAGTGCGCTTGTAATTTATGGGAAAAAATAATTTTGAATATTTATCTGGTTATGTTTTGTATAAATCTTTAACTGAGTTTGCCAAGATTAAAATTCAACCTGATTAAAAATCAAAATCGGCAGTTACAAAAATTTGTAACTGCCGATTCTTTTATAGACGCTTTAAGTATTGATTTAATACACAGAAAGAGTTGTTTATTTTCTAAATCATTTCTCAATTTTCTGTCAACAAGAGCGTCTTTTATTAGTATAAATTTATATATATTTTTTCAATCAAAAAAATAAAGGACGAATAATTTGGCTGTTTTGCCTAAAATTATTCCGACAACTGTTTTTTGCCAATATTTGTCTTACAACCCATTTCAAAAAAGTGAATTTACTGCTTTTCAATCAGCATTTCATCTTCAAAAAATTCATCCGTGTCATTCATTTCAATTCTCGTTAGAAATATTTTAAAGTATATTATTTTTTGGATTGCTGCAGGATGAAGGTATCAAAATCGGGTAGGTTTTTATTTTCGTAAATTTCAATAAATTGTTTGAACTGCATGTAGCCATAAACATAAGGATTTTGTGAAGCTTGTTCATAATTTTTACTAAAATATTCTTCAATAGTTGAACCAACAGGAACTGGGTTTGGTAGTTTAGCCCAAATTTTTTTGGCAGCTTCATAACATTGTTTTAATTCTGTATCACGATGGTGTTTTTTTCACCACAAAATGGCAACGGTATTGGCAAAATATTCGCCTTGATATGAGCCTGCAGTTTCTCCCTTCAATGCAAACTCAAATGCGTGACCCAATTCGTGAGGCAAATAGAATCCGTTAAAAAATAAGCCGAAGATTTTTTTCCCTTCCTCTTCACTTCCGGCAATTTCATAAAAGAATTGCTTTTGCTCTGGAATAACTTGATCCCAAAAAGGAATGTTGGCCGCATCTTTATAAAAATAAATGAGATAAGGAGTCGTATGCAATACTGTTTTTATGTCGTATTTAATGTTTTTGTTTATTTTAATTATGTTCTTACTGAAGGATTTGGTTATTAGTTGGGCATCATTTACGAGAGAAATAGTATCGGTATAAGTGGTAAACCATTTTTCTTGCGCAGTTCCTATTTGAAAACAAACTAAAAAAGTTAGAAGAAAACAATTTTTCATTGGGTTAGATTTTAAAAATACAAAGCCAAATATAATTTGTTTTATGAAACTCTCAAACGATAATTAAAATTTGAATAATAATCTTTAATGAAGTTTGCCGTTTTAGAGATTAAGTTGTTTTTTGTTTTTACCTTTGCAGCCTAAAATATAATATAATGTATAGAAATCATAATTGTGGCGAACTCAACGCCTCCCACATCAATACTGAAGTTACCCTTGCAGGTTGGGTACAAAAATCTCGTGATAAAGGATTTATGAATTGGGTCGATTTGCGTGACCGTTACGGAGTTACCCAATTAATTTTCGACGAAAGTCGTTCTCAAAAAGAAGTTTTTGAATTGGCAAAAACCCTAGGTCGTGAATTTGTCATTCAAGCCAAAGGAACCGTTATTGAGCGTGAAGCCAAAAACTCCACTATGGCTACTGGTGACATCGAAATCCTAGTTACAGAACTCAAAATATTGAATTCTTCCCTAACTCCGCCTTTCACAATTGAAGACGATACGGATGGTGGCGAAGATATTCGAATGAAATACCGTTACCTAGATATTCGTAGAAATCCCGTAAAAAACAACTTGCTTTTCCGTCATAAAGTGGCAATGGAAGTTAGAAAATACCTTTCGGATTTAGATTTTTGCGAAGTGGAAACGCCTTATTTAATCAAATCTACTCCAGAAGGCGCCAGAGATTTTGTTGTTCCATCTCGAATGAATGAAGGACAATTTTATGCTTTGCCACAATCGCCACAAACTTTCAAACAATTGTTGATGGTGGGCGGAATGGATAAATATTTCCAAATTGTAAAATGTTTCCGTGACGAAGATTTACGTGCCGACCGTCAACCGGAATTCACACAAATCGATTGCGAAATGGCATTTGTGCAACAAGAAGATATTTTGAATGTTTTCGAAGGATTGACCCGTCATCTATTGAAAGAAATCAAAGGAATCGAAGTAGAAAAATTCCCAAGAATTACCTACGATTATGCGATGAAAACCTATGGAAATGACAAACCGGACATCCGTTTCGGAATGGAATTTGGCGAATTAAATGAATTCACACAACACAAAGAATTCTCCGTTTTCAATTCGGCTGAATTAGTAGTAGGAATTGCAGCACCGGGAACAGGAAACTATACTCGAAAAGAAATCGATGGATTAATTGATTGGATTAAACGTCCACAAATTGGCGCCAGCGGAATGGTTTACGTAAAATGCAACGAAGACGGAACCTACAAATCATCAGTAGATAAATTTTATGACCAAGAAGATATTGCAAATTGGGCCAAAATAACTGGAGCCAAAGCTGGTGATATGATTTTTATCCTTTCCGGTCCAGCCGAAAAAACAAGAACGCAACTTTCTGCTTTACGTATGGAATTAGCCAATCGTTTAGGATTAAGAAATCCAGCGGAATTTGCGCCGCTTTGGGTTGTTGATTTTCCATTATTGGAATTTGAAGAAGAAACAGGTCGTTATCATGCAATGCACCATCCGTTTACTTCCCCAAAGCCAGAAGATATGCACTTATTAGAAACTAATCCAAAAGCGGTTCGCGCCAATGCTTATGATATGGTGTTGAACGGAAACGAAATTGGCGGTGGATCAATCCGTATTCACGATAAAACTACCCAACAATTAATGTTTAAATATTTAGGATTTACACCAGAACAGGCAGAAGATCAATTTGGTTTCCTAATGAATGCTTTCCAATATGGCGCACCACCTCACGGAGGTTTGGCTTTTGGGTTGGACAGATTAGTGTCAATTCTGGGAGGACAAGAAACTATACGTGATTTTATAGCTTTTCCAAAAAACAATTCAGGAAGAGATGTAATGATTGATGCTCCATCAATCATTGATGAATTACAATTAAACGAATTGCATATAAAATTAGATTTAGCGTAGTTTGTCGATGAAATTTGTCAGAAATCGTTGAATATCAAATATTTTAATAAAATCTAAACATTATTATCTTTCGTATTAGATTAAATATTACATTTGCCACATTATAAATTATTATTACTATTACAATGCGTACAGGTACAGTTAAATTTTTCAATGAATCCAAAGGTTACGGATTCATTACAGACGAAGAAACAGGAAAAGACATTTTTGTTCATGCATCAGGAATCAACGCGGAAGAACTTCGTGAAGGTGACAGAGTAAGCTATGAAGAAGAAGAAGGAAGAAAAGGAAAAGTTGCTGCGAAAGTAGCAGTTATCTAAGCAAAAATTATTTTTTTGCCTACGAATGTTTAAAGCGTTTCGATTTATTTCGAAACGCTTTTTTTATTTTAAAACTTTCTTTTAAATTTAATAAAAGCGAAATAAAAAATTAGAAATTAATTTTATCTTTTTGCATGCTTAATTTTAACATTATTCTTGTGTTTTAAATACTTGAAACCTATCTTTGTGCCGTATTTTAGAATAAAACAATAATCATTATGCAATCAAGTCAATTAGATTTTTTTCCAATACTAATGCAAATGCTCTTAGCCATTGTATTTGTTGCAGCCATAATCATAATTTCCGGGAAATTAGGCCCTAAAAGATCATCAGCAATTAAAGATCAAAACTTTGAATGTGGTGTCGAATCTTTAGGAAATGCTCGAATTCCTTTCTCTGTAAAATATTTTCTAGTGGCTATTCTTTTCGTATTGTTCGACGTCGAGGTTATTTTCCTTTATCCTTGGGCAATCAATTTTAAGGAATTGGGAATGGAAGGAATGGTAAAAATGGTGATTTTTATGCTTTTATTGTTGATTGGATTTTTCTACATCATCAAAAAGAAAGCGTTGGAATGGGAATAAAATAATTACGAATTAGAAATTACGAATGACAAAATTCTAATTTCTAAAGTATTTTCTAATATGTTTTAAATTTTAAATTATGAATTCATAATTCATAATTCGTAATTCATAATTTTACAAAGATGAGTGATTCAAATATAAAAATGGTTGCCCCTCCTGAAGGTGTTTCTGGCGAAGGTTTCTTCGCTACAACGCTGAATGATGTTGTGGGATTGGCTCGTGCTAATTCGCTTTGGCCATTGCCTTTTGCAACCTCTTGTTGCGGAATTGAATTTATGGCAACAATGGCATCACATTACGATTTAGCCCGTTTTGGTTCTGAGCGTGTAAGTTTTTCTCCACGTCAAGCCGATATGTTGTTGGTTATGGGAACTATTTCGAAAAAAATGGGACCTATTTTACGCCAAGTTTACGAACAAATGGCCGAGCCTCGTTGGGTAATTGCCGTTGGAGCTTGTGCCTCGTCCGGTGGAGTTTTCGATACCTATTCTGTTTTACAAGGAATAGACAAAGTGATTCCGGTTGACGTTTATGTTCCAGGCTGTCCTCCAAGACCAGAACAAATTGTAGACGGAGTAATGAGATTGCAAGATTTGGTAAAAAGCGAATCTGTAAGAAGAAGAAGTTCTCCGGAATATCAAGAATTATTGGCATCTTATAATATCAAATAAGGAAATGACTTTAGAAACAACAGAAATTCAGGATAAATTAGTGGAAACATTTGGCGAAAGCGTGTTCCATTTCAATCAGGAAAAAGATATATTTTCGTTTGAAGTAGCAGCCGACAAAATTACCGCTGTTATTCTTTTTTTGAAAAATGATCCAACCTTACGTTTTCATTTCCTAACCGATTTATGTGGAATTCATTATCCAGATAATGTGGCCGAAAGGCAGTTTGCGGTTGTCTATCATATGCATAATTGGTATGAAAACAAACGCATAAAAATCAAAGCATTCCTAAATGGTAAAAACCCAGAAATAAAATCAGTTTCCAATATTTTTCTTTGTGCCAATTGGATGGAAAGAGAGACTTACGATTTTTACGGAATCAATTTCGTTGGTCATCCACAGTTGAAACGCATTTTGAATATGGATGAAATGGTTTCTTTTCCAATGCGAAAAGAATTTCCGATGGAAGACGGAGGAAGAACAGATAAAGACGACCGATTCTTTGGAAGAACACCTCAAAATAAATAATAGTTTTAGAAATAATGAAATTAATAGATGACAACCAACAAAAATTAAATGCCCTTTGCGTGCAGCATCACGTAAAGCAATTGTATTTGTTTGGTTCAATTCTAACAGAAAAGTTCAACAAGGATAGCGATATTGATATGTTGATACAGTTTTCTACTATTGATTTAAAAGATTATTTTGACAATTATATGGACTTTAAAGAAAGTGTAGAGAAACTTTTTAACAGGTCGATTGATTTAGTGGAAAACCAAGCGATAAGAAATCCTATTTTCAGAAAAGTTGTTGACAGAGAAAAACAATTGATCTATGGATGAGAAAATTTTATAATCTTTATATGACATTAAAATAGCAATTGATGAAATTGACTTGTTTTTATCAAATGAAGAAAAGACTTTCACCAATTATTCGAAGAATATTTTACTAAAAAGAGGAATAGAAAGAAATTTAGAAATTATTGGCGAAGCGGTAAATAGAATTTTAAAGGAAAATCCTGAATTTTCTATACTCAACGCCAAGAAAATCATAGGCTTAAGGAATCAAATTATTCACGCTTATGATAACATTTCTGATGAAAATATTTGGAGTATTGTAATAAAACATATTCCAAATTTAAAAAACGAAATAGAATCAAAAATAAATAATTCAACATTATAAATGTCAGAACTATTATTACCACCAGAGCATCGATATGCTAAAATAATTCAAGAGAGACACAACGACGACGGAAGCGAGCTTTCGATTCTGAATTTAGGCCCTACGCATCCGGCGACTCACGGTATTTTCCAAAATGTCCTGTTGATGGATGGAGAAAGAATTCTAGAAGCCGAGCCAACTATTGGATACATCCACAGAGCTTTTGAAAAAATTGCCGAAAATCGTCCTTTTTACCAAATTACGCCACTTACAGACCGAATGAATTATTGTTCGTCACCTATCAATAATATGGGTTGGTGGATGACTTTGGAAAAATTACTGGATATTGAAGTTCCAAAAAGAGTTCAATATTTAAGAGTTATCGTAATGGAATTGGCCAGAATTACAGACCACTTAATCTGTAATTCGATTCTTGGCGTTGACACCGGAGCTTATACTGGTTTCTTGTATGTTTTTCAATTTAGAGAGAAAGTTTACGAAATCTACGAAGAAATTTGTGGTGCTCGTTTGACAACAAATATGGGAAGAATGGGCGGTTTCGAAAGAGATTGGTCACCAGAAGCTTTCCGCAAATTAGACGTCTTTTTGAAAGATTTCCCGGTTGCTTGGAAAGAATTTGAAAACCTGTTCGAAAGAAACAGAATATTTATTGACAGAACGGTAAACGTTGGTCCAATTTCTGCCGAAAAAGCAATGGCTTATGGATTTACAGGTCCAAATTTACGTGCTGCCGGTGTTGATTATGACGTTCGTGTAGCACATCCTTACTCCTCTTATGAAGATTTTGATTTCATAGTTCCTGTTGGAAAATCAGGTGATACTTACGATCGTTTTTGTGTTCGTAATGCCGAAGTTTGGGAAAGTTTGAGCATCATTCGTCAAGCATTAGACAAAATGCCGGAAGGAAATGTATTTCACGCCGATGTTCCTGAATATTATTTGCCTCCAAAAGAAGATGTGTATCACGATATGGAATCCTTGATTTACCATTTCAAGATTGTAATGGGAGAAATTCCTGTTCCAGTTGCCGAAATCTATCACGCTGTTGAAGGTGGAAACGGAGAATTAGGTTTTTATTTGGTAACCGACGGAAGTAGAACTCCTTACAGATTGCATTTCCGCAGACCTTGTTTTATCTATTACCAAGCGTATCCAGAAATGATAAAAGGCGCAATGTTATCAGATGCAATTGTTATCTTATCAAGTTTAAATGTTATAGCGGGAGAATTAGACGCATAAATTAATTACGAATTAAAAATTACGAATTTTAATTCACTTAAAAATAAATCTTTGTGAACTTTGTGCCTTCTTTGTGCACTTTGTGGTTAAAAGAAATAAAAATGGAAAGAACACAATACAAACAAGAAATAAACATAACTGAACCATTGATGAACCGCATCAATGAGTTAATCAGTCATTATCCAGAAGGAAAGCAAAAATCAGCATTATTGCCTATTTTGCACGAAGTTCAGGATGCACACGACAACTGGTTGAGTTTTGAATTAATGAACAAAGTGGCTGAAATACTTCAAATCAAACCTATCGAAGTTTACGAAGTGGTTTCTTTCTACACGATGTTCAACCAAAGACCTATTGGAAAGTATATGTTTGAATTTTGTCAAACATCACCTTGTTGTTTGAATGGAGTTGAGGATTTAATGGATTATACCTGCGAAAAATTAGGCGTTAAAGTAGGAGAAACTACTGCTGACGGACTTTTTGAAGTAAGAGGTGTTGAATGTTTAGGCGCTTGTGGTTATGCTCCAATGATGCAATTGGGTGATTTTTATAAAGAACATTTGACCAAAGAAAAAGTAGATCAGATTATTGCTGATTGTAGAGATAATAAAATTACGTTACACGATAAATAATATGTCACAAAAAATATTATTAGAAAAAGTAAATATTCCTGGAATCAAAACCTACGAAGTATATCGCCAAAATGGTGGTTATACTTCTGTAGAAAAAGCCTTGAAAACATTGACACCTGACGAAGTGGTTGAAGAAGTGAAAACTTCAGGATTACGAGGTCGTGGTGGAGCAGGATTTCCAGCAGGAATGAAATGGAGTTTTATTGACAAAAAATCAGGAAAACCAAGACATTTAGTTTGCAACGCCGATGAATCAGAGCCGGGAACTTTCAAAGATCGTTATTTGATGGAACACATTCCTCATTTATTGATTGAAGGAATGATTACTTCCAGTTTTGCTTTGGGTGCAAACCTTTCCTATATCTATATTCGTGGAGAATATATGTGGGTATACAAAATTCTTGAAAAAGCTATCAACGAGGCAAAAGCTGCAGGTTGGTTAGGAAAAAATATTTTAGGAACCGGATACGACTTAGAAGTATATGTTCATTGTGGTGCCGGAGCCTACATTTGTGGAGAAGAAACCGCATTAATAGAGTCATTGGAAGGAAAAAGAGGAAACCCTCGTATCAAACCACCATTTCCGGCAGTTTCAGGACTTTGGGCAAACCCAACAGTTGTGAACAATGTCGAAACTATTTCAGCTGTGCCTTGGATTGTGAACAATTCAGGCGAGGAATATGCTAAAATTGGTTTGGGAAGATCTACTGGAACCAAATTAATTTCCGCTTCGGGACATATTAAAAATCCTGGAGTTTATGAAATTGAAATGGGATTGAGCGTTTATGAATTTATGAATTCGGACGAATATTTAGGAGGAATGAGTTCTGACAGACCATTGAAAGCCTTTATTCCAGGAGGATCATCTGTTCCGGTTTTACCAGCACATTTAATATACAAAACAGCCAATGGCGACGACCGTTTAATGACTTACGAAAGTTTGAGCGACGGTGGTTTTGCAACTGGTTCAATGTTAGGTTCGGGAGGATTTATCGTTTATAACGACACTTCTTGTATCGTGCGAAATACTTGGAATTTCTCTCGTTTTTACCACCACGAAAGTTGTGGACAATGTTCGCCTTGCCGTGAAGGAACAGGTTGGATGGAAAAAGTATTACACAGAATTGAAAACGGTCACGGCCGTGAAGAAGATATCGATTTGCTTTTGAGCATTCAAAGTAAAATCGAAGGAAACACGATTTGTCCATTGGGTGATGCAGCAGCTTGGCCAGTGGCAGCAGCGATTCGTCACTTTAGAGATGAATTTGAATACCATATTCGTTTCCCAGAAAAAATAAAAAATAGAGACCATTTTGTTGCAGAACCTTTTGAAAGTGTAAAGCATTTAGTTTCTAAAGTAACAGTATAAAGACAAGAATTTACTACAATGAAAGTAACCATAGACGGTCAAGCGATTGAGGTAGAACCAGGAACAACGATCCTGCAAGCAGCCAGAATGATTGGAGGAAAAGTAGTTCCGCCAGCGATGTGCTACCATTCTAAACTAAAAGGAAGCGGTGGAAAATGCCGTTGTTGTTTGTCGGAAGTTTCCAAAGGAAGCGAAGCCGACCCAAGACCAATGCCAAAATTGATGGCATCTTGCGTAACAGGTTGTCAGGACGGAATGGAAGTAAAAACAAAATCTTCGCCAAGAGTTCAAGAAGCTCAAAAAGCGGTGACAGAATTTCTGTTGATTAATCACCCTTTGGATTGTCCAGTTTGTGATCAAGCAGGAGAATGTGATTTGCAGAATTTAAGTTTCGAACACGGAAAATCTGAAAGTCGTTATATAGAAGAAAAAAGAACTTTTGAACCAGAAGATATTGGTCCGAATATTCAATTGCATATGAATCGTTGTATTCTTTGCTATCGTTGCGTGATGGTTGCTGACCAAATTACAGACAACCGAGTTCACGGAGTGATGGACAGAGGCGATCATTCGAACATTTCAACTTGTGTTTCGCACGCCATTGACAACGAGTTTTCAGGAAATATGATTGATGTTTGTCCAGTTGGCGCTTTGACTGACAAGACTTTTAGATTCAAATCAAGAGTTTGGTTCAACAAACCTTATGATGCTCACAGAGATTGCCCAACTTGTTCCGGAAAAACCACGGTTTGGATGTTTGGCGACGAAATTCAAAGAGTAACGGGAAGAAAAGACGAGTTCCACGAAATAGATGAATTCATTTGCAACAGTTGTCGTTTTGACCATAAAGACGTAAACGACTGGATTATTGAAGGACCAAGAGCCTTTGAAAAAGATTCGGTTATCAATCAAAACAAACACTTTGGTAAATTAGAAAAAGTTCAAATCAATACCGAAGAGACAATTCTTTTAGGCAGAGAACAAGACAGAAAAAAAATAAGTATGTCCGAGATTGATTACAACGAAAAAATAGATGGTAACCCAGTAAATTCTAAAAAAAATGGATAGTACATTTATTATAGAAAAAAGTGTTGTAATCCTTGTGGTGTTTGCCTTTACCATGATAATGGCAATGTATTCTACTTGGGCTGAAAGAAAAGTAGCCGCATATCTTCAAGACAGAGTTGGTCCAAATCGTGCGGGTTGGGGAGGATTATTTCAACCTCTTGCCGATGGTTTAAAATTGTTTGCCAAAGAAGAATTTTCACCCAATACTCCAAATAAATTTTTATTTCTAGTGGGACCAGGAATTGCAATGGGAACCGCTTTGATGACAAGTGCTGTAATTCCGTGGGGCGATAGATTTCACCTTTTTGGAAGAGATATTTTACTTCAAGCTACTGATATTGATGTAGCAGTTTTATATGTTTTTGGCGTTGTTTCAGTTGGAGTATACGGAATTATGATTGGAGGTTGGGCTTCAAATAACAAATTTTCATTGATTGGAGCAGTTCGTGCTGCTTCGCAAATGGTTTCTTATGAAGTCGCAATGGGATTATCTGTAGTGGCTTTGTTAATGATGACAGGAACTTTGAGTTTGAAAGAAATCTCAGTTCAACAATCGGGAATGCATTGGAATGTTTTTTATCAACCTTTGTCTTTTGTTATATTCTTGATTTGTGCTTTTGCAGAAACCAATAGAACTCCATTTGACTTACCAGAATGTGAAACCGAATTAATTGGAGGTTATCATACTGAATATTCCTCAATGAAAATGGGTTTCTATTTATTTGCTGAATATGCTAATATGTTTATTTCGTCAACTATTTTAGCGGTTTTATTCTTCGGAGGATATAATTACCCGGGAATGAGTTGGGCAGTTGAAAATTGGGGAGTTAATATTGCCAATGTTATAGGAGTTTTTGCCTTATTCATAAAATTGTGTGGGTTTATATTCTTTTATATGTGGGTTCGCTGGACTATTCCAAGATTTAGATATGATCAATTGATGCATTTGGGTTGGAGAATTTTAATCCCGCTTTCTATTTTTAATATTATAATTACCGGGATTGTTCTTTTGAGAGTAGAAATAATGGCCTATTTAGGGTTTTAGCTTTTTCAAGGTGTCGCAAATTGCGACACCTTAAGATTTCAAAATAAAAAAAGAGGTGGTCACAATTTGTGACTACCTAATAAAATTTTAGCTAAAAAATGGGTTAAAATTCTATAAATGAACGAATTGAGGTGGTCACAATCTGTGACCACCTCAAGAAATAAAAACAGAATTATACTAAATGAGTGAAGAATTAATTATTACAGAAGAATTTATAATGAGCAAAATCTTGCTTATTAGAGATCAAAAAGTGATGGTTGATTCTGATTTAGCAACACTTTACAGTGTTACAACTAAACAATTGAACCAACAAGTGAAAAGAAATATAAAACGGTTTCCGCCTAATTTTATGTTTCAGCTGACAGAAATTGAAAAAGAACAGGTGGTCGCAAATTGCGACCACCTCAAAAAATTAAAGTTTTCATCAACTTTGCCTTATGTTTTTACAGAACACGGAACAATGATGTTGGGAAATGTATTAAGTTCAGACAGAGCAATTGAATTCAGCATTAAAATAGTTGAAGCCTTTATTAAAATGCGAGAACTTTTAACCAATAATTTAAGTGTTAAATTAGAAATCGAAGAAATAAAGAAGAAATTAATTAATCACGATAAAAACATTGAATTGGTCTTTTCTTATTTAGATGAAATGATGGAAAAGCAAGATAATAAAGTTGAAAGAATTAAAATTGGTTATAAAAAATAAGAAAAACAGGTTTTGAATTGAAAAATCCAATTCCGATAGCTATCGGAACTAAAATCTAAAATTAAAAAATGTCAATACAAGAAATATCACTTTCCGGAAGAAAAAAAATAGTCTCTAATAAGGAGATGACTTTTTTCGAACGAATGTATCTTATAGCCATATTCAAAGGGTTATGGATTACTATTAAGCACTTTTTTAGAAAAAAAGCCACGATTCAATATCCTGAGCAAGTGCGTGAAATGAGTCCAGTTTATCGTGGTCAACATATGTTGAAACGCGATGAACAAGGTCGTGAAAACTGTACAGCTTGTGGTTTGTGTGCTTTATCATGTCCTGCTGAAGCGATCACGATGAAGGCAGCAGAACGCACAGCCGACGAAAAACATTTATACCGTGAAGAAAAATACGCCGAGATTTATGAAATCAATATGTTGCGTTGCATCTTTTGCGGATTGTGTCAAGAAGCTTGTCCGAAAGACGCTATTTATTTGACAATTTCTAAAGAATTAGTTCCTGCGAGTTACAACAGGGAAGATTTTATTTTTGGAAAAGACAAATTGGTTATGCCATTGGATATCGCAATGAAAAATGCTCAACTTAAAAACGCCAACTAATGATACACATTCCTGATGTCGCAAATGCAACACCCATACAAATTATATTTTGTATTCTGTCTGTTGTCACATTGGCCACGGCATTTTTAACAATTTACAGCAAAAATCCGATACACAGTGCCATCTATTTAGTGATTTGTTTCTTCTCAATTGCAGGTCATTATTTGTTATTAAACGCTCAGTTTTTAGCAATCGTTCACGTAATTGTCTATGCTGGTGCTATTATGATTTTGTTTTTATTCACCGTGATGCTGATGAATTTGAACAAAGAAAATGAAGTGCATAAACCTAGAATTACCCGATTAGGAGCAATTGTCACCTTCTGTTTGATGTGTTTGGTTTTAATTGCCATTTTCATTAATTCGAAACCTATTGCAGACGGAAGTTATGATGTAACTGGCGAAGATTTCCAATCTATAAAAGTGTTGGGTAAAGTGCTGTTAAACGAATATATGGTTCCTTTCGAATTTGCTTCAGTATTGCTTTTGGTAGCGATGATTGGTGCGGTTTTATTGTCTAAAAAAGAAAAATTAGAGAAATAATATGAATAATATTTTGAATCAAATTGGTATCGAAAATTACATATTCCTCAGCGGAATACTTTTTTGTATTGGCGTTTTTGGAGTGTTGTACAGACGAAATGCTATCATCGTATTTATGTCAATCGAAATAATGCTGAATGCTGTCAACCTTTTGTTTGTGGCATTTTCGACCTATCATCAAGATGCACAAGGACAAATTTTTGTGTTTTTCTCTATGGCTGTTGCAGCTGCCGAAGTTGCCGTTGGATTGGCAATTTTAGTTTCAATATTCAGAAATTTAGGCACAATCGATGTTGGAAATTTAAAAAACTTAAAAGGATAATCTTCAATGGATACAAGTTTAGTTTTAGTCTTACTATTAGCTCCTTTTTTAGGATTTTTATTTAATGTTTTTCTGGGTAAAAAAGCAGGCAAAAGCATCGTAGGAATTGTGGGAACACTTTCTGTAGTGGTTTCTTTTGCGGTAACTTTATATTTATTTGGAAACGCAAATCAAGAACCTGTTGTCATCAACTTATTCGATTGGATTTCAATTCAAAGATTCGATGTGAATTTTGGATTTCTTATAGACCAATTATCATTGATTTGGTTATTGTTTGTAACTGGAATTGGATCGTTGATTCATTTGTATTCCATAAGTTATATGCACGATGACGAAAAAATCCATTCGTTTTTTGCTTATTTAAATCTGTTCGTTTTCTTTATGATTACGCTTGTAATAGGAAGCAATTTATTGGTAATGTTCATTGGTTGGGAAGGTGTTGGACTTTGCTCCTACTTAT
>Ga0315270_10001178_pt1 | contig 13915 bp, 13 predicted proteins | sample C1_bottom_MG_FD_204932 | JGI IMG/M metagenome (GOLD analysis project Ga0315270, IMG submission 204932) | Sediment microbial communities from Yellowstone Lake, YNP, Wyoming, USA - C1_bottom | ecosystem: Environmental > Aquatic > Freshwater > Lake > Sediment | place: USA: Wyoming | collected... | reverse complement strand
TCTCTCAAAAAATTTCGTGGGCGATGTCCTGGTTTTTCTTTCCAGCGAGCCTGTGGATTTGTAACCCGCTTTGGCATTTTGCAAAGTGGTTCGATATCTACATCCGCCAATCATTACTTGGCGCCCGTTCAGCGCTTAAAAATCAAATCCCATATGGAATAGCCAATAAACAGGCTATTGGTTACCAGATATCTTTTCCACAAGCAGGTTGATTCTTGTAGCAGGTGACCGTAATCCCATTCTCTTCGCCAAAATCTCTACAATCAGCCCAACCAATCATTCAACAACTCTTCGTACTGCCCAAGCACCGCATCCCATGTGAAATTTACGGTGTATCTGCTCATGCTTTCTTTTTTAAGTGTTGCAATCAAACCATCGTCGTCACAAAGCCGATCTAACTGATTTGCACACTCGCTCTCCGTTTCAAAGTAGCAAGCGCCACCGTCTACTACCCAGCGGTTGTATTTATTACCATGGGCTAATACCGCAGAACCCGCGCCCATTGCCTCTATTAAGGAAGGATTAGTACCGCCAACCTGGTGCCCATGCACATAAAACCTAGCATGAAAGCGTAGCGCTTTTAATTCTAGCTTATCATATATTGCGCCAAGAAAGAGCACTTGATTCCCAGCAGCAGCTTTGACCGCTCGATGGTAATCGTTTTTCTCCAAGTCATAATTACCGAGCACAACTAATCGAATTGTGCGTGGCTTTAGAGAGAAAGCTCGGACTATTTCTAAAATCGAATTTTCTGGTTCAGCCCTTGCCACCAATATTGCGTAACCTAATTCTGTTAACCCATATTTCCCTAAAACGGCAGCATCGCCTTGTTCAATTCTGTCGGCTCCATAGGGAATCACGGTGACTTTTTCGCTGGAAACTCTGTTCAACAAATTCTTTTTTATTTCCGGGTGATCCGCTATCAAGTGATTGGACAACCAAGCACCCAAACACTCATTAATGTAAAACCAAATTTTGAACGGTAATGACCACTTTTGCCTTTTCCATTCCACGCCGTCCATATTCATCAAACTGCGTTTGCCTTTTAATCGATAGAGAATCGAGAAAATAGCGGTGTTATATCCCAGCACCAGCGTCAACCCCGGCTGCCGAAAATCCAGCAATGTGGCCTTGAGATCAAATAGCATGGTGCCAACCGCACCGCCTTTGGCAACTGGGATATGAATGAGCTTTACGCCATTCCAAAAATCTTCGGTTACCGTGCCTTCTCCATCTTCTTGGCAATACACCGTTACACACCATCCATTCTTGACTAAATAAAGCGCCAAGTATTCCGCAAAGGTTTCAAACCCACCGTGGCTCGCGGGAATCCCTCGCGTTCCTAAGATGCTTATTTCTTTCATTTAATATCCTAACGATCCCGTTGCTACACTCACCCAGCAATAATTTCGTTTCGTTTACTCAAAAGATTTTCATACAGCGACAGCATTCGTTCGAGATAGGCTTGCTGGCTGTAGTTTTGCGCCACATATTCGATGGACTGTTCACCCATCCGCGCAATGGATGCATCATCCATTGCCTCGACCTTTTTCAAAACATCCGCTAACGCATCGGTCGCGCCACTTGGGAAGGTAAATCCAGTTTCATTTTCCACAATCATTTCAGGAATGCCACCAATGTTCGCGCCAATCACAATTTTCCCAATCGCGTAGGCTTCCAAAACACTGACCGGCGCGTTTTCATACCACTCTGACGGCAGCACTACTGCCCGTGCGCCGCGAACTAATTCCCACAAATCATCGCCAGCCTTGAAACCTAGGAAATTGATTTTTGGATTCGACGATGCGATGGATTTAAGATGCAATTCTGACGGGCCCGTTCCGGCGATTTTCAATTCGCATCCCGATGCAATGCAAGCGCGAATTAAAGTCTCAACACCTTTTTCAGGTGCCAGTCTGCCGAAGTATAGAAAGTACTTGCCGGGTGAAGTATGTTTTTCAAATTTAGGCTCGTCCACAAAGTTGGGGATATAAACAATCTTGTCTGCACTCCAACCCCATTCTTCCAACTTGGTTTTGAAAAAGCGGCTGGGGGCAACAATACGGTCGAGGGTATTTTTATACAGACCCAAAATTCGATGCAGTGCAGACTCCACGGCCACTAATCCGCTAGTCGCCAATGAACCATGGATGCATCGGTTGGCAACCAAATGAAGCAGGTTTCCGTCTTTGCATTTTTCGCATATCCCATTTTGATTTAGCATTTTATAGGCAGGGCATGCCAATTTTAAATCGTGTGCCGTATAAACCAATGGAATAGCACGCTCTTTTAGTAGCGGCAGAATAGAGGGGGATATATGGTGATATACGCAATGTATGTGTGCAATATCTGGACTGAAGTGATCGAGCAAAGCTGTGATTTTACTTCTAGCTTCCAATGAATAGATTACTTTTGAGGCCATCTTGAGCTTGTCAAAAACACCATAACTCTGACCAAACTCTAGTTCCTCGATAAAATATTTTTCCCACTCAGAGGATATATTTTTTGGATGCTTCATGGAGAAGGATGCAGTCCCCCAACCGATTCCCTTAAACAACGCATCGTGCTCGAAATACATCACATCGGAGCCGCCGCGGCGATAGTGGTAGTTGTTGATTGAGAGTAGGTTATGCATTGGCAGACTCAAGAAGAAAAAACTCTTTCGTATAAATCTTCGTAACCTTTCACCATCGCATCCATGCAGAACGCTTGTACTTTTTGCAGACCTTTCTCAATAAATTGCTTCTTTAACTTATCGTTCTGGAGTATCTGTATCACTCGCTTTGCCATCTCGGCTCGATCACCACTTTGAACCGTAAAACCATTGACACCATCTTCTACAATTTCCGGAATACCATGAATATTGGTGGAGACTACAGGAACCGACGCCGACATAGCTTCAAGCAACACATTGGGCAGCGACTCGCCCCAAGCTGACGTCAATAATAAAACATCGGTTATTCGCAAAATGTCTGCTAAATCCGGACCCCGCACCGCCCCAAGAAATTTGACACTACCCACAATTCCAATCTGATTAACATAGGCTTCCAACTCTTCCCTTAAGCCCCCTTCGCCCGCAACAAGAGCAACCACATTTGGAAAATGTTCTCTTACAATCTTAACAACATCGAAAAAAACCTGATGTTGTTTCATCGGATGCAGTCGGGCAACAATCGTCATGATGGGCGTCACATCGCCAATGGCGAATTTTCCTCTGATCGTCAGAGGATCATTCGGTGATTGGAATTTAGTGGCGTCAATTCCGTTGTGAATCACTACCACTTTTTCAGAATCAACCCCCTTATCGGTTAGCAACCCTTTAAGCCAATAGGAATTCACCGACACACGGCGGGAAAGAAATTGAAAACCGTGATCAATCCAGGTTTTGAATTTCCCTTCGTGTGGGCCACCCCGCAAAGAGGTGATGACAGGTGTAACCGTAAACAAGCCGACCAATCGCGCGATTTGGTTGTCCAAAAACAGTAGGGACTGAATTAAATCAATTTTGTTCTTGAACACATACCATGCAATGCGAAACACAACACTCACATCAAACTTGTTAACCATCTCAAAAGTGGCAACCGTCACACCATCATGGCTCAAACTCTTGGGGCGGCTTTTTTTGTGGCTGATCTGAATTAAGAACACATCAAATTGATTGCGGTCGATGTGATCCACCAGGTAGCCATATTGGCGTTCGGCACCACCGATGCCGAAATTACTTAGGAAGAAGGCGATTTTTTTACTGCTCATAAATACACGATGGATCGAACTCCTAAACTGCTACCTGTTCACCACAAGCAGGATTCTCATCCTGAAAGTGCTATAGATTCCCGGAAGAAATCTAAAGACTTTTGAAAAATAGTGTAAAAACTTTGCTCTATTACTATGTTTGAAGAATGCATCTTCGCAAAATTTAATCTGTTTGAATTTCGGCGTTAACGCCTGGATGAGCTCTTTTTTCGTCAGATAGTTTGTCCACTCACGAAGATAGCAATAATTTTTATGCGCAACCTCTCCCGCCGGCATCCCTTGTTGCTTATTTGTTCGAATACCAAACAAAGCCCACAACTTCAGCCACCATAGCTGCTGAACCACCGTCGCTAAGGGCACGTACACATGTGGTTCAATAGGCGTATATCGTGAGGGAAAAATGTGTAAGCTAACACCGCCGGGTTTCAATATTTGGCCAATCTCATCGAAAGTCCGAGAATAGTCTCTCACATGCTCCAACACCTGATCGCTCAGCAAAATGTCGAACGTTTTATCCTCAAAAGGAAGTCGGTAAGGCGCACCGAGAATTTTCTTTATAAAACCATTTTTTTCAAGATCTGATGCGCTCTCGCCTTCCTTAAATACAAAATCACAGCCAAATGCTTGATAGCCAATCTTCCTGAGCGCCACCACCACATCACCATTCCCACAACCCAAGTCTAGGATCATAGTATTTGCATTGATTCCATATCCAAGATCCCTAAGAATCCCGATCTGCATTTTAACTCTTTGCTCTTTATCCACTTCTCCCACCTTATTTTCTATTTTTCATCCTTGAAAACCGCTCTCAAAACCGCATTGGGTAGAAACACTTTCAGCGCCAATCTCTTTACAGTCCCTAACATTCCTCTAAAAAATAAAATGCCGCCAATCATAGGGGGCCTATGCATAAATGATTTTTTCCATATCGCAGGTATGCCGTAGAAATACTTTGTGCTGTCGAATAAATTTTTTACATAGTTAAATCGAGTAGCATTCATCAAGTATGCTTCAGGATAGTTTTGATTAGCATCGGTATACACGAGACTTGAAGCCACTGAATAGCAGTCGAATCCGGCTAGCGAGGCGCGCCGTGTAAACTCCAGGTCACCCCAGTTGTGTGGAAAGGCCTGTTCATTAAAAACCCCAATCTTTCGAAACACTCCAGCCGGAACGAGCAAGGATGCACCAGTCAACAGATCACATGCGAGTAATCCGCTTATTTTTGGGCTCATAGGTTCCCCAGCATGGAGGGTTTTTATTTCCTGCAATACTCCCACGACTCGAAATCCAGCGGTAATTATTTTCTGGTCAGCTTTATCACCCGCATCTAACTTTATTGAGCTAAGCAAAGCGGTGGGATATTTTCTAGCTGCGTTGAGTAATTCAGAAAAAAATTTCTGATCAAAAAGCAGATCATCGTTCACAATTAGGATGTAGTCAAAGTTCTGTGCAAGAGCATATTCAACACCCTTATTAATCGCCCCAGTCCACCAGAGATTGCCATCACCATTAAGAATCACTACATCTGAATACAGTTCCAGGATCGCAGCGGCGGTTCCATCCGTCGAACCGTCATCGACGACAATGATTTCAAGACTGGCGTCGCCCGCATCAACTTTATTTTTTAATTGCTCAAGGCAGGCCAGCGTAGTCTCGCGCCGATTGTGTACGGGAATTACTACTGCGATTCTCATTCTTAAATCCCAAAAATTAAACCCTAATAGCCACCCTAAGACATATTAGAGTTCAGCGTTATCCCCGGCAAAACCTGATAGCATTTTTATTACTCTTGCTGGAATGCCAGCCGCCACGCAATTCGCTGGCAAGGATTTCGTTACAACCGACTTCGCGCCAATAACTGAATTTTCGCCTATCGTCACACCTTTACCGATGTAGACATCTGCGCCTATCCACACATTCTTTCCAATCCGCACGTCCTTGGCAGCGATATCGGCACTGCCATTTGCATAGCGCCTATTTTCAGGCGCTATTGGGTGCATATCATTATCTGCTATGGTCACATTCGCACCCAGTAGTGAATAATCACCTATCGTTACACGCCTTTTAGCACAAATTGCGCCGCCACTCATCCCAACATGCGCCCCTACTTCAATTGAGGCTTCCGGTGAAAGAGTGGTAAATACTATCGGATGATTAATGCCGATGGCATTTCCCCTGCTTCTGGAACGCAAAGTAGTGTGATCGCCTATCCTAATCTGACTCCCCTTCCAAATGGAAATCAGTGGTGTTCCAAAACACTTCACATTCTTACCAAGTTGCAGACCTGCGCTGCGTAACCAAAAGCAGGAGATTCTGCTAGCCAGCGGATTCAAGATAGATAATAGCTTTCTAAGAATTTTGTATAGCATTGCTTCTAATTTGCCGTCCCTGCTGGCAGCTGCTTCAATATAGTTTTGTATGCCGCCAAGGTACCATTGACGATACTATCTTTGGCATACCGACTCAGTGCAAATGCACGCGCTTCCCTTGATAAGATCGACGCAAGCCTATCGTCATCTATTATTTTGCAAATACTCATCGCTAAGGTTGCACTATCACCCTTATGAAAAAATAAACCATTCACGTTATCGGTCATTAAGGAAGTAACACCACCCACATAGGCAGCCACACATGGAACCCCGACTATTTGCGCCTCCATCAAGCTATTGCAAGAATTTTCAATATAAGAGGATAGAACATAAACATGAGCTGACAGAAGTTCCTTGATAATCTGACTCTCGGAGAGCGGGCCCAAGAACTCTACACAATCATGAAGCCCCAAGTCGGCTACCAAACTCTTCAAATACTTCCCAAACCCTGAATTCTCGATGTGGCCACCGATTCTTAGTTTAATGTCGGGGATAAATTGTCGCGCGATGCCGATCGCTTTTATAAGGCAGTCATTTCCTTTTAGGGGCATACTACGCGCAGTGATGTAGACGGAATGTCTTTTAATATTTTCGATTGACCAGGCCGCTTCATAAAATGAAGGACGCATCATTTCCGGCACATCGTAATAGTCTGCTGTCGGATTATGCTCCCTTAAGTGACTTTGATCCCAGAACGTCCGCCCCTCAAAATACTTGCTCGTTTTAAGTATCGTCAGCTCGTTTTTTGCTCTTTTTCGTATATCTAGGTAATAAAGCATCTCATTTAGCATGAAAGCACATCGCCACCAGCTTACACCTCCCCAATAGTCGTCCTTGATCACACTCAAAAGACCTTGAAACTTGATCAGCACTGGAACATCAGTCTTCCTGCTAATCAAGCCGTAAAAATTCTCCGTCCCCCATATGTGCACCAAATCCGGCTTGAAATCATCGACAGCTCGCACACAATCTTTTAACTCGTTGGTAAATTTATGCTGCCTAACTAAATTCAAATTTCTGACTACATTGGGCCATATTCTGCTTAATTTTGTGCCGCCCTTCAAAGGTAGCGGATGTTGGGGTATAAGATAATAAGTGATGTTGTCTTCCTGAAATTTTTCAAATTTCTGGATACCATCCGATGCCCAAGCAATAGCTATTTCTAGGCTCTCCCGCTTGACCATCTCCACCAGAGTAGCCTTCATCCACCAACCTGTGCCCACGTATTCGGGCCTACCGAGCCTCTTGTCGACAGCAGGGAAAGACGCATTGACGAACCAAAGAACCCTCATTGGGGCGGCCTTTGAAAACATATTATTTAAACAACCATGACATTAACTACATCCCCACTAGCTAGATTTTTTAACTATTTTTACCAAACGGCTCTTGGTTTCATGATCCACTAGATTGGTCTTCATTAAAATAACCACATAAATTGCCATGCCGAGTAAGAACACACAACCAAGGTAGACAGCCATTTCCACCCGTGTAATTACGCCTTGGGGAAAAATATTTTTGAGTGGGATGAACATCGAAAATATCCCTGAGCTAATTAGCAGCATCAACAGCCTATCTCGAATCCAAAAAGTAAAATTTGAGGCTCCAATGATCTTCGTTGTTATAATAATCCCCATCACAATGCTTGCGAATTCAAACAGTATGAGGTTGAGCCCAGCCCCCTCAATCCCAAATGTTTTCAACAGGAGAGGAAGAGTAACGACGATGATAGCGGTCTGTATAAAGCCAGTAAATGCCAGTAGTTTTACATTGCCCATACCAAGCGCAAAATTAGACGGAACCATCGAGGCGCTAGTGAGATAATAACCGACAAAAAAGATTCCCATTAGCAACCAGGCATTATCTGCAACATCAGACCCAAGCCAAAAATACAGTAAATCCCAAGAATAAATAACGCCAAAACAATAAAGCGGCGCGCTTACTAGGCTAAGCAGCCTATTTGCACTCAAGTAGGCAGACCTTGTTCGTTCGGCATCCTGTAGCGTTACCAATTCACTAACAAAAGGAAATATCACATTCGTTGCACTTGATAGCAAATTGTTTAATGCCATCACTATGCGTGTCGCAATATTGAAGTAGGCAATCCCAGATGGTCCGACATAGGTGTTAATTAATATGGGCGGGAGCGCATTGATAGCCAAACGATTCATTCTTCCTGCCACTATCCAAGAAGCGTAATCGTATATTTCCTTAAGAAGTTCCTTCGATATAGTCAAACTAAAGCCAAACGATGGCTCCACTTTTTTGGCCACATTATGCAGCACCACGATACTCAATATATTAATCACCAACCTAGTGGCTATCATGCCTACGATTCCAAACCCGAACCAGACCGCTACGATTGCTAATAGTGACGCCACCAAGTTAAATAAGGCGTCATACACGCTAGAAATGTCGTAGCGCTGCAATCCCATAAAAAATGCAACATATACGTTTCGCCACATCAATATGACGATGTTTGCGCCCGCGTAATAAAGCGCCACTTTTGTTTCGTGCAGAAAGCTAATTTCATTCTTAACAATAAAGCTGGCCAAGTAGTCACTCGATAGAAAAAATACCACCCCTATCAAGCTAGCTACTGAAATTTGAAAGATAATGGATGCAGTGACTAATGCATTAATCTTTGGTTGGTCGCTCATTGCCGCGTATTTGGCGGTCATTCTGATCACAGCAGGATCGATACCGGCCTGTATCATTGTAATCCAGCCAAATAGCATCAAAAAAAAACTATAAATCCCATAACCTTCTATACCCAAAAAATATATGTAAGCAGGTACAAATAGAATGCTTACTGCCATATTCACAACTTGGCCTGCCGCACTATAGCTGGCATTTTTTAATAGTCTTTTAGGCATTTAAAATCGGCTAAAGTTGAACATTCACTTACAGAACTCTTCTTTATTCGCGCTTATCGCAATTAGAAGCACGACTGGGAAATATAAAAAGAACGTGCCAAAAATATCACTCGTTGTGACATTTGAAATGGCAAAAAAGAGGTTATGAGTCATAGTACAAAGCACTACAACACCAATTTTATGGCACGGGGCGTTGTTTTTATTTTTTCGCAAGAAGTCTTTAATGAACCAGAATCCCACATATAGCAGGTATAAACCCATTAGTAGACCTGCTATTCCATAGTACAACAACCACTCAAGTAATAAATTATGAGGCGTAACTACAAGCTGAAGTTCGGTGCCCGTCATGCTCCCCTTTTTCACTTTCATTTCCTTCATTTGCCGCGATTCATTGGTGACCAGCGGTTTTCCGATGATGGGATTTTCCTTAGCTAGATCGAACACTGTAATGAAATTGTAAAATCTACCTTGATAGGTATCTTGACTCGAATCGAATGTTGTTGCCGCTCTATCGCTAAAGTTTTCCAACATTTTTGGCGACACGCCCAGTGCAACCGTTGCACCTAGGAAAATTATTATCAGAATAATACCCGCCTCTTTAATCGCACCTTCTCTGCGATAAAACCAGTAGGCAATTAAACCAAGAAGTATTCCGATTAACCCGCTTCTATGGCCAACCATAAAATACACTGCAATGATCAGCGCCTTGATTAAGAAAGAAGCCAGCGGCGACAACTTAAGTAAGTCGGTACGGCTAATGGATAGAAAATATAGAAAACTTAGCATTGATAGAAAATGGCCGCCAAGAATGTGCACTACATACCCCTGGGAAGCGAACGCGTAAATGTGCAAGCCAAATATGTAAACTAGGAAAATAACTAATAATGTAACCAGCTTTTTTACTGCTGCCTGCGTTCTCAAATGCATAGGCAGGAAATATAGAAATAAATAGGCGAGCGTATAATCAAGCATCATCCTGAAACTACCAGTATTTAAATTGCCTTGAATAAGCCACTTAATTATTCCATAAGCAAAAAACATCCCAAAGATCACCTGTATTTTACGACCCCCAATTGCTCCCATCGCGCTAACGCTCGACACGCCACTAGGCCGCCTAACAAAGGCATAAACAGCAAGAAATATCGCCGCCACATCAGTTGCGAACAGGTCAATGGGGCCTAACGGGATTGAAGGCTGATTTGCCGGGTAGAATATTGGAAAATATTCAATAAAGATGGCTAAAAATAATGCGTTATAAGGTGTAAATATTGAGGCTTTCTTTTTCATTGATCAGTGTTTTCCGGAATGTATTCGAAAGCACCAATATTAGGTGCGTCTATATTTCGTTTGTTGTTCTTGATATCTACCTTGACGCCTAATGCGCACCCTCTGTTAACCCCTGGACTTGTACTCGTAAGTTGGTAGTCATTGTTTGAGGCTTTTTTGAAGCCTAAAGCATCTATTTTTACCCCGAAGTTAATAAGAGATTGTGCTTCTGCCAGCTCATCCGCATACCCACATGCGACCAAGGATTGTTCGGTATCGTGCACGATATCCTCACCGCCATTTACTGAAAACTTCCCGACAACTCGCATTCGAGCATCGCGTAGCTGACAAAGTAGATTGCTTCTGGTCAGACCTGCGAATAGGTTGCAATTTGACCCAATTACTTTTGTATCCTTATTGTAAAATGCAAACACGGGAATACCACCTTTGGTGCGTGAAACAATTAAATTGTTGTAAATAAATAAATGTGGCACACCCATTTTAATATCTTTAGGGTCTGAGCCTGAACCAGTAGTGCTTACGGTAGTTACCTCCACACCGCCTCCCAATTTTTCGTTCTCAACAAATGTGTTATGCAATATAAAAACGTTCGCTTCGCTAATATTCTTGATCGCAATTGCAGTGTGGCCATTATTGAAGGCCACATTATTGACTAACCAAATATCGCCGCCGTTCTCCACACCGCCCCATACTTTAAAACCCGCATTCCCATTTCGATACGAAAAACATCGAGCCATGTACTGCGTTTCATCAGCGCCTATATCAAATCCATCGCCAGCATTGTCGTATGCCTTACTATCGACAAAATATAGGTTCTTATTTCGACTGTCACGCTCCCATGGATTTGCGCGACCAGAAAAGCCATCGTCCTTTAATGAGTTTCTAGAAGTCACATGATCAAACACAACATTCTCTGTACCGTTTTCAATATAGACTCCGTAACCAACGGTGTGATGAACAACCACATTCCTTATATAACCTTGACTCACTTTGTTTTTATCAATTGCATCCTTCCCAAGCTGTAATCCCCAAAGAGCGCTTCCTTTTCCATCTATTTCAATGCCCTCAATCAAGAAATGCTCTACACCACGATCAAGATAAACTAAACCACGCTCAAGATACTTGCCCTCAGTGTCTGGCATAACTTGTAGATTGCTCAGGCTTATATACTTAGCCCTTTTCCCCAAAACGAAGCTAGCTACAGTAGGACGTTGTCCTTCTGCGCCTTTAATGGTTATCCAGTTTTTCTCATTGCCCGAGCGATCAAACTCCACTCGTTCGTTATAAGCGCTTTTGGCAGCCAATATAATTAAGGTGTCCCCTGCTTTTAGCATGGAAACACCCCGGTTTATGGTTGCCCAAGGAGTTAATGGGTTCATGGCTTTCTTTTGTAAATAAGAATCCTTCCCTATATCTTTAGATACGTAAAAAGTATTTCCTGTGGAAAACACAGTTGGCGCTACCGGAATCTGCGGATAAGGTTTAAGGGCTGCGCTCGCATGGGCACTGCTGAAAAAAAACAAAGCAAATAGAAGGACGAGATAGCGCCATTGCATTGAAGGTTTCAGATGTAAAATGGTAATGTGCAAAACGCGCTCTATCGATTTATATCTTATGAAACTTGCATCCAATCTCTCGAATACATCAGCAATAAAAGTACTTGTATTATTGGTGCTTTCCATCGCTTCCATTCTTTTTTTTAACACCTACGACAGATACGTCGCCAACGGGCCAGAGTTACTCAAAAACATTCAGCTTAATGGGGGCAACGCCGAATGGAACTCTATCGGTCAAGAAATACATTTGAACTCGCCAAGTCCCGGCACCGTGGAGCTACACTCGTCTAACCCACAAGACTCGGTAACTATTCTTCAAAAACTAACTGGCCTGAGTAGCTATCGGCTCATCAGACTTTCTGCCGACATTAAAACCAATGATGTCGTTCAGAATCTAGATCGGTGGATGTCTGCGCGAGTTGTATTTATTCCCTTCAGCGCCAATGGAAAGCCTATGTATGATCATCCACATGCTTTAGTTAATCTGGTGGGCACCAATCACTGGAATCATTACGAAGGTATTTTTATTCTTGACCCTAAAATCAGTTGGATTCAAGTTGGTGCGCAGCTGGAGCAAACCACGGGCACTATGTGGTTCAAAAACATCAGCGCCAGACCAGTCATTGAGGCGAACTCTTTCAACTTTTTACGCCTTATCACAACGCTGCTTTGGGCTGGAGTTATAGCATGGATTGCGTCAACCTTTTTTATCGCCGCTGCTGGCAACAAACAACGACTCGTCATTTTGATAATCGCTTTTACCATAGCCATCGGCGTACTAATGCCAGAACCTCTTAAGGAATATATTGGCAAATCAATATTCCCAGATTTCGTTAACCCAGTAGCAGAAGGCACTGGCTTAGCACCGGTGAAATTCAAATTTACTCTCATTTCCCCCATACTAGATATCTACAAAGCAGGTCATTTTCTATTGTTTGCCATGTTAAGCATGACCACCTTCAGCCGTAAGGCCTATCCCGCATCGCGCATTCAAATGCTAGGGTGCCTAATTCTATTCGCATTTGTGACCGAGGTGATGCAACTCCTCGTGCCGGGGCGAAGCGCCCAACTCGGTGACGTTCTTATCGATAGCACGGGGATTGTAACTGGGTGGATTTTTTTGCGGCTCTCATTGATATTTAAACGCGCACTATGACGAACTTCAGATCGAATTTAATCGCCATAGGTGCATTTCTAACGAATTAAATCTACGACCCAACCCGCATAACCCCACCACCTATTCTCTCGCTCTCTTATCTTCCACCTCAGCCCCTTTCATGTAGCCCAGAAAATCCATTGAGGTGTGCTGGCCAAAGAACAAACTCAGGTGTGGCATCGATTGGGTGGTTTTGCAGTTGCAGTTGCAGTTGCAGTTGCAGTTACAGTTGCAGTTACAGTTGCAGTTACAGTTACAGTTACAGTTACTGGTCAAGGCAGGGCGTGACTAAAATCACTCGGAGATATTTTCTAACAACTAAATCGTACAGGCAGATGGCGGTGATCTTCAATGCGGCAGGTCGCTTTATGCAGCAACCTGTTCAAACGAAAAAGATGGGATGTCAGCTCTGTCTTTAGCATGCTCCAGAGTAATCGCACAAATATTGCCAGCCGCATCGATATCGAGAATTGTATTTTCGTCGAGGTCTTTCGATTCAACGATTTTTGCTGCCTTAAACTCTATATAGAGAGTATCGGTGTCTTCAAAATACTTGATTTTCATGTGTCACTAATCTCTACTTTCCAGCGATATCCATCGATCTCAAAATCGGGCTTTAGGCTACTTTGCAGCATTTCTGATATACAAATTCAGGGTCAAGATCGGCGCCGGATCCCCACTCAATGGTATCAAATGAAACCCGGACCGTTTTAAATACATCTGGATTTCTTAGGCGGCTAAACACCCCGAAGCCTAGGTATGGCTTCATGTCCAATACACCGGTTTCTCCATTAACAAATGAGATATCGAGCAAATAGTCGTCTTTTGGAATAACGCTTTTTACTGATGGCGACATTGTTCTAGCCCTCCTACTGTAGCGGTTGAATTTTGAATGGCTCTTCTCCGTTCATTACCAGA